>Ga0209345_10001503_pt1 | contig 27651 bp, 21 predicted proteins | sample Cruoilmetagenom7_FD_187294 | JGI IMG/M metagenome (GOLD analysis project Ga0209345, IMG submission 187294) | Oil polluted marine microbial communities from Coal Oil Point, Santa Barbara, California, USA - Sample 7 (SPAdes) (version 2) | ecosystem: Environmental > Aquatic > Marine > Oil seeps ...
CAATTTGCATGCGCTCACCCGCCAGCTCCCCCTCGGATAACGTCCCCATACCAGTGAGAATTTCAGATAACTTCTGCTTTGCCTCTGCTTCATTGCTAATGCGGGTAAATGCCGTACGGTAAGACGCCCCTTCAGACCAGCCGTCACGTACGGCAACCAAATCCAAAATGAGTTTATTTACGACTGCATTCAGGTAGTCAAAACGACGCTGCGCAAGTGGGTTATCAACAGCAAAGTCTGCCAGTGGCCGATGCCCGCCGGAATTGAGCACATTGCCTGACGTGGACATCTCTCGAGTGTTTTCCGTATCAGCACTGCTGTCAAGATTAAGGTCCTGCCCCCAGAGCATAAACTCAATGGCATGGTAACCGGCAATGACGTCATGCTCGTCATCTGCTGACGCTGATAAGCTGAGTAGCGCAGCATCGATAGCAACAGAAGAATTAATAATGTTTTCAGTGGGGTAATTAACGCCGGTTGAATGGCTGCTCACAGAAACCTCACCGTCACCAAAGTCACTTCCTCTGGAAACGTAATCAATCAAGGCTTCGCCAAGAGGCCAGGCATTAATCTCTCCCTCAGGACCATCTTCAGACTGATAGTCTGTGGAATCAATCGGGCTAAGACGAAAACGGTAGACTTCTGTCTGCCCATAAGGCTCCCGTGCAACCAGCCAAGCACGTTTAGCCGCATCAAGATTTTCCGAAGAGCGGTCATTTTCAAAAGCAATGATCGCATTCTTTAGTTCCTCCGCCGCATCCACCGAGTCACCGTAAGCCGCGTAAGCGATATCAGCATTGGTATTCAATAATTTTTGTGCATTCTGCAGATTAAGCGGAATTTCAGATACCAACCCATCATCAATACCACCCGTGCCACCATCCTCCCCAGAGTTACCGTCTCCTCCACAAGCGCTGAGTAAAATAGCTGTTGCAATAGCTGTAGAAAGAGTCAGTAGTTTTTTAAATAAAACCCGTTGCATAATATATCTTCCTTAGTGATTAACACGCCATATGTCTTGCTGGCATCATAAAGAGCTTAACAAGCTGTTAAACCATAATACTGGAATAACAATGCAAATAGCAATCAATCTCAATTGCATTTAGGGAATAACCTTATATAATATGTGTTAAAGTTACGCTCTGCAGCCCCATGAAGCACACCGCCCTCGCCTTACATATTAATTTTATTAACATTGCATTCAGTTTTTCGGTAGTTCCGCAGGAAAAATTAACTATGAAAAGAGTAAGCTACTTATTTTTCATCTTCCTTTTTGGTTGCGGCAGTGACAGCAGCACTGAGCAGACTCGCTTATTTTCAACGCAGGTAGCACTGGGAGAGGCCTTGTACTTTGATAAAGCCCTGTCCGCTAATCGTACCCAGTCATGTGCCACCTGCCACAATCCGGAACACGCCTTTATTGATCCCCGCCTTGACACCAGCGGCAAAGTGTCCGCAGTATCCCAGGGAGATGATGGCTTCTCTTTCGGCGACAGAAATGCACCTACAATAGCCTATGCGCGATTTAACCCTGAGTTTAAGCTTGCTGAGCATGCTCGAATTAACAGCCAGCAACCTGATTATCAAGGCTATATCGGAGGACAATTTTTAGATGGTCGCGCTAGCAACCTGAAAAACCAAGCCGCAGGCCCACCTCTCAATTCCGTAGAAATGGGAATGCCGGATAAATTCAGTGTTGTGCAGAGAATCATGGATAACGAGGACTATTCGCTCGCCTTCAAGTCACTCTTCGGTGGCAGCATTTTCGATAATACCGAGGCAGCCTATGATGCAATGGCCGATAGCATAGCGAGCTTCGAAAAAACCGATGAATTCTCCCCTTTTGATTCAAAGTATGACCGCTCTTTACGTGGAGAATATCAATACGACCCACTGTCCAAAGCAAGTAGAGGGAAGGCACTGTTTTTCTCACAACAATTTACCAACTGCGCCACCTGTCACCAACTTCACAGAAACGGCCATAAGCAGGAAACCTTCACCAGTTACGAATACCACAATATCGGCGTCCCAAAGAATCTGACGGCACGCGCCCTGAATGGCAGCGCGGAGGACTTTACAGACGAAGGTTTACTGGGAAATGAGGAGGTTACACAACTCACTGAAAGAGGTAAGTTTAAGGTGCCTACCCTGCGCAATATTGCTGTTACCGGACCTTATATGCATAACGGCGTATTTAACGAATTGAAAACAGTCATCCATTTCTATGCCCATTTTTTAAGTGACTCCGTTCACAGTTTTAACCCTGAAACTGGCACAGCCTGGCGTGAAGCAGAAGTAGAAGACACTGTAAATTTCATTGAGTTGGAAGATGGCAACCAGTTCAATGAAGAGGATGTGGAAGCGATGGTGTGCTTTTTAAGAACCTTAACCGATGCACGCCATGAACACTTGATCGTTGAAAACGGTATTAACTGCGGTGAATAACAAATAATCCCGCGGCAAATTTTATAGCTGCTGCCGTAGCTTCACATACACTGCTAACCAAGTTTGTTTTCCTCCGGTGCAAGTAGACTGCTCACCCAACAACCTTTTTTCGGTTAAGCCCACATACACAGGTTCAATAAAAGCTAGCGGGACAATGTGTAGGTTTTTATTCCGAGGCCCTCAAGTGTCACAGTCTTAGTCAGTGCGCCAAGAGTAGATATATCGCCACCAGGGTCAATGGCACGAGAGATTTCTATATCTGTATTGAAATTCCATGTGATACTTTTATCTTCGTAAATTGGGCTAGCATAAGGAACGGTGCTGGAGTCATTGCTTACCCGAATATCTGATTTGTAATCAATTGCTGGTAACGGTGTATCTGTAAGAATGGAAATATCAGTGGAAGGTGGAATACGATACCAGCCATTAACGGGGAATATTTCAATACCACTGGTTTTATCTATTACGCGAACCGTAGAACTGATTGAGTTATAGTTTTGAGCGTGGGTTTGAAATTCATTGCGCGGATAGCCCCCCACATTTTTGTACTGATCAAACGTATATCCAATTCTTACCTGATGGTAGTAAGAATTACCATTATAAGGACGCCTACAATACCCTGTCAGAATATCAAGTGATTTAGTAGAAAAGTAATTTTCGTACGTTTTAATCCAACCAATATCGAAATATTTTTCTGTATGACAATCGTATCCAGGAGTCTCATATTCTTTGGCATTGCTTGGAGTGTGAGTGTTCGATTGGATATCAATGGGGCTCTTATATCTAGTGCCCGTACTTACTTCCTTGTAACCATTCGAGTCATACCAATATAAGCTAGTGACTAAGTCCTTTTCCATATTATATTCTCCTACCGGCCAATAATCTTGGCCCCAGGTGTGAGCCTCAGTCACAACTTTCCATGATTCATATTTACCCCGGCTGTATTCAATAACCTTGTTTTTTCTAATAGCGCTATCGTATTCTTGGTATGCGCTGTGGCCATTTTTAGGGTTAATGGAAATCAAATACGGAATTGATGAGGCATTCTTATACGTGTATTCGATTTGGTAACTTTTAAGACTTAAAGCCTGACGGTTACTGAAAGGTGTGGCAAAAAGATCAGCGCTTTTTTCTTGCGCTGTAACCTGTAGTGCGGGGGTTAAAACATCCAGGCGGACTCTATATGTTTCGTTGACTGAGTTGCCTGCTTCATCTGTTATTTTAAGCTCAATCGTATGAATTGTATCGCGATCTACTTGGTAGAAATCATCGCCTAAAAATTCCGTTGCAAAGGGGACGACAATAACCCTGTCGTCCGGGTTCTCTCGTTGTACAATTGCCCACTCAGTAAATCCTGAGCTTCCTTTTTGGTAGCGGTATTCCGCTTTGAGGTTGCGAATATCGCTAAAGATGCCATCGCCCTGCAGGTCAACAACTTGTGCTCCAATCGTCACATAATCATCGTTTGCTAGACTCCATGAAACGGGCAATCCATTCAAACTGACCTTTTCTGTATTTAAACAAACGGGGCGATCCGCACCATTTCTTTCGCTAAGATAGCCAATTTCACAACGATTCAAAAGGCCATCGTAAAGTGTAAAACTTACGTTTGTGTCCCACACACTTAGCGTTGGCGGAATTAAATCAACCTTCACTATTTGCGTTGTATCGGTGCTATTCCCTAAAGTGTCGGTAATAACCGCTTGAACTTCATTTACGCCACCGCTGACTTCTATCGCCGCCTCAAAGGTCGAATTCTCTGTATCAACAGTGGCTTCGATACCATTAACCAGAACCGCACTGACATCCGCACCATTTAAAACAAATGAACCTTTAGCAGTGTAGGAAGTACTATTCACCAAGGTAACTGAGCTAAACGAAACGCCGGGGCCGGTATTGATAAAGCGATAGGTAAAAGTCTGTGCTTCTTTAAGCGGTGCTGAAGTGTTGCCCAGTATATCCGTGGCAATGATCACCAAGTCATGGTCACCGTCTGGAAAAGAGGCGGTGTTGATTTGTAGAACTTGATTATCTGGCTGAACTTGAGTAAAAAACTCACCATCCAAATAAACATCGATGGTATCTACGCCCAGTGGATCTTGCACATCCAGGTCAATTTCAACTGATCCTGCGAGCAAAGTATTTTGTGCTACGTTGATGGTAATCGTTGGCGGCGCACTGTCCACCGGCTCCCCTTCGATGCCACCGAATAGCGACGAAGCGCTTTTAGATATACCGTTGGCCATTTCAAGTAAGTTGCCACTGTCCAAGCCAGTCCGGTTGTTTTTATGTTCTCCGAACTCGATGACACTCACAGCTAAAAGTTTTCTATACGTTTCCGTGGTAATGGGGGTATTACCGAGATACAGCTGACCACTGGGGTTCCCCTGACTGCCCTCACCTATCCCATCCAAAACGCCATCGTTTAAAATGTCGTTACAGCCAAGATTGGTGAAATATTTCACTGTATAAGTGTCGTTACTTTCTAATGCCTGGTCATCCCGTCGAATACTGTCCACGGCCAATGATACAGCCGCAACGGCAATGCCGTAGCGATGCGCTGGCGTCATATAGGGAGTAAAGGCTTCCGCTTTGGTTACATCCACCGGCTCGACCCCAGTAATAGATTCACCGATGATGGCGGAGAGTTCATTATTCGCCTGGGTAATGGCATTACCCGTATTTAAACCATTTGCAACCAGGTACTCAGCACGGCAAGCCGCAAGGGTGGTGAAATAGGTTAATTGAACAGGAGAGGATTTCCCCTGGTTGTAGCGAATAGCAGCTTTCAGTGAGTCCCCGGCGGACATTGAAATATCACGCCCTGTGGCCTCCTCAAGGTAATCTCCACCGGCGCTGACTAGCATCAAGTCGGAAGTTGACACACCTAACTCAAGGGTGTACCTGCCCTCTTCGTCGGTATTTGTTTCCGCGAGGAATTCTCCTCTGGAACCATCCCACCTATACGCCGAAATTGTTGCGTTGCGGATAGGCCCATGCTGGGCCTTCCCTTCGGCACTACCAATTGGCCTTGTCTCTGGCAGGCTTTTATTGCTATCGCCACTGCCGCATGCAGCCAAGCTCAGCGCAAGCCCTAATGCTAGGAATTTCTTCATAGACCCAACCCCTTACAGCTAATTAATACTTAAAGTTCGTACTTTATACCTAGCGAAAAGCCAAAACCTTGTAGCCCGTCACCGATGGGTTGATCAACGCTCGCATCCGCATTGATATACCAGCCTTCTCCTATCTCCCAATCTGCGGTAGTTTTTAGCACAAGGGCCAAGAATGTGTTATCGGTATTATTGAAGGTTTCCAATAGAAAGCCATCTCTATCGACTGTATGGCGCAAGCTTGTCTCTACCAAGCTGGAGCGAATGCCAACTCCAAACCATGGTTTAAAATTACGGGTCATTTTAAATTTACGCAGCCAAGTTGCTTCGAACTGTATGCTTTCAATGTTGGTACCCAGATTGCCAGAGTTAGTGGCATCTACTTCTAAATCAAATTCTCGAAGCCCTATATAAACTTTGTTTACGCGGCTGGTTTCCATTTCTGCAAATAATGTAAAAGGCACTGTCGTGCTTTCCAGTTCGGTCTCACCTTTATCATCCTGATAGTTGTATGCATAGAGTCCAGTGCTGATGCCCACGTTGTAGTGGGCATTTCTTGCAATACCGAGGGAAGGCAGTAATAAGATGGATAAAATGAATAAATTTTTCATATTAACGTTTGGCTTCAAAATGTTTCCTCTATCTGCAGAATGGCCAGTTGTGGTTCTGCATCCAGGACATAGTTGGGGCGCCCGTGTTTTGCGCTATTCTCTTTACTATTCTCATCTATAACACGTTCTGCGGCAGCTTTTCCGGCTTGGGTGGTGATATCTGCCCCTGGAACCAGATCTATCAGTCCTGTCCCGAGAACTTTCATGCCAGCATCCTTAGCCCGTGCCAAGCCTCGTCCATCGTTTATTACTGTCGCGAGCAGCCCCGCTTTTCCGTCTTCCGCAAAGATATTTCCTCTCAGAGAGAATTCCGTGTGCTTGTCTTTTGTGATGCCTTTGACCGCTGAAGTAAATAAGCGAGGTGAACCCAGGACTGCATCAGCTTGGCAGAAAATTGTAGAGCCTTTAGCCAGTATTTTTTTATCACCAACTATATCTTCTTCTACTAAAAACTGAATATAACCCGGCTGCACATTGGTGGCGCTGGTATTCAAGCGTACAGGGATACGGGTGCCAATGGTAATACCAAAGTGAATAGTTTTTGTGGGTGCTTTTATTTGCCGAGAGTTGGAAACCGAAGCCGTGCTGCCGCGAAGCGATGGGGGGATGTATACATATTTCACTTTCCCAGATTGAACCGAGGTTTTCGGCGTATTGGTTGTTTGTTTTGAGGTTTTTTTTGGGGTTGGCGGTGATTTTAGCCGAGCCAGCTCTGCTTCTAACGCTTTTAGTTTGGCATTTGCTTCAGCCAGTGCATCTTGCTGCCCTGCCCCGTTTTGGCTTTGTGGCATTTCCATTTTGGCGGTGGGAGCTGTACTTCGATCCGCGCTGTCCTTGGGTTGTTCGCGCCAGAATTTTTCGGAATTACTGGGCTTTTTTTCCGTTTGCGTTTTAGCTTGGTTATCACGTTCGAGGATTAAGTGATGGAGTTCATTATTTTTTATCAGCTCTTCGCTGTAATCGATCTTTTTCTGACCGGCCCCGATGCGTTGCATATACGCATCGTAAGAAAGATCGTCCGACCAGGCTGGTGATAGAGAAAGAAATAAGAGAGTAAAAATGAGTAAGTGCTTCATTACCACACGACCTCAATATCACCTGCTTTGGTTTTTAGTAATAATACTAAGCCAGTTTCTGGTAAGCGTTCACGCGTCACAAAAGTGACTTCCGCTTCGCTGTCGGTATTTATTTTTTTTGGCAGCGTGCTGGCACCCTTAATTTCTCGATGCTGCCCTTCTTTTTTAAGGCTTAGCCCTTCGATATAAACGGGCTTCTCTGTTCCGTGGTTCTCAATATCAAAGGAAAGAGTGGTGAATGGGCCATATGTTTTGCTGTTTGCGACATAGACCACTAATTCATCCCCGTTGGGTAGCTTGAGCGTTCCTTCTTCTTTTATTCGGGTGCGATCAGGTTTGTTTTGTGCAAGGCCTGCCACCATCAAGAGGGCTTTTTCTTCGGCGCTATCATCCAGTTTGGAAAACTGCTCGGCATACTCTTGTTCGATAACCTTGCGGTAGTTTTGTTTTCTTTCTTCGGCGAGGCGTTTTTTTTCCGCCTCGCTGAGCGTTAAGCGAATATTGGTGCAGTGCTTAGAGGGATCTTGGACGGCATGTAAGGCAAAGGAAAACACATAACCCTGGGTGGAAATAGTGAAATCCTGTACCGTTCCCCAGTTTCTATTTTTGTCGAACTCTTTAAAGGTAAGGGTCACAATGTTGCTGCCCTTCATTGCTTTATCAAAGGTCCAGACATCCCCCCCTGAAAGGCTGTAAACGGTCACGTCTTCGTCCAGTTCAAAAGGAAACATCAGATTGACACCGCGCCAAGGGATCATGGGAATGATTGCGGGTGTTAATTTTTTGACCATGATTTCACGCTCGCAGGGCAAAATCATTTTTTCTGGTAGCTCATCCAGCACCACTATTTGTGCCTGCAATGCTGTCGATAAAAGTAAGGTAAACATGTACCAGAGTTTATTCATTGTCACCCCCCTCAAATGGGTTCTCTGCTATGTCCTTCCATGCCCATACGCCTACGCCATCGGTATTCGTGTCGGTTTTTTCCACCGGCACTAGGCGCAATAAAATATCTAGCTGGCCGACTGTTTGGTTGTTGCGCAGTAGTTGCGCGGTGTATTTCACATCCACCAGTCCCCCTTCATGACGTTCTACCAGTTCGGACTTTGCCCGAGACCAGTCTATTTCGGTGCTCATGCCGGAAAGTTGGGTTTTGCGCACGAAGTCAGTAGTGACGAGGTAGTTCATTCGCGCTTCGCGGTCTTCCGGTTTCATCATCATGCTGATCGCACGGAATTGGTCACGGTCTACGGTTGCAGCATTCAGCGAATAGAAATAATCAACAAAGCGTTTGCCACCATTAATCATTTCATTGTCTGAGCGAGTGAGAACGGGATGTTTGATCTGTTGCTGGTAGGAAACAGCAATACCGATGGCAGATAATAATCCGACCAACAATAAAACCATGATGAGGAACCACAGTCGCTCTTTCCAGCGTTCTTTTTGTGTGAAACTACTTGCCTGAACGCGCCGGGTTTCTGATAGATCATTCATGGCGGCTATCATCGTTGTTGCTCATTTGAGAGTAGTCATCATATTCAGCAGGTATGGTATCAGCAGGGGCTGAACTAGAGGTCGAGGAAGTTTCTACTGGCGAGATGTGAGGGGCATCCTCGGCGGGGATGGCCTCGGCCTGCCCTGCTTGTGTATTTGTCGTCTCATTCGCCTCGCTCGCAGCAGGGCTGCTTGGCGTGGTGGAATGTTCTGGGTTGGAACCTTGGCTTGCACTAGGTGCAGCAACGGAAGTATCACCAGCAGGTACAAAAAAATCACCAATGGAGTTTACAAGCCCGCCTATCGTTCTGGAACCGGCTCGCCCAACATCACTGATATTGGCGTTCAGTGCGCCACCCACTGTTTCGGTAGCCCGAGCGAAACTATCACGGGTGCGCTCGCCACTGGCCTCAGGCATAAAACTTGAGAACAATCCCTTGCTACCCTCCCCTGCCGCGCTTGGGCTTTTATTCGGTGCGTTGGGTATCGCTTTGTTTGTCATCATCATGGTAATAGCGGTTGCCGCGCCAGCAAATGACCCCACCATACTTTGGCTTGAAGTGACCTGAAAGGCGAGCCAAATGGCGAGTAGTTTTACTGTTACAACCAGCACCATCATAATAATGGCGTACACATGCCATATCATTACACCTGTAAAGCCTGCCCCAAATCCGGCATGATTTGCTTCCAGCCAAACCGATGAGGAGTAACTCAGTCCCGCTATCAAAGCCAATAAAATAATATCGATCAAGCCCCACATAAATAAACCAAAAATCGAAATAGCCCAAACGTTCACCAGATTAAATTTGTCTTTGAGGGCACCGGTAGGGATGGCGATAAACCCAAAAGCCCAGAAGAAAGCGACCCCTAAAGCAAACAGCAGGTTTATGGTTTGTAATGAGGTGACGTAGACCAAGGAAAGGGCTTGATAAACAACCCACGTCCAAGAAAAATTGATCACATTGGGAGTATCTGCAACGGCCTCAAGTGCTTTGGTGACCCAGCCTTTGCTCGGATCCGTGCCGGTATTAAGAATACTCCTTAGTTCTAATAAATTACCGTGAATGTATTCGACAGACCCCACACGTTCAAACAAGGTGAAATAGGCAAACATAACGCTAAAGATTAAAAATCCGCTGCTAAAATACACCATGTAACCCGTGACCATTGTGCTCATTGACTGAACCGCTTCACCAATGGAGGCCCTTCCCGTTATTGACCCGCTGCCCTCTTGATACAGGCGCACGGCACCGAATAACACCACTAGCCATAAAAACATTGTAGGAATGCCGGATAGTAAGGCCATGCCCTCGTAGATAAATTGAGGGTTCATGGCGTTGACGATAAAACGGGTGAATGGATTGCCTTGTACTGCACCATTTTGACCCCGTGAATCTTCGAGATAACTCAGAAAGTCATCATTCCAAAGCAGGTCACTTTCTAGTGCAGTGTGCTGTGCTCTCAGGGCGTTTAAGTCCTGCTTTTTTTTCTCCAGCAGTAAGCGTGTGGTTGTTGCTTGTGATTGGGCAATGAATTTCTGTAAATCTTTATCACTTAAACGCGACTCGGACAGCGCTTTGGTGGTTTCTTGGTAATAGGCAATTTCCTCCTCAACCCAATTGAGATCAATTAACGCTTCGTGGGCGCGCATCTGTAATAAGTCGGTGGTCTCCCCTCCTCCCTGCTTACCTTTTTTAAAACGGAGATCAATTTCGTCATGCAGCAGGGCATACTTTTCTTTTAAAGAACCGGCGTCACCCAACTCATCTAAACGGGTTAACCCTGAATACTGGTCTTCGAGATATTGAAGTTCGTTCTTGAGATTGAGGTTTTTTAGCGTTTCATACTCTTCATACACGTCACCGATGGTATCGCGCACTTCAAAAATACGGTCATTCACCTGCTTCATTTCTGATAGCTGTTCTTTTAAATCTGCCAAGGTTTTCTTGGCAACGATAATTTGTTCGCTGAGCAGTTTGACGGTTACAGGGTCATCCACTGCATGTGCAGAGGGCATCAGTAGAGAGAAACAGAACAGACTAAATAAGAGCGCCCGCAGCACTGTACTTCTCCTTGTCTTGTTGTGTTTTTTGTTTCTTTTGAGCCATGAGTTCATCCAGAATACGGATACGCTCATAGGCATCTGGGGATTGCTGATAAGCGATTTCACGCAGGGCTTTGTTATCTGGGCTGGTGTTCATGAGCTTCAAACCCACCTCGGGGAAGCGTAGATACAGCTGATGCCAAGTTTCGTTTTCACACACCAGTGCTTCCCGATAGTTCATGCCTGGGAAATTCTTCGGTGCTTTAAATTGCTTCCAGTAGGCAATGCTTGAGCCCGGCATTGCCAAAGATTGGCCAATCACATCATGCTGATCTGAGCGACTTAATACGGTACGGTTCACAATGGAGCTGTTGGCTTCTGAGTCCACACTTTCTATTTCCCTATAGCCCTGACTAATACGGGTTAAACCAACCCAGTCTTTACGGCCCATACGGTCGATGGCCAAAGAAATCCAGCGTATGGCTTCGGGCGATTTCTCCAGCAACATTTTGTATTCATTTAAAACAATCTGACTTCTCGCGCCTCGTGCAAAGGCATTATTGGCTAGCCGAATACACATAAAGGAAAGGAAGTAGTCAGCTAATACATCATCGAACTTGTCAAAATCAATGGCATTGGCAATAGGGGAGATAACAAATTGGCCCTGCTCTTTAAATGCTTCGCCGCTGGGCTTTTCCATAAATAGATACAGTTCTTCCGCGAGTTCATGCCGTGCACGATCCACCGTGGTATTTTCGATCTCTAAGCAATTAAAGGTTTCCAGTAATTGGGGTAACGTGGGTGCTTCAACTCCAGAAACAGGTTTCGCGTAGAGTTCCCGCATGGCATACCCCAATGCCACTTCCTCGGGACTGCTAAAGCTGCCCCCTTTCATGCCCTTAAAGATTGGGGTGAGTACCGTGCTTTGTGCGCCAAGTATTTGCGCTTCAACGGTGGTGTTGATCGCGTCTTTTTCTAATGTGCCACCGATGCGAATAGAGGCTTCATAGTCAGCGTAACCCATAAGCGGATTAATCACTTGTTCCCTTGCGCGGCAGTAGCGCCCGCCAATGGCTTCCACTAAACCCTGGTAACTATTGCCAAGCTCTACAATGTCATAACGAATAAGCGGGTAAGTCTCTGCGATCTTGATGCCGAACTGGGTATCCTTGCCGCCATTGGTTTCAGCGACCACCATTTCATGGGGAACTTCCACTTTCGACGGGCTAAAGCCGACGAGGTTGCCCGTTGCAGCAATGCGCAGAATTTCCGGCTGCGTATTGCCGATGGGATAGGTAGTAAATGGCATCATTGCGGCCACGGTATCACTGTGATCTTCGCGCAGGAAAAGGGAGTTGCGGCCTAAACCAGGCAAACGAATGCGAAACATTTCCAGTTGTAGGTCTTTCTCAACGCGTAAAAATCCATCTTGGTTTACCCTTTTTTCGAACGCATCGAAGGCCCCTGCTAACTGGCCTTTTTTACGGCAATAGAAAGTAACGATGTAAGCGTTATCAAACACCGACAAGTCATTATTTGCGACATATTGCCGAAACCCAGTCATATCTTTTAGACGGGCAGATAGAAAATCCAGACTCTTCTTTTCGTTGGCAGCGCCCTGCTCTGTATCCAGCTCACGTTTGTTAGCGTCCAACGCCTTTTGTGTGTCTTTGGCCTGAATGATTTGGCTAATATGCAAATCAATACCGGCTTCACAGAGCTGAAATACCCAATCGAAACCTAACTTTGGATAACCCTGTAAAAGACATATTTTGTAAAAAACGCCCTCTTTTACCAGGCATTCTTCCTCTTCATCCCATTCGGGTTTACGTGTTACGAGTTGTTCATTAAGTGCAAATCGCCAGTCAACCGCTTTGGGGGGAGAAAAAGGCATGTCCACGGCTTGAATAAAGCGGTGGTATTCCTCTTTGTTTAAAAGTTTTGAATCAGCAAAGTCCGGCTGTATTTGCTTGAATAATTTCAGCAGTTCAGCGCCCAGTTCTGCTTGGCTCTTATGCCTTTTGGCTTGCTGGGGAGTGAACCAAGACAGTAGGCCCTGTTTAAGGGGTTTCCCTAATGATAAAACGGTGACAACACGATTGGAGCGGCCATAGTAGCGCCCCAGCTTAGATATGCCTTTACGGATTTCGGCAATAACCTGGGGGGGCTGCTTACCCTGAAACATTCGACGGCCTTCCGCTTCGTAGGCATCGACTAAGCGGCTATCTGGCTGACGGAGCAAATGATTCTCAACACACAAGTCATGCTTGTTTGCGAAGCGTTTTAACAGCGTAACGCGGCGTTGGTGCTCACGGTGAAAGTCGGCTTCATTATAGAAACGGTTATGTACCCCAGACCATGAAAAGGCAATGGATACAGCGTTATCATGGTGAAGGAAGCAATTGGCCTCGGAGTTTTCGTTAGAGCTGATCGCCATCGATGTTTTCCAACCGAATGAATCCGCGTAAATTTCTTTATTTTTTGCGCCGAAGGTGGCTAATGTGGATAGATGCTTACCCTTTTTCATACTGCCTCGAACTAACCATGCGCCATAGTGCTTGTATATCTCGTAGACACCATACAGAACGTAGAAAAATGCCAATCCGAGAACCGTCTTAGCTTGAATCTCTTCCGCTACCACAACACCCAGTAGAAGCAATAAAACACCACCAAGGGGAAAAACAGCGGGTTTGGGAATACCAAATAAATAACCTGGTGGAATGCGTTTCTCGAACGACGAAATCATTAGAAGAGGCCGAGTAGCCAGCTCATAAATATCTCAAAAACCCCTGCCCCGATAACAACACCTATCGCCGCCTTTAAGGCTTTTTTACCTTTTTCTGGTTCGCCAATAAACGGGGTCATCATTCCTAAACTAATGGCAGCACCTAATACACCGATAGCCATCACAACATACAGTGTGAACTTAACGCCTTTCTTAACCAGTTTGGCCACCTCGGTGGTCTGTTTGCTATCCACAACGTCCGGTTTATCAAAGGCAGCTTGTACCTGTGGACTGTAGATACTCGAAAAGCTTCCTAGCATAATCAATATCGCCATCATTGAACGTAGTGCTGAAATTGCTTTCATTGCTGTATCTCCATATTTTTCAGATTTAAACATGTTTCATATACGCTATTGCGGCGTGTTAGATATTTAACCATTGTGCCACTGTTTGAGTAAACTATGTTTATTTGGTGCGAATGTTTGTTGGGTTTGGGCATTAATGGGCATAGAAAGTACAGCCAAACGACCTGATAGCTCAGGCAGGCTGTATGAAGAAGAAAGATCGTAGGCATTTGGTATGGGTGGAAGTGTTTTTAGTTTGTTATTACTCAGTTAGAGCGTTATGCGGAAGGATATCAAAACGACTTATCTGAAAAGGATTCTTTTAAAGCTTTTCCCAGCCGGATCTCTATAATTACTTACCAAAGTATTTCGCGACATTTTTACAGATAGAAGCACAGTCTTTTCTTATGGACAAAACGTTCTTAGCCGTGTCGAAACAACTTAAAGCCTTTGCCGTTGATATTTTTGAAGTTGGCCTCTATTCCCGATGTGAAGACAAGATGTTGCCTCGAACTTGGAATACCCAAGAACTTTTGGTTGCAATACCGTGGTTAAAACGCATGAACCTTGATGGGCATGACATTTACATCCGGCCTCAAGGCAGCCAGGGGCTCATTTTTTTCGATGATCTGAATCAGAGTAAGGTTGATTGCCTTATTGTCGATGGCCTACGCCCAGCCCTATTACTTGAATCTAGCCCAATGAATTTTCATGGTTGGTTACGTGTTTCTGAGAACTCTATTGAAGAGGGGGTCTCGACACTATTGTGTAAAAACATCGCTGTGAAATACGGGGGAGATAAAGATAGCGCTGACTGGCGTCACTATGGGCGATTAGCTGGTTTTACAAACCAAAAACCTGGCTATGTGGACGAAACGGGCAAACGCCCCTTTGTTCTATTACGATCAAGTTGGGGAAAGGTTTGCCCGAAAGGGCCGGAAATGCTGATTAGAGCGCAAACTATATTTGAAAGCCGGAAAGAGGATCAAAAACCTAAACGCCGATTGATAGCGGTTTCTCATGGGCTGGGAGATATTATCCCCTTCTACAACAGTGAGCTATTGAGCTTAGAAGCGCGCTACGGTGAAGCTATGGACGCTTCACGTGCAGACTGGATGATTGTTAAAAAAATGATTGCCTTGGGTTATAGCCGTGAGCAGCTTAACGAAGCAATGTTGCAGTGTAGCCCTGCTTTAAAGCGCAGGGGTAGCCATGCCGAAAATTATATAGCTTTAACCTTAGACAAGGCGTTTAAACGTGCCGAAGGGGAGAAGCTTTAAATCAAGTTTTGGAAAATCTTCCTTTCACAAAACCAATAAAAGCGCGGTCTGGATGTACAATATGTTCACATCCCGTATCCAGCCAATGCGTTAACCAGTCTTGCTCAAGCTGATAAATATCAACCCCTTTAGGAGCAAAGGTGCGGGCAGTATTATAGGTCTCTGGGTCTGTAATTGCTGGAGCATTTTCAACTTCAGATAACCTTTTATCCCACCACTGTGTACGATTCTTATAAGTAACGGCATCACTCTCTTGATCTAGAGCAAGGATATAGTCAGGAAGGTGATTATGTTCAACAATATTCTTAACAGCCCGTCTAAACTCTTTTAGTGAAGATTTTGAGCCACTTTTATGATGAAGGATTGCTAAGCTAACAGACCATTTTTTTTGCTGCCCACAGTGCTTACGGCCAATTTCATAAATACGACGCTCAATGGGTTTACGCAACCTGAAATAATCCCTATTTAAAGTCAGTACTGTTTTATTACGAATGGCATCAAATACCCAGTCAGAGAGCGTTAATTCACACCAAAGTAAACGCCCGTCCATCCCATTTTTTCTTCTGGTCGATGCGCCTTCAATTAATCCAAACGCCTCCCATTCAATCTCATCACCTGTTTGAATATTGGTACGTATACGTGTGCCATCCAATCTATCCAGTGAATCCTGCAAGGCCATATAATCACGGCCAGAGGTTCCTCTATTCGTAAACATTAGTAATTCATGGCTATTTATACGAACCCTCTTTGTAACCTCTTCCCCCCTATTGAGCTTTGCCATGAGCTGAGAAACGGCATAGATCAAAATATCTTTGTCATAGATCGTTGCGGCGCCTTTCACATTGGGAACGATTTCTATCCAATTATCACCGTGCTCGTATCGCCGAATCGATGTGTCAGGTTTCTTTGACAGGGAATAAAAGGGATGCTCCATCTGAGGCATCAAGTCCTTAATAACGGCATCAGCGACATCACAAATGAATAAATCATGCTGAGGGTGTTTTTCAGGTATTAGATGGTTATTTGGTATATCAATTTCTTCAGACATAGCAACGCTCGAGGGTTTAAAAGTGATTCCTTTCTTCGTGGTTTTACCCACCTGACCTGCTCAACTAATCTTTAAATCCGTGGTTTTACACACCCCACCTCGAAAGTTCACAGTATAGAGCTGCCTCTACTCAGATATTTCGTGGTTACACACACTAGGAGAATATAGAGATCTAATTCTCCGTGGTTTTACCCACCCAAGGCGAATATGAACACCTATATCCGTGGTTTTACACACCCTTAGCGGTGATAAATGGGATAAACTTAACCTCTTTAGCCTACATAAAGGCTATAAAGCCAGCAGTATTCGTGTTTTCACCCACCGATCTGATTATTGGAGATTTTACACACCCTGTCAAGGTTCGTGCTTTCACCCACCCCAAACGAGTACCACTTCGTGGTTTTACCCACCATTAAGGCTTTAGCAGGTGTGGATAAGTCAAAGGTGTACTCCGTGGTATCACACACCTTTAATCGTGGTTTTACCCACCTAAACCCGTGGTATTACCCACCGTCCTTCGTGGTTTTACCCACCATTAAGGCGAAAATAAGCGAATAAATCTTTTAAAATCAAACAGATAAAAGAATAACAAAATTCTTAACACAAGTACTTAACTTAATATAACCCATATATAACACCACCCAGCCACAACCGAACAATATCTTAGTTGGGGTTTACACAAACGCCTTTGGCTACGCCAGGGGGAAAGGCGCTTCGCGCAAAACACACGGTCTGAAAAAACTATAGCGTGAAGCCGTACGGTAGCTGGATTGGTCAAGTTGGTCTTGAAAATATATTTTTAGTCCCACACAAAGGATCTGTAACGCCCTTCCCTACTACAAGAAACGGGAATACATATTAGTTGAAGACTATAAAGTTGCCGAAAAACTACAGCGCCATTTCTCCGTTTGATATTGAAACTAACAAAAGTGCTTCTACTTAAATAAGAGCGCACTCTTCCCCTAAATAAATATTTGAGGTGACTTTCAGCGGCATTTTTTACCTTGAAAATTAACTAAGAGTTTTTCCATGGCTTGACTACTTACGTTGCTGATCATTTGATTCGGTATCACGCGATAAGTGTATAGCGATCGCTGCTTCATCTCCCTCTATCGCCCCGTTTTTTGTAATTTGCCAAATGTATGTGCTTTGAAACCTGTTGCCCGAGTACCGGCACGTTGGTCATACAAGTGCCTCCACGTTTGTTTCAGTCAAGCCCTGTTGTTTGATTAACTTGGTGAGCATTGCTCATGTGCTATAACTTGGCTAACGGCTATTTTTGTAATGCCCAACGCTAACTATGGCTTCAATAACCTGAGTTTCACCTACCCGCTAGTTAAAAACGCATACTCCTATTATTTCTGTTGTTACGAGTCAGCTCGAAAGAAGTATTCACTGCCCTACCCTCTTTGCATTATGTATTTAAGTTTGTCCGGGGCCCGGACAAACTTAAAATTGCGCTCGCTGAATAACAAATTAGTTGTACAATTTTCTATGCTTAGCCTATGATGGATGTTATGGGTTGTATGTTATGTGCCGTATGTTAAGAAGAGACTAATATGTTCAATTATAAAACAAACGTTTTGGCCGTTTTAAATCAAAAAGGGGGTGTCGGTAAAACGACCACAGTTACCGTTTTGGCTGAATACGGCGCGTTAGTTTGGAAAATGATGGAACGTAACCAAACTCGAAGCGCGCGCATTCTCGTTGTTGATCTGGATATGCAGTGCAATACATCAGACTACTTTGTTGGCATGGAGACCTCACCACAATCAAGAGGAGGTCAACTACCCCCGTCGCATCCTGATTACGACGGCTCGGACGATTTGAGTGAGAGAAGTACGATTGCTGATGTGTTTTACGGCAAAATGGTGTTGCCGCATACCATAAAGCTTGCCGATAAAAATAGAAGTGTCGAGATAGACGTTATTGTTGGACATCCCAAAGAACTTGAAGATATTAATGAGGCATTTGACAGCGCATCAGGGGAAATTGATAGAAAAGTTGTCAATAGGTTAGGGGATTTACTGCATTGCGATGAGGTTGCGGAAAGTTACGACCTTGTGATTTTAGATACGGGGCCGTCTCGTAACCCTATATTCAGATCTGCTTTAAGAGCTGCAACCCATGTAGTAGTGCCTTTTGAGCCAGAAGAAAAGTCTCTTCAAGGTATTAATGCGATGGCCCAGGCTATTACTGCTGAGAACTTTAATCGTAATACAGGCCAACCAAAAGTAAAGGTTGTTGGCTTGTTGCCCAATAAGGTGAGGATTGGCGTCCCTTTACATAAAAACAATCTGAAGATGATTCGAGAGAACTTGCCGTCTTTATCTATGCCTGAAGGCGTATACCTCCCACTGTCAATTGCATTCCCGAAGCGTGACGTTAAAGGGGTGGTTCCTAAGTCAATATTCAATATAAAGTCTAGCGATAGCACGCGAAAGAAATCAGAAAATGTATGCGAATATGTTTACAGTTCAATTTTCTCGAGCATGAGCTCTAAGGCCAAAACACAAAAGAGCGAACCTCTAGAAGCATAAAATAAGTTTGTCCGGGCCCCGGACAAACTTCAAGAAGGACTTGAATGATGGATACACCCTCTAAGAAGCGAAAGGCCTTGGGCGCTCGAAAGGCTGTAACGAACGAAAAACCAGGATTGGATCAGACTGAAGGCCAGGGCACCCATAAATGGTTGCAAGGTATCCGCTCCCAGTTCGATGAAATAACTGCGCCAGAGGATCTAAACGTTCAGTTTATCCCTTTGCATCTGATTTACACTGATCCGTCTAATCCCCGTGAGTTAGAGATAGCGAAGGATGAAATACAGGCGAATATCGACCGCCTAAGGCTCCCGGAAGATGCGTTTCAAGAAGATGGTGAGTGGTATGAGGCTTATTCTGAGAGGGCCGTAGAGTTGTTTGGCGACACCAAAAAAGCACGAGATATACTTTCTATTGCGAGATTTGCGTCTGACCTTAAACGCCCTGAAAACTTGATCAACCCGATCAGTGTTTGGAGGGAAGAAACGTCTTTCTACCTCTTCGCTGGAGAAAGACGCTTCCTTGCTCACGTCCTGCTTGAGGCGCAGTATATTGCAACTCGAGTGTGGAAAGATAAACCATCGTCTTTTGATAAGACAATTCTCCAGTGGCAGGAAAATCACTCAAGAGAGAATCTTTCGCTCTGGGAAACGATTTGCAATATGGAACAGATTTTAGAGGAGTGGAGCAAAATTTTCCCCACGTCTAAAATGACAGTACGAAAATTTGCGCAGCTGGTTTCTGTAAAGCGTAGCCAGGCTGCAGTATATCTGAAAGTTGTCTCATCTAAAGACAAAGGCCTTCAGGGTGCAATGAAAGCCGGTAACATTAAAGCTATAGAAGTAGCGCATGAGCTTGTCTGCCTAAATAGCAAAGAAAGAAAAGAGTACGTCGCACGAATTCAAGCGGGGGAAATAATAACGAAAGAAATGATTGTTGCGGGCAAAAAAGAACAGTCAGTGACAGTTCAGCCACAGAAACCGTTGAGTCAGGTCAAACAGGTAGCGCTGAAATTGAATAAAAAGGCTAACCCTCAACCAGTTGCGTTCATTGTAAACACAGTTGTAGAAAAACTTAACGAGGGAGGCTTGACTGAACGAATAAAACGCTTTGATCTCGATGATCCTTCAGGGCTTTCTGCAGCGTTAACTGAGTTATTGGATTATATCGATAAAGAAGGGTTTTCCGATAAGTGAAAGTACTAGGCTCCCGTGTTGAAAAAAAGACACGAACATCTCTGAGACTGCCAGCTGTCGCTATTGAAATGATTAAAAAATCCATGCTAAAGCAGGGTTATGGATCCCGAGAACGAAGCCGCTGGGTTTCTGAGGCGGTAGAACAATTGGTAAACAAGAAGGAATTTTGGGACCTGGTAGCTGAGGAGTTCATGGATAATGGTGAGAACGAGGTGATTCCCCTGACGCTAGAATACCGTATAAGTTCGCTTATTAGTAACGCTGAAGTTCAGGTGAAGGAGGGGAGCAGCAATCAGGTTGTTGATAGAAGCATCATTTTGAGGGCAGCAATAAGCCAACGCCTCATCACAGAGGGTGGGGGGGTAGTGGAATTCTAACCCTTACGCCAACCAATACTTTGGGCGGTTTAATAGGCCAGGGGGCGCTCACTAGGGGATGTCTGGAACAATAATGCGATATAACGAGCGTTTAAGCCCCCTTTTGTGCAGAATAATGATAACCTTTATGTTAGTATGTTGTCATGATTGAAGTTGTTGAATATGAAACGGAAGAGGGTAGAAGGCCGTTTTCTAATTGGTTCTCTTCTCTTGATACTGGGGCCGCACTGAAGGTTAGTCGCTCAGTTGCCCGAATGGAGAATGGAAATTTTTCAAACGTGAAAGCGGTTGGAGGAGGAGTAAGTGAGCTTAAGATTGACTTTGGGCCAGGATATCGCATCTATTTTGGAAAGAACGGCGGTAAGCTAATTATTCTTCTAGGCGGAGGGTCTAAAAAGCGGCAGCAAAGTGATATAGAAGCAGCAAAAGATCTTTGGTTAATTTATAAGAAGCGAAAACGGAAGGGTGAGTAAGATGGCGTTAACAAGAAAGTTCAAAAATACGGTGTTAGAGCGTGCTAATGTGGATGCGGACTTCCGACGGGGCTTATTAACTGAAGCGGCAGAGTGCATATTAAATAATGAAACTGATGTTGCGAAATCTTTATTGCGAGATTATGTCAATGCGACGATTGGTTTTAAAGAACTTGGTGTCCTTGTCAATAAAAAGCCTGAAAGTCTAATGCGTATGCTGAGTGAGAAAGGGAACCCAAGTATTGGCAATATCTCTCAGGTGATTTCTGTTGCGCGAAAAAATGAAGGTGTTAATTTTAGTGTGAGTGCAAACTAGCTGGCCCAGGTTGCAATCGTTTTCTTGCCACTGAATAAAGTTAATCACATCTCCATCGGCCTTGTTATGTTATGCCCCCTGTCTGCTCACTGGTATCTGAGTATAACCAAGTTTTTTTACTAAGAATCATCCTGTCTGTGCCATTTGACATGGAGATGCTGCTGGCTTCATGCATATTTCTTTTTGTGCTCTTCCTATAGTCTACTCCAATCCCGTAGCGCCCTTGCGCGAGATTAAACAGGTTGACCTCTGCTTTAAATCTATCCAGCCCTTTCTGCGTGTGTACTCGTTCGGCCTGTTTGCCCCTGTATGCCATAACGCTACCTTTGTAATTTATAATTCTGTTTTACCAAGAATATGCATTGTATCTCTAATCCATTTTTTTTAAATAAATTGCGCTAAAATACTTCACATAATATATGCACTTTATTTAAAAATAACCTGGCGCTAGAATACCTCTAGTACTTAAAAATAAGGGATTTTTTGTGAGCATAGATTACCAAGTTTTGACGATCAGCAAAGACAAGCTGTATCCCAACTCAGGCCAACCCAGAAAACATATAACTGATGAAGTGATTGAAGCCCGGAGGCAGCAGCTAGAGCAGGAGGGGCAGCTGACACCGATACTGGTGTTCCCTGCAGGCAGCGATGGGCGGCATGAGCTGGTGGATGGTGAATGCAGATGGCGAGCAGCATTGGCTTCCGAGACCATTGAGTGTTTAAGTGCGCAAGTTTACCAGGGTGATAGAGAGGATGTTGGTGGCTTGGTTGTGACGCAGTTATTGCGAAATGATGATGGATCGGAGCCGCTAACTGCTTTAGAGAAAGCAGTGTCTTACGAGCGCCTAATTTCTCACTTGGAAGATGATGACGAAAAGGGCAGTGCGTTGAAGCAAGCAGCGGATCGTCTGGGCATGGATTACACCGAGTTCACCCGCGCCCTGAAGGTGGCAGAAATGTCTGAAACGCTTTCAGAATTTGTCTTGGAAAGGGGGATAGATGACCGGCGTGTGATTAACGGTTTAATGCGTATTGAGCGCATGGATTCTAAGGAGCGGGTTGACGCTCTGTTTGATCAAATACGGCAGAATGACCATCGAAAAGGGCAGCAAGAAGGAACCTTGAGTACGCGAGAAATAGTGGCTTCTGCATGTAAGGATTTGAAAGAGGGGAGGGCGAGTCAAAAGCGCGTCACTAAAGACAAGATTAAGCGTAAGCTTGCCGCACGGAAAATACAGCTAAAAGAGAAAGAGGGAAGCGTTCAGCTGGTGATTGAAACCCCACGCGAGATTATTACATTTGATGTGGATTCTGAATACGCCGTGTTGTTAGGCGCTGTTGATTTTGGTGCTCTAGATCTCAGTGATTAGTGATCGTAGTCATGATTACTCGTTGCCAAGAGCTTGGCGTGTAAACTGTAATTTTTTCTTTATTTTCCCCTTTTCACAAGGTGATCTGATATTTCAAATGAGCGACCTAGTTAGCTGAACTTATCGTCTGGAAGGTGAAATTGGTCTAGCCCAATTTCACTTTTTGGCAGGGGTTTTGTGCGGCTCTGAAACGATTGCAAGGCACGACCATTCGGCGCTACGATTTTTTCTTTCCCTACTGCCCCGCCGCGAAGCGGCTGCGTTTTAAGCCCAGCTATCGACCAAGATTGACCTCCCATCGTATGCCTATAAAGCCCGAACAGGAATAACCAATAAGGTGACTCTGAAAGAAGAGCAGACAGCATTACTCGTAACCCACGTTATATGAGTAATGCTACATACCAATCGCAACTAATGTTGCTGGCATAAAAATGCCAAGACCACTATAAAACCTATCTTTCAGACATATTCTAATATATTCTTTTTGGTATTCTAATGGAATACAATAGAATATATCAGAATACATGGTGTTCCAATATATAAATTTAAACAAAAACAAAAGGTTAAGCATGTCCGACACCACAAAGGTCTCATTCAGCCTCGATAACAAACTGCTGCGCGAAGTAACGCGCCTCATGGACACCACGCCAAAGCAAAATCAAACCCAAGTCCTCAATCAGCTTATAGAACGAGGGCTTCACGCCGAAAAAGAACTTTTGGAGCTTCGCCAGCGAGAAGAATACATCCTACTTAAAACGCTCCACATGATGCGGGTTTTGGCCTCATCAAGAGGGGATGACTTTCTCCAGCAAGTAGATACCCAGTTTGAGTCAGAACGGGCAAGCATGAAAGAAATGATTTACGAGCACGGGATGGACTATGTCAACGGATGACTATAGGGGCTTTAAGCGTTTCGCCAATGAACTATCAAAAAAAGGCGCAGCTTTTGCCAACCGGCTATGGGTTTTTATAGCCGTTTTTATCATCACTTTTATTCTCGTTTTTTTCTCCTTTGGTGATAAGCGCCATATTAACAATGCTGGAGTGGGTGTTGTTGCTCAACTGCTTGTTGAGATAGACAAAGGTAATACGAGCTTGCTCTACATGGATGCTGCAAATCAGAAAGCCCGCTTTAGCGCTCAGCGCTACGGCCAGCTTTCAGAGTTAAAAACAGCCCGTTTACATACCAGTAAAATGGCCCTGGCAAGCCTTGCTTGTGCTTTGCTTTTTGCAGCGCTTTCTACGCTGCTTTTTGTACGTTTTTTCAGTTCAACATATGGAAGGCAAAAGAAGAAAAAAATACGCTTGCGTGGCGCTGAGTTTCTAGAGGCAGAAGACTTTGCGCAAGTGATCAAAAAGGAGGGCCTTGGTTCCCCTTATCCCTTGGGCAATATTCCCTGGTTGAATGAAAAAGTGGCACGCCACTTATACCTGAGCGGGGATACAGGGGTAGGTAAATCTCAAGCTCTTATGGACATACTGCAGGTGATTCGAGCGCGAGGGGAAAAAGCCATTTTATTGGATAAAAATGGCGAGCTGCTTTCCCATTTTTACGACCCTGAAACGGATTTTATTTTAGGGCCATTTGATGACAGGAGCGAGAACTGGACTCCCTTTTTGGAGGGTATGGAGGAAGTGGATTTTGAGCGAATGGCCAAGTCTTTTATTCCAGTGAACTCCACCGGCAGTAAAGACGATCACTGGCCGGAAGCCTCCGTTACCGTGTTTTCAGCCTTGCTCTATCAGGTTTCCAGGGGCGAAGAATTCACCGGCAGTATCGATGACATACTTACCAAGTTACTGGAATCCACCAAATCGGTAGAGACTAATCTGCTGGGGCATGAGCGAGAAGTGGTCAAACGCGGCCTTACTGAGTTGATCAATGGCACCCTGGCATCCTTAGTTGTAGATAACAATTCGCCTGAACACGCCTCCTCAGTAATCGCCTCAATTGTGCCAAAAATACGCGCACTTCGTTACCTAAGAGGGCTTGAAAATAATCGTGATTTTTCGACTCGAGACTGGATAAAAAATGACGATCAAAAGGGTTGGCTTTTTATCCGCGTTTCAGAAGAAGAAATGGACGCTGCGGGGCCTCTTGTTACCGCCTGGTTTGACACGGTTATTAAGGCGGTATTGAGCTTGGCACCATCCAAAGACCGGGTGATTTGGAATGTGATTGATGAGCTGCAATCACTGGGAAAAATTAACAGTCTCAAGACAGCATTGAACGAAGGGCGGAAGCATGGCCTGAGAAATATTTTAGGTTTTACTTCCGCCAATGAGCTAATGAGTATCTACGGAGAACACAGCGCCAAAGCCATGCTTTCTCAGTGCAATACGAAACTGGTATTTCAAACCGACGAACCAACCGCCGCAAAATGGAATGCCGAATTACTCGGAATGGAAGAAGTCGTTACCGAAAACGAGAGCCTTAATTTTGGAAAAAATGATAGCCAGGGGATGAGCGAACAGCGTACTGATAAGTACCTTATTATGCCCAGCGAAGTGCAGCGTTTACCGGCGTTTACTGCCTACCTAAAATTCTCTGGTGATTACCCGGTAACGCAGATTAAAACCACTTACACGGATAGGGAAGTCATTGCCGAAACCAGTGCGCCACGCAAAATGCCGCCGCCTTTAGTGGTTGAGCAAAAGGTTATTTTGCCCAATGAGGTAGAAGATAATGAAAGTGATTTTCTCGCCAATGAGCCGCTTATTTAGGGAAGATTTAAGATGCTGACCATTGCAAAAGGCACTAACGATGCGGATGTTTATTTCAGTAAAGATAACTATTACACGGTTGGAGAGGGGCTAGAACACAGCCAATGGCGTGGCCAAGGTGCTGAATATTTAGGGCTGGAAGGGCGCATTCACCCCGACCAGTTCAATGCATTATTACGCGGTGAAGTCGATGGCACCCGGCTAGGGCGGGTTGTAAAAGGCGAACGGAAACACCGTTCTGGTTGGGATTTGACGTTCTCAGCGCCCAAGTCCTTGTCTATTCTCAGTGAGGTATACGGCGTCGATGACTTACGCCTGGCCCATGAAAAGGCCGTAGAACATGCGCTAACTGCTTGTGAAGATCTGTTGGATACCCGACTAACACAAGGCGGAAAAACACAGCGCGTGGCCACCAATAATGGTGTATTTGCCACCTTCACCCATGATGTGAATCGAAATCTCGATTGCCAGCTGCACACTCACTGTTATCTACTCAATATGACCCGTAGCGCACATGGCTGGCGCTCACTGTACACCGAGCGTTTATTTGCATCGCAACGCAAAAAGCAGCTTGGCCAAGTGTATCGCTCTGCATTAGCGGTGCTATTAAAAGACGCTGGCTATGACCTGGTGACTCAGCGTGACCCCTCACTGTTTGAAATTAAGGGTGTTCCCCAGGGTTTAATGGACGAGTTTTCTACTCGCTCTAAAGAAATCGAGGACTGGTTTAAAACCAACAAAATCCCCTACGATCCTGTCATGGCAAAAACCGTTGCCCTAATGTCTCGTAAATCCAAGAAGGCCGTTCCGAGAGCGGAATTGTTTCCGATTTGGCAAGAAAGGGCCGCTCCCTACGGATTCGATCCGGCTATTTTGAAGATTGATCGTCCTTCCTCGCGGCCCGTAAAGCAGATAGAACCTACAAAGCAGATAAAGACATCTACACAAACAAAAGAAGCAGTAGCAAAGGCACTGCAACATTTGTCTGAACGGGAAATGGGGTTTACCCACGAGACACTGAAAAAAGATGCCCAATCATTTGGTTTGGGGGAGGTCTTGTTTGTCGATATTGAAAAGGAAGTGGCGCGGCTTACTCAGCGCGGAGGCTTGCTACCAGCGCGTCAGGATTCAGAAAACGTACACATAGACAAACAGCTATGGACAACCCCCGCGATGAAAGCGCTAGAGGCCAGCCTGGTGCAGGCGGTGGGGCAGGGTAGAGGTATTGGAAAACCCCTGGTAAAAGCCGACTACGCAGAAAAACGGCTTTTAAAAACCCACCTTAATGACCAACAACGCCAGGCTATTTTAGCCTCTCTCGCTTCTGTGGATCGTTTTGCCGCGATACAAGGTGATCCAGGGGTGGGTAAAACCACGGCCCTAAAAGAATACAAAGCTATTTTATCCAAGAAGGGCTACGAAGTGCTGGCGATGGCCCCGAACTACCAAGCGGTGAGCGAGCTATCCTCCAGCCTTGGAATAACAGGCATGACGGTAGACCGCTATCTAGCAGACCCCAACAGCAAGAAACTAGGCCGGGCTCTTAAGCAGCAAGTGTGGATCGTGGATGAGGCCTCGATGCTGGCCACCGACCGTGTTGTGGCCTTAATGGAAAAAGCCAAAGAGAGAAAGGCGCGTGTACTCTTTGTGGGGGATCACCAGCAGCTAGAAGCGGTGGGGATTGGTCGTGGTTTTAAACACCTGCTCGAAGCAGGCGTAGACGTGAGCCTTTTGAATCAGTGGCTACGGCCTAAAACAGAGGTGATGAAAGAAGCTTTTAAGTTGGTCATTGATAAAGACTACGGCGGTACGATTGGATTATTGAGTAGTGCTGGAAACGTATTAGGCATCGAAAAAGAGCATGATGCCATTGAAGGTTTGTCCAAGCAGTGGTTGGGGATGGACTCTAAAGAAAGGGCGGCCACCCAGATCATTGCTCCCACTAATGAACAGTGCCAGGCTATTAATCATGCCGTGCGCTCTGGCTTAAAGGAACGAGGGGACATTGGCAAAACAGACTACCGTTATGGCGTATTCACCGATAAACACATGACAGAAGAGCAGCGGTGTAACGTTCCCTTCTACCAGGCCGGGGACGTACTGCGCTTTAGTAGTGAGCACCTGGCAGTGGGCAAAAAGAAGCGAGACTGCATCGCACGCAATGAATACTTTGGCGTGATCGGGCTGAATAAAGAAACCAATACCCTGGCACTAAAATCGAAAAAGACGGGGCGCACCCTGTTCATTGATCCTGCTAAAACTGGCGGCAGACAGGCGGGGGGTATCCAAGTATTTAACCCGCATACTATAGAGGTTTCCAGTGGTGATAAATTGCGTTGGCTGGATAATTCCAACCAGCTTGGCCTAAAGCGTAATACTGAGCTAACGGTTAAACGCCTCAGTGACAAGTGGATCCGAGTGGAAACCAACAAAGGTGAAAGCCTTAAACTTCCCTTGGATGATTTGAAACACATG
>Ga0209345_10001504_pt1 | contig 27642 bp, 24 predicted proteins | sample Cruoilmetagenom7_FD_187294 | JGI IMG/M metagenome (GOLD analysis project Ga0209345, IMG submission 187294) | Oil polluted marine microbial communities from Coal Oil Point, Santa Barbara, California, USA - Sample 7 (SPAdes) (version 2) | ecosystem: Environmental > Aquatic > Marine > Oil seeps ...
TGAACAGACCCCTATCATCATCAGTGGATGCATTGGTCCAAGAGGTGATGGATATAAACCAGATTCATTGATGTCTGTTTCCGAGGCACAGCAATATCATTCAACCCAAATTGAATCGTTTGCACAATCCAATGCTGATTTAGTCTCAGCTCTCACCTTAAACTATATTGATGAAGCTATTGGCGTTACATTGGCCGCGAAGCAATTTAATGTACCAGTGTGTATTTCATTTACTGTTGAAACGGATGGTAAATTACCAACAGGTGAATCATTAGCAGAAGCAATTGAAGCAGTGGATAAGGCAACTGAAAACGGTCCTGTTTATTACATGATAAATTGTGCCCACCCCACACACTTTTTTGACATTCTTAAAGATGAGCAATGTGTTGCACGACTTAGAGCCATTAGAGCAAATGCTTCCAGTTGTAGCCATGCGGAGTTAGATGAAGCAGAAGAGTTAGATGATGGAGACCCATATGAGCTGGGACAACAGTTTGCTGAAATCCGAAAAAACTTCCCTCACGTAAATGTAATAGGCGGTTGTTGTGGGACGGATTATCGTCACATTGAACAGCTTGCAGTTTGTTGTGCCTGAAGGAAAATGACTATGTTAAGAAATGATAATCAGACTGTCTCTTATGTGCTTACTGATTAAAAGTGTCACTTAAACCGGGGGTAGTTCATGCCCAACTTCGCGAACGTTATATTCTTAAGTAAATATATAGAGGAGATACAAATATGTCTAGCCCGGATATTTCATGAATTGCCAAGGTGATAAAGCCGGGCTGATGCGTAAGGAACGTGCTCGCGACTGAAATACCTGGTTATCCATAGGTTGTAAAGAACATGTGCGTTCCTTACCTATCAGAACACGTTAGCATTTGGCAAGCGGGGAGCCTGGTACAAACAGTCTTTTTGCGTAAAGGCAACTATCACAGCAATCATGCCGGCTACAAGGTGAATAGTAGCGTATTCATGAAATATCCGGGCTAGATTCTCAACTGGTATAATTTCTACTCTCACTATAAAATTCCCCATCTAGAATAATTAACAGTACGCGATTGTTATTTATCCATAAATCCAATAAGGTTGATAATTATTTTAAATGATTCCAATGAGATAGCAATGACGAGTTCCGAGATTTATCGAAGGCTTTTATCGTATACAGGGCGCTTTACATGGGCTTTTGCAATCGGGATTTTCGGTTTTGTTCTGTATGCAAGCACCCAAACCGCCTTTGCAAAATTAATGGAATATATTATTACAGCGATCGACGATCAGGATCCTGTTGCTAGAATTGTTATTCCTGGCGCCATTCTGACAATTTTCCTGGTTCGTGGTGTGGGTGGATTTTTGGGAAATTATGGTATTTCTTATGTTGCAAGAAATGTAGTGCATGCTCTACGAGTGGAAATGTTTGAAAGCCTGGTTCGTCTTCCCCAGGCGTTTTATCATGACAATCCCGTGGGGCACTTGGTATCAAAGTTTACCTTCGATGTAGAAAGGGTAAGTGAAGCCTGTAGTGATGCCTTAAAAGTTCTATTCAGGGAAGGGCTGACCGTAATAGGTTTGTTGGGCTTTCTTTTTTATAGTAACTGGATGCTGTCTTTAATTTTTTTAGCGGTGATGCCCTTTATTGGCTTAACGATATCCTATGCCAGCAAACGTTTTCGACTTGTCAGCAAGAGAATTATGGACAGCATGGGTAATGTTAATCATGTTGCTTCAGAATCTATAAGTGGTCAGGCGGAGGTGAAAATATTTGGCGGTGAAAATTACGAAAACCAACGTTTTTTTAAGGCCAGTAAAAATAACCTGAGACAAAGCATGAAACTGGTTTTGGCATCGTCTTTGAATACGCCCATTATTCAAATGCTGGTGGCTATTGCTTTGGCAATTTTGGTCTATGTGGCTTTGGGGATTATGGTTGATGCAAGTGCTGGTGAGTTTGCTGCGTATATAACAGCGGCAAGTATGCTGGCCAAGCCTTTGCGCCAGCTGACACAAATAAACGCTAAAATACAAAATGGAATTGCTGCGGCATACTCCGTGTTCGGATTGATAGATGAAGAACGTGAAAAAGACTCAGGAAGCTATTGTGTTGAAAGAGTAAATGGCCACGTTAAACTTGAACATGTTAATTTTTCCTACGGCGAGGATGTTGTTCTTAAAGATATAAACCTTGATATAAAAGCCGGAGAAACTATCGCTCTGGTTGGGAAATCAGGTAGTGGGAAATCTACGCTTATAAGTTTGTTACCCAGATTTTACGATGTTGAAGAGGGTGATATTTTAATAGACGGCCATTCGACCAAAGATTATAGCCTTAAAAATTTAAGGCAGCATATTGCCATCGTCAGCCAGAAATTCACTCTATTTAACGATTCAATAAAACATAATATCGCCTATGGTCTATTAAAGAATGTCAGTGATGAAGACATTCGTAATGCAGCCGATGCCGCCCATGCTTTAGAGTTTATTGAAAATCTTCCAGAGGGATTTAATACGTCAGTAGGGCAAGATGGTTTGCAATTATCTGGCGGGCAAAGGCAGCGTATAGCTATAGCGCGTGCAATTTTAAAGGATGCGCCCATACTAGTACTTGATGAGGCGACCTCAGCACTGGATATGGAATCAGAGCGGCATATACAGCAAGCGTTGGAAACGTTAATGAAAGGACGTACAACCTTTATAATTGCCCATCGTTTGTCAACAATTGAGAAAGCTGATCGTATTCTGGTGATTGACCAGGGAAAAGTTGTTGAGTCTGGAAACCACGTAGAGTTACTCGAATTGGGTGAGCATTATGCTCGTTTGCAAAGTATGCAAAATAATGGCTTGCTGGAGGATCAGTGATAAATATAAAAGGATCACGAAAGCCTTGCATGTCTCATGCGCAGACATTGCGTACAAGCCTTTTTCGAACAGGCTGTTTTTTTCAGGTTTAAAACTGAAATTTCATTAAATACTTTCGGATGAGTGAATGCGTTTTTTACAAAACTGGTTTGAAACGCTTTGGTACAGCGAAAATCAAAAAAGCATTTTTAATGTTTTACTTTACCCTGTTTCTTTTTTGTATAAGGCACTGGCTGAAAAACGTCGAGCAAAATTTTTATCCGGGCAAAACTCAGATTCGGCGGTGGCGTGTCCGGTTGTAGTTGTTGGTAATATCACTGTTGGCGGGACAGGTAAAACACCCCTGGTGATCTGGTTGGTTGAGCAGCTTCAGCGTCAAGGTTATAAGCCGGGTATTATCAGTAGAGGGTATGGAGGCAAGACTAAAGATTTCCCCATGCAGGTTTCTTTTGATAGCGATCCAGGGTATGTGGGCGATGAGCCAGCAATGATGGCGAGGCGCTTAAATAATGTACCGGTGGTTATTGACCCAAATCGGGTTCGAGGGGCTGTTTATTTATATGAAAATTTGGGTTGTAATATCGTTATCAGCGATGATGGCTTGCAACATTACAATTTGAAACGAGACATTGAAATTGCTGTAATTGATGGCAGGCGGGGCCTGGGCAATGGTAAGTGTTTGCCCGCAGGGCCGTTGAGGGAATCGGTATCAAGATTAAAATCGGTAGATTTTGTAGTTATTAATAGTAATAAAGATCCAATCGATTTTGATGCTGATGAGATTTCAGGTGTTTCGAGTAAAATACTTGCGGACTCTATTCAAATGAGGTTGCTGCCAGAAAAAATTAACATGCTTATTGGTCAATCTTCGGAAAAACCACTTATTGTTTCTGAGGTGAAAGATTTAAACTGCCCGGTTCACGCCGTGGCAGGCATTGGGAATCCGGGTCGTTTTTTTGATACCCTTGAGAGTATGGGTATACTGTTTCAGACGCACCCTTTTCCAGATCACTATAGCTATCAGGCAAGTGATATACTATTTCCGGATGGAAAAGACGTAATTATGACCGAGAAAGATGCCATTAAGTGTCGTTCAATTGTGGAATCGGATAAATCACGATACTTTTATCTTACGATTGGTGCAAAACTGGATAATGATTTTTGGCCTCATTTAGAGGCTCAACTCAATAAAATACTAAATTAAATAATCTCCAATTAAATAGAAAGTAAATAAATAACAAATAAATAACAAATAAATAAAAAGGACAGTGAAAAATATGTTGGATAAGAAACTTTTAAGCATTCTGGCCTGTCCAATTTGTAAAGGGCCGGTAAAATACAAACGTGAAAAAAATGAGTTATGGTGTAAAGCAGATGCCCTGGCTTTTCCAATAAAGGATGGTATTCCGGTGATGTTGGAAAATGAGGCCCGAAGTCTTGATACCGATGAAAAGCTGGAAAAATAATTCTTGATGATAAAATTTACAGCCGTAATTCCGGCACGCTATGCTTCAACCCGTTTGCCCGGTAAGCCCTTGCTGGATATAGGCGGAAAACCCATGATTCAGCATGTTTATGAACGTGCGGCTAAGAGCGATGCAGAGCAGGTTATTGTTGCTACCGATGACAAGCGTATTGAAGCCGCGGTAATTGCGTTTGGTGGAAAAGTGATGTTGACGTCGCCAGATCATGCATCAGGCACTGACCGCCTTCATGAAGTGGTGTCCACTCTTCAGCTTGATAATGATGCCATTGTTGTGGGAGTGCAGGGTGATGAACCCTTGATTCCAGAAAAAATTATTAATCAGGTTGCCAATAACCTGGCTAATAACTCGCAAGCCAGTATTGCCACCTTGAAAGAAAGCATTACAAACTACGAAGACGTTATGAATCCTAACGCAGTTAAAGTGGTTTGTGATAAAGATGATATGGCGCTTTACTTCAGTCGTGCCCCCATACCCTATGCTCGTGATGAATTTCCTTCAAAGCACTTAGCAAAGCAGGGCGATTATTTCCGGCACATTGGACTCTATGCTTATAGAGTAAAGTTTCTTCACGATTATGCCAGTTGGCCACAATGCGAATTGGAAGCGATGGAGAAACTGGAGCAATTGCGCGCTATGTGGCAAGGCGCAAAAATTCATGTCGCCCTGGCTGAAGAGAAACCCTTTGCGGGCGTGGATACTGAAGCCGATCTTGAACTGGTTCGGCAGAAATATCAGGCAAATATTTTAGGCTGAGCTTAGGTTAGAAAAATACTGTTGGATCACACGAAGGTCTACGCTCCACTATCAGCACCTGCACAGGCTCTAAACGTTTTTATACGACAGCTCACGGCGCTCACGAACAGGCTCCAGCGCATTAGCCGAACCACTAAGGCATCTAACTATTTCTTATAGGTAAAAATCATTAAAGAAACTGTGAATCTTATGGTTATCATGAATGCCCAGAGTTTTTAGATGATGTAAAAAGACACCGATGGTGATGAATATGATGTCGGTAACCGGATAGATGCATTGCACTATCTTCAACGCAAACAAGGTGAGGGTAAAGTGCTGACCGGTCTTTTGTATATTAATACAGACACATCGGATCTACACGAGATTGAAAACACGGTGGACAAACCTCTCAATCAGTTTTCCAAAGCTGACCTTTGCCCTGGCAATGCAGTGCTGCAAAATATTAACGAAAGCTTCCGTTAGGAGCAATTTTAGTTTAAATCTATTGCTCTGGTAATTTATTTAACGACACTCATCTTAATAATCAGCACATCTTTTACAGGTACATCACCGTGTGCATTTTTTCTTGTGGTTTTGACTTTGGCAATTGCCTTCACAACGTCCATGCCTTCTTTTACTTCACCAAAAACTGCATAACCGTATTTATTCCGGGTGTAGTTAAGAAAACTGTTATCGACAAGATTGATAAAAAACTGCGAAGTGGCGCTGTTGACATCACTTGTGCGCGCCATAGCCAGGGTGCCAGTCTTGTTTTTTAAGCCATTATCCGATTCATTAACAATGGGGGCATGTGTGGGGCGCTTGCCCCAATCGGGTGAAAAACCACCACCTTGAACCATAAAGCCAGGAATAACGCGATGAAACAAGGTTCCATTGTAAGCATCCTCCTCAAGGTAGGTGAGAAAGTTTTTAACGGACACAGGCGCTTTGTCCTGAAAAAGCTCAACCTTAATGTTTCCTTTGTTGGTTTCAATCATCACTACAGGGTTTGCACTACTTTTAGCCGTGTCTGAGCCAGTTTCCGACCAGGCACTCGTTACAATGGCTAATGAAAGCGTCAAGGCGATAAAGCTGTTATGGAAAATTGATTTCATAGAGGTAAGATCCTGTTAAAAAATTCCGAAGTATGGAGTTTACACTAGAAGTAAAATTTAAGTATTGGTCTTGTCGAAATTTAGGCTTGCTAACATTCAGAGATTAATTTAGGTTAAGTCCATCAAAAATATTTAAAGGACTAAACCATGTTCAGTTTATCTGGAAAAACGGCTCTTATTACGGGCTCCAGCCGTGGCATTGGCAAGGCCATTGCAAAACACATGTTACTTCAGGGTGCAAATGTGGTGATATCAAGCCGTAAAGCAGATATGTGCGAAATAGTGGCCGCTGAAATCAATGGGCTGACGGAAACAGATTCCCCACGAGCACTTTCGGTTCCCTGTAATATCTCCAAAAAAGAAGAACTTGAAAATCTGGTGGCTCAAACAATTAGTGAATTTGGCCAGATTGATATATTGGTTTGCAATGCGGCTATAAATCCACATTTTGGACCCATGTCGACTATTCCAGACTCCGCATTTGACAAAATCCTGGGTTCTAATATCAGGTCAAATCATTGGTTATGCCAGATGGTACTTCCCGACATGGCTAAGCGCAACGATGGCACAGTTATCATTATTTCATCAATTGCAGGACTAACAGGGAATCCGGTGTTGGGAACCTATGGTATTTCTAAAGCCGCAGATATGGCACTCACCCGTAATATTGCTGTTGAATATGGTGGAAGAAATATTCGTGCCAATACCATTGCACCAGGTCTGATTAAAACGGACTTTTCTCAGGCGCTATGGTCCAATGAGACCATCCTGGAACAAGCTCTGGGTCATACGCCGTTGGGTAGAATTGGGAATTCCGATGAGGTTGCAGGAGCTGCAGTGTTTTTAGCATCCGATGCAGGAAATTATATAACGGGTCAAACCCTGGTTATTGATGGCGGCAGCACTATTGTTTAACCCTGTCGGCCCAGGAAGTTTGTAATTTAAAACCAATAATAAAAGAAGAATAAACGTATGTCTTCCACATCCAAACCTGCATCTACACCTATTCCGGCATCTACAATAGTTATTGCCAGGGATAGTCAAAAAAATCACAGCATGGAAATATTTATGGTGGTGCGGCATCATCAGATTGATTTTGCTTCCGGGGCGTTGGTTTTCCCCGGTGGGAAGGTTTCCAGTAGTGATTCAGCCCCGAGTTTACGAAATAAATGTAGCGGACAGGAAAACTGGAATGATGAAACACTTGGACTTGGCGTTGCCGCTATAAGGGAATCATTTGAAGAAAGTGGTATTTTGCTGGCCCGAAAAACACATGAAGATTCACTTATTAATAATGTTACTCTTGAGACACTCAGTCATTACCGGGTTGCTCTGGAAAAAAATCAAATCACCATGGATGAATTTGCAACTCAGGAAAATATTATTTTTGCCCTGGGTCAGCTCCATTATTTTGCCCACTGGGTTACTCCAGACATGGTGCCCAAGCGATTTGATACTCACTTCTATCTTGCAAAAGCGCCAGAAGATCAGGTTGGTAGTCATGATGGCGGCGAATCGGTGGACTCAATCTGGATTTCACCCGAGCAGGCCCTTAAGGATGCTGATGAAGGCAAACTTAAAGTTATTTTCCCCACACGAATGAACTTGATGCGTTTAGCTCAATACAGCAATGTTCAAGATGCCATTAATACCTGCAAGCGCCAGGAAGTTGTAGAAATAATGCCATGGACGGAGCCACGAGAATCAGGTGCAGCTTTGTGTATTCCCAAAGAGGCCGGCTATGATGTGACAGAATTGCCTTTAGAACGGGTGATGCGATCTTAATTCTGAACATTATGTTGATGAACAAATTTGAAAGTTTCCCGGTGTGCCAGGAGCCCGCCTAAAGCGCCTACTGTTGGTGGTGGTGCGCGTGGGCCTTCATGAAATATCCGGCCTAGAGACGCCCAGGTGGCATGCTGAGAATTGCTAAACTCTCAATAGAGCTGGCGCTTGTAACTATGGTCTGGGTTAAGAAATTACGATGTCAGAACGAGTCCTTTAAAGGGATCTCATTAATATGAAAGAAATTTGGTCAATGGATAATAGGGTAAAAGTCATCTTGCCCCGGGTGGGGCTTGCTGTGATTACAGTCCTGGGTATTGTGGGTTTATTGTTAAATAAGGCACAAGAGCCAGAAAAACTTCTGGTAAATCAAGAGTTAAGTATCGATTGTAGTCACGAGATGGCATATTTGCTCGGAAACGTTTCGTATATTTGTAGTGACCCTGTAGCGATAAGAGCTTTTCAAACATTGGTCAAAGAAGTGGAATCCCTGGTAATTAATAACACAGAAAAAATGGATCTTATAAAGTCCCAACAATCCATTTTGGAAAGCCTGGTAGAAAAGAAAACCAGGTCTCTTAAGCCTGAGAAATATATTTTTGCCTTCTCGGCTTTGGCAAAGGATGATCCTTCCCAAATTGATCAACTAATTGATGAAGCACTAATTAATATTGATATGGAGACTATAAGTGCAGCGGCATTATACCGGGAAAAAGGTGCATTGTGGTTTGCTTACAATACAGAAAAATCCTTAAAAGCTTACCAGCGATCTACCGAGCTAGACGATAACAACAGGGCTGGATGGAATTTACTAGGCCATTTATATGAGAGAAAAGGGAATTTAAGCCTGGCAGAAAACGCATATACTACATTATTAGACTTGGCTGACAGTAATCCGGAATATCAGGCCATCGCCTATATGAACCTTGGCGGTGTGTATCAGTTGCAGGGGCAGCTGGATCGGGCAAGCATCTCCTACGAAAAAGCATTGGCGGTGGGTGTTAACATCGGCAATAAAGAGGGCGAGACCAATGCGTATGTCAGCCTGGGACTTGTGCATGAAATCCAGAGAGACCTGAATATGGCGGTCACTTTTTACAAAAAAGCTTTAGCTATAAATGTTAAGATGGACAATACTAAAAAAGTGGCCAGTATCTACAGCAAACTGGGTCTCGTGTATCAAACCCGGGGACAGTTTGATCAGGCGGTCATCTGCTACGAAAAAGCCTTAGCTTTAAATAAAAAAATAGGTGATAAAGAGGGTGAAGCCAATGTGTACGCGAGTTTATGGGGCGTGCAGGAAACCCTGGAATGGATGAATGCTCCAGCACCTGCGCAGGTAAGTACTCTGGAATAAGACTTATGCAAATACGGATTAAGTTTATAAATTATCAAATTGATCTTGCTTGATGCAAGTAGTTTAAATATGGTTGAAAAACAAGTTGTACAGGTTCTATTTGTTTGTTTGGGCAATATTTGCCGTTCACCCACAGCCCATGGTGTTTTTCAAAAAATGAGTGAAAATGCTGGTTTAGGTCAAATTATTCAGGTGGACTCAGCAGGAACAGCCGCTTACCACGTAGGCAGTCCACCGGATAAACGCTCTGTAAAAGCGGCAGCGTCACGAGGCTACGAACTTAATTATATACGTGCTCGGAAAGTTGACGATTCAGATTTCTCTTTATTCGATTATTTGCTAGCGATGGATAATGAGAATTTACTGGAACTGGAGCATCGATGCCCCGCTAAATACCAGCATAAAATTCAATTGTTTCTTAATTATGGTACGTTGGGTGAAAAGCAGGTGCCTGATCCTTACTATGGTGAAGGTGCCGGTTTCTACCATGTTCTCGATTTGGTAGAAGATGCGGCTCAGGGTTTGTTAGAATATATTACCAAAGATCATTCTTAAGAATTTTTAATCATGTACGAGCTAGATAAACCTGAAGGGCCTAACATTCTAATGTTAAGGATTCTGTTAATCAGAATCTTGATTATTTCTTCTGCATTTATCACCCATTTTTTGTCTTTAAATTTTCTGGATATTGGCCTAAAACCAACTATTCTGTGGTTATTATTGGTTTATGGTTCTGCGAGCGCCATTTTAATTGGCTGGCGTATCAGGAGTAGTGTTTCCATAAAAGAAGTTGAAGTGCTGGTACAATTAATATCCGATGCGGTTTTTCTTACTTTTGTGCTTTATTTTTCGGGTGGCGCGGTTAACCCCTTTGTATCCTATTATCTGGTGCTGCTGGCAATATGTGCTACTGCTTTGGAAAAAGCACATGTCTGGACTTTGGTTTTAGTAACTATCGTTGGATACAGTTTTATAATGATAAACAGTTCGGCTCACTATCATGGTGATCAGGGTGTTTTCGCCTGGCATCTTTGGGGTATGTGGCTAAATTTTATAGTCATGGCCGGGTTAATCGGGTTTTTTGTCAGCCGAATGGGCGAATCGCTTCGACAACATCAAATGCTCCTGGTTAGGGAAAGAGAAAATGCCTTACGGAATGAACAAATTGTGGCGGTGGGCAATATGGCAGCGGGTACGGCCCATGAACTGGGAACGCCACTTTCCACCATGGCTGTAGTACTGAAAGAGCTGGAGTATGATTGTAAAGATGGTAATGGTCTTCAATGCAAGGATGATATTCAGCTTTTACAAGATCAGGTTGAGGTTTGTAAGGAGCGCTTAAAAACATTTTCGAAATTAGCCAATTCCCAGTTTGAAAAATTACAAGCTGTTCCGGTAAATGAGTTTTTGCAAAATTTACTGGACCAATGGCAAGTGGTTCGCCCCAGAGCTGAATACTCATTATCTTGTGCTGAGGGTAAGTCGCCGTTGATTATTCCCGAATATACATTGCGTCATGCTTTAATGAATTTGCTCAATAATGCCGTTGATGCTAGTCATGCTGCTATTGATATAGTAATAAGCTGGGATGAAAAAAACATTATTATTCGAATTAATGATAATGGCCCTGGTTTTAGTAAAGATGCCCTGGACTCATTAGGCCATTTATTTTATTCCTCTAAGTCCGGTGGTATGGGTTTGGGGTTTTTTCTGGCTAACGCTACCATCGAGCGTATGGGCGGTAAAATAAGAATTTTGAATGAGAAAATTGACAGGAAAAAAGATGATGGCAAAAATTTTAAAAAACGAGGCACATCCATTGAAGTTCAATTGCCTCAATGGGCTGAAACCGATTTCATTGAGGATTAACAAGGTAACAAAATTTTATTTATGACTGAACAAAAACTTGATATGGATAATAATCCCTTTCTTTTGTTGGTTGAAGATGACCAGGTGTTTAGCCAGGTATTAAGCCAGGCATTACAAAAGAGGGGTTATAATGTTATTGTAAAATCTACAGTAAATGAAACGCAGCATTGGCTTGAAAGCAATGGTGTCAATGATCAAAGCTTTAGATATGCAATACTAGATTTAAAACTGGAATCTGAAACAAGCCTGCCCTTAATCACTGCAATTAAAAAAATCTCTCCAGAGGCAAAAATACTGGTTCTTACCGGTTATGCCAGCATAACCACTGCTGTGGAAGCTATTCGTTTAGGCGCCTCTAACTATTTGCCAAAGCCCGCGGATGCTGATGAAATTTTGAATGCTTTGTTGAACGACACTCCAAATTCTGAGCTTGATATTGAAGATGAAAGAATGTCAGTTGAAAGACTGGAATGGGAGCATATCCAGAAAGTACTCAATGAAAATGATAATAATATTTCCAAAACTGCAAGACAACTCAATATGCATCGCAGGACTTTGCAAAGAAAGCTACAAAAGAAACCCGTACAGAAGTAAATTATTTAGTGGGCATCCAAAAGTTTATCAATTGGCTAAGAGAAAATTATGGGAATGTTAAAGGCTTATTCCTTACGTAAACACAACACTTTTGGTCTGGATATCTCAGCTGACTTTTATTTAAGTCTTAACTCTGTGGATGATATTGGTTTATATTGCCAAAACTCTGAGTTACGTAACTTGCCTGTTTGTATCCTTGGAGGGGGGAGCAACATTATTTTTGCCAATGATTTTCATGGTCTGGTTTTACATATTAATTTAAAAGGTAAGGAAATTGTTGCTGAAACCGATACTCATGTTGATTTGAAAGTGTCGGCGGGTGAAAGCTGGCACCAAACGGTTTTATACGCAGTTGAACAGGGTTGGTGGGGAATTGAAAACTTGTCTTTAATTCCCGGTACCGTGGGTGCTGCACCTATTCAAAATATTGGTGCTTACGGTGTTGAGTTGGTTGATGTGTTCAAGGAGCTGGAAGCTGTTGAAATATCAACAGGTGAAATAATTGTATTTGATAAAAAGGCCTGTGAATTTGCATACCGGGAAAGTGTTTTTAAAAATAAATTTGTCAGACAATATATAATATCCTCAGTAACATTGCAGCTGTCAAAAACTGCGAAGCCAAAGTTGAGTTATACAGAGCTTGAACACAGCGTTCAGAAATACAAGCCCAAAGAACTTACACCTGAAATAATAAGTGATGCGGTATGCAGTATTCGTGGAGCTAAATTGCCCGATCCGTCAAAAATTGGGAATGTAGGTAGTTTTTTTAAAAACCCCATTATAAGTGAAAGTCAATTCCAATCTTTGAAAGGTTCATATCCTGAACTACGTTATTTTAAAATTGAGAGAGAGAAGCAGGGCGAAAGCAAGAGCCAGGGGAAACAAACTAATTATCAATATAAATTAGCGGCCGCCTGGTTGATTGACCAATGCGGTTGGAAAGGAGCTCATTTTGGTGGAGTAGGTGTTTATGAGAATCAGGCCCTGGTGCTGGTAAACAGGGGTAATGCAAAACCTGATGAAGTAATACAGCTTGCTGAAAATATTAGGCAATCAGTTATTAAAAAATTTGGAGTTGAATTAGAGAGAGAGCCAGTGTTGTTAAAGTCGGAACCGCTTTAGAAGCGTTCAATAATAGATGTGTCCTGTTTTTGGGTGTGTCCAGCAATTTGGGTGATCCTGAAAAAGCTTTTCCATGGCTTCTTCAGGATTAACAATTTTATCTTCTCAACTTATATGTTCAAATTTCCTTGAGAGCTGTCATCTGAAGCATTTGTTTCAGAAGTCAGAGCAGACGCTTTTGCTTCTTCTTCAAGTTTGCGTCGTTTAATTTCACGGGGGTCATTCGCCGCGCGTTGTTTAGGTTTGGCTTCTTTTGGTTTTTCTATAATATCGTCTTTAGTTTCTATTGGAGGTTCATTATTTTCCACTCTGGGCTTATCCACCTTTTCCATAGCGGCCACTGTTTCTGTTTGCTCAGTTGTAGTGATTTCAACTGGGTTTTCAGGAGCTGAGGCTGAAGAGGCTTCGCTTTCTGCAGGTGCGGGGGCAGCTAAATCTGGCGACTGCTTTTGGGAGCTGCTTTCGGTTTCTGATGTAAAATCAGGCGTAGATTCTACTGAAGCTGTTTCAACTTTTTTAGTAGAGTCAGGCTTTTTACTGTGCTCATGGGGCGCATCATTTACCCGTTCGTCAGTGGGAATATCCGTTTGTTGACCATTATTATTAGACAAATCTTCTTTTTGGGGAGCAAGTGATGAAACTCCAGAGTTATTGTTATCAATAATATTATTGTCAGTAGCCGGGACTTCCTGAGGAGGCACAGCTGCTGGAGTTTCATTAGCTGGCGATGTTGTTTGCTGATTTAAATCTGCTTGATGCTCAACAAGAGCCGGCTTTTCATGTGACTCTGGTTGAACGGGTGCAGACTGTTTGTGAGAGGGTTTTTCATTGCCAGCACTCTTTTGTGTCTGTGCTTCTCGACGAATAGGCTCTTTGGCTGGTGGTGGGTTTTTGCTTCGATCCCTTTTAGCTGCTGCGTTGTCATCGCGTTTTTTCTGAGTATTACGTGGTTTTCTATTACTGTTGCTATTCCCAGAGTCCGTTTTCGATTTGGGCTGGTTTCTCGTATTTTGCTTATTATTACGATTTTCATCTTTGGGTTTTTCATTTCTATTTTTATTGCGTTTAGCATTTTGATTTTCTTTTGGTTTTTGTTTTTGCTGGGCAGGCGGCCTGCTTTGTGTCTTATTTTGTTGAGTAGGGGCCGGAGCAGGTGATGGCTTTTTAACAGGCTTGGGCGTTTCCTCAATGCTTTGGCTTATTCCAAATATGGATCCAATGCGTTTCATCAGACCCATGCCAGATTCAGAGGGTTTTTGAGCAGTCGCAGGTACTTTGGGGCCTGGCTTAATCATGCCAACAGCCGGCTCTTCTCTGTTTAATGTCGGCTCATTGTTGCGGCTTATATCTTCAATTTCATGAGCAGTAGACAGCAGTTCAAAACTCAGATTATGTTCTTCATTGGGCATCTGGTCGCTTCGTAAACGTGTGAGTTCATAGTGAGGTGTTTCCAGATTTGGATTAGGCACCAGTAATATCTGGATACCAAGGCGCTTCTCAATTTCAAAAACGATTTCTCTCTTTTCATTGAGTAGGTAAGTTGCAACGGTAACAGGAAGTTGCGCCTGTATGCGGCCGGTTCGGTCTTTTAGTGCTTCCTCTTCTATGAGTCGAACAATGGATAAGCCCAGTGATTCAACGTCACGAATAGTGCCCTGACCACTGCAACGGGGGCAAACGACGCCACTGGTTTCACCAAGAGATGGACGTAATCGTTGCCTGGATAATTCCATTAAGCCGAATCGGGAAATACGACCGATCTGTACTCGTGCTCGGTCAGATGCCAGCATATCCTTCATTCGGTTTTCAACCGCCTTCTGATTCCGGGAGGGTGACATATCAATGAAGTCGATAACCAATAATCCACCAATATCTCTCAAACGCAATTGCCGGGCGATTTCGTTAGCGGCTTCAAGATTGGTATTAAGAGCCGTTTCTTCAATGTCAGAACCTTTTGTGGCTCTGGCTGAGTTAATGTCGATAGAAACCAGTGCTTCAGTGTGATCAATAACAATTGCGCCTCCGGAAGGTAATTTCACTTCACGTTGGAATGCGGTCTCAATCTGGCTTTCAATTTGGTAGCGGTTAAATAATGGAATATCATCAGAGTATAATAGAAGTTTGTCTTTGTAGTGCGGAATAACCTGAGTTATAAACTCTTTCGCTTCTTCATATACTGATTCGTTGTCAATCAATACCTCACCGATATCCTGGCGCAGGTAATCACGAATAGCCCGGATAATAACGTTGCTTTCCTGATAAATTAAAAAAGGTGATGGACGTTCATTACTTGCTTTCCTGATGGCTTCCCATAACTGTATCAGGTAATCAAGATCCCATTGCAGTTCTTCAGAATTTCGTCCCAGGCCGGCAGTACGAACAATAATACCCATACCATCCGGTACAGTTACTGCATTCAGTGCTTCTTTTAACTGGATGCGTTCTTCACCTTCAATTCGGCGAGATATTCCGCCAGCGCGAGGATTGTTCGGCATTAAAACCAGATAACGTCCGGCGAGGCTGATAAAGGTTGTTAAAGCAGCTCCTTTGTTTCCTCGTTCTTCCTTATCGACCTGAACAACCACTTCAAGTCCTTCTCGTATAACCTCTTTAATATTTATGCGGCCTTGAATATCCCGAGGATTTTTTGAAAAGTACTCGCGGGAAATTTCCTTTAAAGGCAGGAAGCCGTGACGTTCTGCCCCATAATCAACAAAGGCCGCTTCCAGGCTTGGTTCAACTCGGGTGATTCGTCCTTTATAGATATTAGCTTTTTTTTGTTCTCTGGTGCGGTGTTCTATGTCAAGGTCATACAATTGTTGACCGTCGACTAAAGCAACTCGAAGTTCTTCAGCATGGGTGGCATTTATAAGCATTCTTTTCATTAGCGGCCGGATTCCTTTTAATATCCAAATAAATATTCAAAACCAGAATCAGGTTAATGTGACCTGAATATCTGCCAAAAAAGTCTGGCAGGATAGGCATGATTAAAGTATTAAGGACAAACAAGGATGAAAAACAAGATTGGGGAAGAAGAGAACAAGTTGAATAGCGTAGAATCTTATTGTTAATTACAGGCTTTAGTTTAATAGCGCACATCATTTGGTGACATGGGATTTTAAACGTGTTGATAACCTTAACAATTAAAAAACGGGATTAACCGTTTGTATTTATATAATATTTAAACAGGTTTTCAGAAATTAAAAATTACTTTATATTGTCAGCGGGTTAATTTTTCACTTCCATTTGCAAGTTGTTTTTGACTTGCCATTATCAATGTACTGCATTTCACATACTGATTTGTTGTAGTGAATTGCTGGAAGAATAAATTTCCTCTGGTTCTGAAGAATACCTGTTTTAAAATTATTTCTACTAACAACCGATTAATTTATAGTTGCGGTTATACACCGTCTTACAATTCGTTTTTCGGTTTGCTGTTCATATTTATGGCACCGGTTTTCCCATGCCAATGTATTCTCTCTCTAGCAGATCATCTTTCGACGGTCGTGCTGAAGTTATCTGTTTTCTTGAATTACTTTGTTTGCTCTGGCGTAATCGCCAGTTTTAATACTTAAAGTTCGCCGTAAATTAGTTTTGATCTACTTTCAGTAACAATTATGTAAAAATTTTATCAGCAGGTTTCTGGCATCATTTAAAATAAATTTCTTTACCTTTGCTAATAAGCATTCTGGCCATTCGTGTAAGCACTTATTTGTGATTACCAGGGTTTCAATGGCTGTGTGAATCTTTACCAAAATAAGCATTAGTGGTAAATTGACTCTTTAGAATGTCAGCGAGTTACCTGTTATAAAAATCGTTATTCGTCTGTAACACTGTAAAATTTAACAAGACATAGTATTTTGAATTTTAAAACACGATTTTAGAATAACAATTTCGGACTTACTCAAATTACATGTTCACGCATTAGCGCATGTTTGGTGCACGTTTGGTACATGCCAATGCGGACTCAGGTGTTAAAAAGGCTATTAATTAAGTCTTCTTCGTAATCTCAGCCGTCAATTTTCCAAAATATCCAAAAATTCTGCCTAAAAACTTGCAGTTACATAACGAAACCCTAATATACCAGCAATTGTCTGCTATATCAATTACATAGAACTTGGTAGAATTAAATCGATGAAAAAGCCACCAGATCCTAGTGTCCAGGCGTGTAAGAAAAAGCTTAATAATCCAAATTCTGTTGTGTTTCAAACTATTAGCCAGGACCAATCTGGCCAGAGAGTTGATAATTTCCTGCTTTGTTGTCTTAAGGGCGTCCCCAGATCACATATATACAAAATTTTGCGCAAGGGAGAAGTAAGAGTAAATAAAGGCAGGGTAAAGCCGACTTATCGTCTTCAGGCCGACGATATTTTACGGATACCTCCCATTAGAGGGTTTGAGAATGAAGACAATAAAAGCAAAAAACCCTATGCAAACGCTACGTTATCGACATTGCTTGAGCAACGAATACTCTTTGAAGACAAGGGTCTGCTGATAGTAAATAAACCCTCAGGTTTGGCTGTTCATGGCGGGAGCGGTATTAGTCATGGATTAATTGAGGCTTTGCGGGTCATGCGACCTGAGTGTGAAGGACTGGAATTGGTACATAGGCTGGATAGAGATACATCCGGATGTGTGATTTTGTCTAAAAAAAGAACGGTTTTGCGTGAGTTGCATGAACTCCTAAGGGGAGAGAGTACCCGTAAGCTTGAGAAAAAATACACTGCGTTACTCATGGGGCGATGGCAGGGACGTGAACACTTGATTGATGCACCCTTAAAAAAGAACGTATTGAGATCGGGTGAGCGCATTGTGCGTGTCTCATCCGAGGGTAAAGAATCCCAAACCCGGTTTAAAATTATCAGGCAATTCAAGGAGTCAACATTGGTGGAGGCCATGCTAATGACCGGTAGGACTCATCAAATTAGAGTGCATGCCCAGTTTTCAGGACATCCTATATTGGGTGATAATCGATATGGGGATGAGTTTGCAAACAAATTAATGAAGCGAAAGGGTTTGAATCGTTTATTTTTACATGCCGCTTCGTTGGAATTTAAATTGAAATGTACCGACCAGAAAATTAAGGTCTCGGCGCCTCTGGATTCAGAATTGGAAAAAGTCCTTAAGGCACTTGAAACCTAAAGCAGTTTCACTGGATAAACCTGGAAACGAAATTTATGACATACTTGCTATAATTTGCTTATGCCATAATTTGAAATAAAGAGAAATATTTGAGTATTATCTTACCTTCTTACAAAATAATTATTTTTGACTGGGATGGAACTGTAATGGATTCGGTGTCAAAAATTGTAGCATGTATGCAGGCTGCTTTTTGCGATGTCGGTATACCCATCCCATCAACTGAAGCAGTGAAAGATATTATTGGTCTGGGTTTATCAGATGCCATTTTACAGTTGCACTCTGATCTTCAAAAAAAACATCTGGATTTAATTAAAGATCGATACAGTCACCATTACGTGCATCAAAACAACACGGCTTCGCCACTTTTCCCCCAGGCCTCGGAAACCCTGGATGCATTGAGTAAAAAAGGTTATGACTTGGCCATCGCCACTGGAAAGAGCCGGAAAGGTCTGGACAGAGTACTATCAGAACTGGAGATGAAAGAGCTGTTTGCATTTACGCGCTGTGCTGACGAAACAAAACCAAAACCGCATCCAGCCATGGTTGAGGAGATTCTGGAGGAGAGCGGATTAAGGAGTCATCAGGCTGTGGTAGTAGGTGATACGGAACACGATATGGCCATGGCGAAATCAGCTATGGTTGACAGGATTGCCGTAAGTTATGGGGCGCATCATGTCGATCGTTTAAAAGCCTATAATCCGGTTTTACTTATTGATAATCTTGAAGAAATCTTGCCCTGGCTGAATGACACGGGTCTATAATCCTAAAAACCGCAGTTGGCCGGCCCAAACTGGAAGTTTACACTGCACTAGTAAGTTATTTTAAAAATAGAGTTTTCACCTGTTGGGTGAGTCCGCCTCCTCACTCGATAACACGCTTATTGAACCCGCTAATTTCGCAAAAAAAGCTCGAAATAGCCGGCTAGCCTGGTATAAACTGTCTTTTCGCGTAAATGCAACAATCCCTGCAATCATGCCGGCTACAAGGTAAATTGAAGCGTATTCATGAAATATCCGGGCTAGAGCCTGCCTCGCGCAGCGTATTGGGTATTATTCACTTTTTTTACTGTATTATCGAATCCAGTAAACGCACTCTCAAGCGAGTCCAACTGCGGTTTCCAGGATAATCGTAATCCGCAATATTGAACTTTTCTTCTCCAGACTTATTAAGCGCTTCTCTTGCCGGTTTAAAGAGTCATTAGGTGGGGTTTTTGGTCGTTATTTCGGAAGTCATTTTCGAGCCTTGTTATTGCTGTCTGATTCAGCAACACGTTTCACTCTTTTTGTTTTTCCTTCAGTGTCATTTTCAGTGTCATTTTCAGTTTTTTCGAGTAATTGATCAAGAGTATTTGCTATGATGTGGCCATCTTTTTTATAGACCACATTGCCACGATAAGTAATTTTAGCAACGCCTTCAGGTAGTAGCCTTGTATTTGGGTTATTTAAAGGTTCTGTGGAAATCAGTTCCTCGGATGCTGTAGTCGCATCAGGCGTTTCGTCAATTTTTGTTGGTTGTGGGATTGGATTAGTTTTTATTCCCCGGTAAATTTGTCCACTTTGTTCTGTATCCGGTTTCTTTTCTTCACTGGCAATGCCGCGAAATATAAGCTTGTTTTTTTCTTCTATGGGCAAGCTTTCATAAAATTGGATGTAAGCCAGTTTTATCGCTAAATTAGATGATTCTGTTGCAAGTTTAAGTAATGCAAATAACGATGCATGTTCAGAAAGATTAAATCTGCACCCATATTCCCTCCGCACAGATAATTCCAGTTTGCTGAGCAAAATGATATTTTCTGTAGAAAGAATAAGCGCACTCATGACTTAAGTGTTTCTAAAGGAAAAGTTTTATATTTTAATGGGGTTAAAAAAATATACATTAATGTCATCCTTCGAACTGACGCTACTTTTTGGTGCGTTTTTATCCCAAAGATAATTAACTGCCAGCTTCGTGTAAGAGTAAACGATATAGTTCTTTAACTCTAGCCCAAATTAGTTTATTCGAATGTTGAGGGTGAGTATTTTCTGCCGAAAATTTTATCTTGTAATGAGTTATAGGTGGGGTTTTTTTTGAATGAAAACTACATGATTTTAATGAAAATAGTTTTTAGATTGCGACTTTGAGTAAGCCATTGATAATTAGATTTTTATCTCATTGCTTCAATTTTCAATTTAAATTATTTGGCATTTTTTAAATTAGCTATGGGGAAATTTGAGAAAGTTTTTTGATTTTGTCAAAGTTAGATTGAGCCACTTTTGTCGTGTGTAGCTATAATACTGGAAACCGTAGTTGGCCGGCCCAAACAGGACGTTCAGGACGTTAGCTTTTGGCAAGCGGCGAGCCTGGTACAAACTGTTTTTTCGCGTAAACGTAACAATCCCGGCAATGATGCCGGCTACAAGGTGAATTGCAGGGTATTCATGAAATATCCGGGCTGGTGCCTGCCCGCGAAGCGTATTGGGTATATTCACTTTTTTGCTGTATTATCGAACCAAAAAACGCACTATCAAGCGAGTCCAGCTGTAGTTTCTAGGTTGAAGCGAATTTATTATTTTCAGACCTGATTTGCAAATAACATATATTCTTAGTAAGAACTCTTGTTCAAACATCTAATAGAATTATAATGTTACCCTAGGAAACCACCTTACTGTACGGCGCTTAAAATCGATTAAGCTCTGATTAGTTTATGATTAATCAATAGGAAAAAAAATGTCCAACACAGAAGATACTGGCACTGAAGCGAATAATAACAATAATAAAGAATGGAAGCTTATTGAGAAAATGATTATGTCGCTTGGTCAGGAGCAAACTCGATCAAGACGTTGGGGTATCTTTTTCAAATTACTTACATTCACCTATTTGTTTTTTGCGATCTATCTGTTTATACCCAAGGAAGTACAAGCGCCTGTTATAAGCAGTGCTCACACCGCTCTTATAGATATCAAGGGTGTTATTGCAGATGGGCAAGAGGTTGATGCAGACAATGTGGTAAGCGGTTTGAAAAATGCTTTTGAAGCACGCGCATCGAAAAGTATTTTGTTAAGAATAAACAGTCCAGGTGGCAGCCCGGTTCAGTCTGCGTATATATTCAATGAGATTCTACGCTTGAGAGCCCTTTTTCCTGAAAAAAAATTATATGCGGTCATTACGGATATTGGTGCTTCGGGAGCGTATTATATAGCCGCATCGGCAGATGAGATCTATGCTAATGAGTCCAGCCTTGTAGGCTCTATTGGGGTCATTATGGGGGGTGGCTTTGGATTTGAAAAAGCCCTGGCAAAATTAGGTGTGGAGCGTCGTTTGGTGACTGCTGGTAAGCATAAAAGTGTTATGGATCCTTTTTTGCCAGTGAAAGAGTATGAACAAAAACATGTTCAAAATATGTTGAATGGTGTTCATCAGCAATTTATTAATAGCGTCAAACTGGGACGTGGTGATCGATTAAAAGATAACCCTGAGTTGTTTTCCGGTTTATTCTGGAATGGAGTAGATGCAAAAGAACTGGGTTTGATTGATGGCTTTGGCAGTCCGGGTTATGTTGCCAGGGAGATTATAGGCTACGAGGAAATTGTTGACTACACTGTCAGACCAAATCCATTTGAAGCCATACTTGGGCGTATAGGATCAGAAGTGACCCGGTCGCTGGGTGCCCTGATGGGTGAATATGGTACGCTTATGCATTAATACCTGAGGCCTATGGAAGCAATTTTGTAACATTCATGGGTCGCATTGCTTCTTTGTTTTGCTTAAGCCCTGGCTTTAACCTAGAAACCGCAGTTGGACTCGCTTGAGAGTGCGTTTATTGGGTTCGTTCATATTGTTCTGGTTGCCCATTCTGTTGTTCATAACAGGGTGTTAAAGATGTCTTTTGCTAAATTGTGCCTGGCAAGGGAAAAGTCTAATTTTATAGACCAGATTATTGCGAATTTCATTATAAATCTTAATGCCTTACAAGCATGAAGAAAATTTTGACAGATGGGTTATAGAAGCATATCATGCCGCGATTATGTCACAAAGGCCCTTGCCCCTAACCATTGATCCGGTAAAGCTGGTTGAGCAAAAAGCTATATTTTCCGGACAGCTGAAACTCGATGATATGCCCCGTTTATTGAAGTGTGTGGCCTGTGATCATTCGGGTACTGAGGCGATTGGGCATCAATTTGGTAAAGCCGAGAATACGATTGACCTTGATCTTGACTTTTATCGAGATGAAGAAGGCCTAAGGGTAATGGCAGGACGAGCACGCTGTCAGCTGGACCTGGTTTGTCAGCGTTGTCTTGGAATCAAGATTTTAAATCTGGATATTCCAATTGCATTGGCAATTGTGGCCAATGAAGAGGCCGCTTCTCACTTGCCTGGAAGGTACGATGCCTTGATAACGAGTAAAGAGCCTTTGTCTCTGGTAACGTTAATAGAGGATGAGCTTCTACTTGCACTGCCAACAGTTGCATACCATGAAGAGGGTGAGTGCAGTATTCAGAATTTTAAGGGCACTGAAGAGGCTGAAGTTCAGTCGGAGTCTGTTTCCACACCCGAATTGAAAGCTAAAAAGCCCAGCCCTTTTGATGTGCTGGCAGATCTAAAGAAATGATTTTTCAGGTTTTGAGTGATTTATATTCAAGGGTGTCTGTATAAGGTTCTTTTGTGAAATTTGAGTAGTTGGTCAGTTAAACGTTCATCAGTGAAGGATATAATCCTTCGCAATTTTAAAAGTAATAGGTTCCGATATGGCAGTTCAAAAAAGTAAGAAAACCCGTTCAAGACGTGGTATGCGTCGATCTCATGATGCGCTTGGTGAACCAACGTTGTGTGAAGATCAAACTACAGGTGAAATTCATCGTCGTCACCATATGACAACCGATGGATTTTACCGAGGTCGTCAAATCGTCATGCCTAAAGAATACATTGAAGACGAAGATTAAAGCAAAAAAGTAGACGACTACTCTTGAATAAACCGGAAAAAAACAGGCCGGAAACAATTTCAGTTGATGCGATGGGTGGCGATTTCGGCTCTTGTGTGACTGTTCCAGCAGCCTTTAAAAGTCTTACTAATCATCCCAGTCTTAATATTATTCTGGTGGGTGATGGGGCCGTTTTGCAAAATGAAATAAGCAAGTATAGTTTCCCCGCTAACATCACAACCCGCCTGTCAATAAAGAATGCTTCTGAAGTCGTTACCATGGAAGACAAACCTTCCGTGGCTATGCGTAACAAGAAAGACTCATCTATGAGAGTGGCCATAAACCTGGTTAAGGAGGGTGTGGCCGATGCCTGCGTGAGTGCAGGTAACACAGGCGCATTGATGGCAATCAGTCGCTATGTGCTGAAAACCCACAAAAATATTGATCGACCTGCAATTATCTTTAATCTTCCAACGACGTTGGGCCATTGTCATATGCTGGATTTGGGAGCAAATATAGATTGCACACCAGAGCAATTATTTCAGTTTGGCTTAATGGGATCGATATTGTCCAAAGCCGTTGATGGCAACCCTGCTCCCAGTGTCGGATTACTCAATATTGGTGAAGAGGAAGTTAAGGGTAATGAAGTTATTAAGCAAGCAGCTGAATTACTATCAGCCAGTGATGATATAAATTATATAGGTTTTGTTGAGGGTACGGGGATTTATCAAGGTGCTTGCGATGTGGTTGTGGCCGATGGTTTTGTTGGAAATGTTGCGCTAAAAACCTCCGAAGGATTGGCTAAAATGATTGCCGGAGTACTTAAAGAAGAATTACAACGCAACTGGCTGACCAAAATAGGCGCCTTGTTGACAATGCCAATTTGGAAAGCCGTTGCCCATCGAATGGATCCGGGTGAATACAATGGTGGAACCTTAATAGGTTTGCGCGGTACGGTTATCAAAAGTCACGGTAGCGCCGATATTTCGTCATTTTCTACAGCTATAAAGCTGGCTTCAATAGAGGTTGATAAAGATGTGCCAAGCTTGATTGAAAAATGGTTTGATGATGAAAATCAGCCAGTTGCAGTAGAAAATCAATAAAAATATAAATAGAAAATTGAAGTTTAAAGTCCGTTCACATGTAGATGCTTATTAATGACATATTAAGGACCGGCGTCAAAGTAAGAGTGTAAAATCTGGCTTGATCTTACATTTATACTGATATTTCTGAAAACATGCATTGGAACTAAAAATATGAGCACAAAATTAGCGTTTGTTTTTCCAGGCCAGGGTTCGCAATCTATTGGCATGTTGTCCGACTTGGCGGAAGAGTATAAGTCTGTTTCAGCGACCTTTGCCGAAGCCTCCGACGCATTGGGCATGGATCTATGGGCTTTGATCCAGAATGGGCCTGAAGAAGAATTGAATAAAACTGAAAATACCCAGCCAGCCTTATTAACGGCAAGTACCGCAATATGGCGAATTTGGCAGGAAAATAATGGGCAGCAACCCAGCATGTTGGCAGGTCACAGTTTGGGTGAGTATTCTGCTCTGGTGGCAGCAGACGTATTGAGTTTGTCAGATGCGGCTAAACTAGTTCATCAACGAGGCCAGTTTATGCAGCAAGCAGTCGCACCGGGCGAGGGATCTATGGCGGCTATTATTGGCCTTGAAGATACCGGGGTCGAACAGGCTTGTGCAGATGCCGGGCAGGGGCAGGTGGTATCTGCAGTAAATTATAATTCACCAGGGCAGGTTGTAATTGCGGGTGAAAAAACAGCGGTGGATAGAGCCATGGACTTATGTAAAGAGGCCGGTGCGAAGCGAGCACTGCCCCTTGCTGTCAGTGTCCCTTCACATTGTGCCCTCATGGAGCCAGCTGCGAAACAACTTGAGCAGATCCTGGCAGATGTGGAGTTTAAAATACCCTCTATACCGGTTATTAACAATGTTGATGCTAAAGCGGAAACCAGCCCTGACGCTATTAAAAGCGCCCTGGTGCGTCAACTACACAATCCGGTTCGTTGGGTAGCTGGCGTAAACGCTATGGTTGAAGAAGGCGTGGATGCTACTTACGAATGTGGGCCAGGAAAAGTACTGTCGGGCCTAATTAAAAGAATTAACAAACAGCTTGACATAAAACCCTTGCAGGATGTGGCAAGTTTTCAGGCTGCAATTGCCGTAAAAGACTCGGAATGATTGTTCAAAACGTATTAGCCTGGGTTTAGAATATACAACAAATTTCAGGCCTTCATAAATTACAAAAGCTGTTAAAATAGGGGGGCGAAATGCCTTTAAGCGAAAAATTAGCCCTGGTTACCGGTGCCAGCAGGGGTATAGGCAAAGCAATTGCCGAGGCCCTGGGCAAACAAGGTGCCATCGTCATCGGTACTGCGACTACAGATACCGGGGCTCTGGGTATTTCTGACAACCTGGCGGCCTTATCCATCAAGGGTACGGGGATTGTCATGAATATTGCCGATGCAGAGTCGGTAAAATCCGGGTTTGAAAAAGTAAATAAAGATTTTGGTGCCCCGGTTATTGTGGTAAACAATGCAGGCGTTACCCGAGATAATCTCATGCTGCGGATGAAGGAAGAAGAATGGAATGATGTGATTAATACCAATCTGAATTCTTTATTTCATGTCACTAAAGCCAGTTTGAGAGGTATGACCAAAGCGCGTTGGGGAAGGGTTATTAATATCGGTTCAGTGGTGGGATCACTAGGCAATCTTGGTCAGGCGAACTACGCTGCTGCCAAGGCTGGATTGAGTGGATATTCCAAATCCCTTGCCAGAGAGGTTGCTTCCAGAAATATCACAGTGAACGTAATTGCGCCCGGTTTTATTGCGACGGATATGACCAAAGCCTTGCCCGATGAGCATAAAGAATCGTTATTAAAACAGGTGCCAGCGGGTCGCTTGGGTACGCCTGAAGAAATTGCTGCCACTGTGATTTTTCTTGCTAACGATGCGGCAGCCTACATCACCGGATCTACCATTCACGTAAACGGTGGAATGTATATGGATTAAGCCCTTTTTATGACTTTTACGTAAATAATAATACTATATAAATCAGACAATTATGCATTAATTTCATCATGGACTTGAAAAATGTATAGGCGTTCTAATAAACTAGCGGCACCCCAAAAGCGGGAACCCTAACAGGAGAGAGTAAATCAAATGAGTAACATTGAAGAACGTGTTAAAAAAATTATTGCAGAACAACTGGGTGTTAAAGAAGAAGAGGTTGTTAATGCGGCATCTTTTGTAGACGATCTGGGAGCAGATTCCCTGGATACTGTTGAGTTGGTCATGGCTCTGGAAGAGGAATTTGAAACAGAAATTCCTGATGAAGAGGCTGAAAAAATTGCTACAGTTCAAAATGCTATTGATTACGTTCTTGCTCAACAGTAATTCAATGCTCGTTTGAAACTAAAAAGGCCGCTTACGTCATGACGTAATGCGGCCTTTGTTTGTTTGATAATATATCTTATTTTGCAAATCGATTTAAGCTGAAGAGCACCTCTAAAAATACATTTTTTAGAACTGGGCAGTATTAAGGAGACAATACGTGTCAAAAAGACGTGTGGTAATAACTGGATTAGGTATGGTTTCTCCATTGGGGAATACAGTTGCTGAAACCTGGTCGGGCATTGTTGAAGGCAAAAGCGGCATTTCGACGCTTGAGCTTTTCGATACGTCGGCGTTTTCAACTCGATTTGGTGGTTCTGTAAAAGGTTTTGATATCAGTGAATACATTTCAATTAAAGAAGCCCGCCGTATGGATATTTTCATGCAATACGGTATCGCTGCATCGGCTCAGGCTATAAGCAATTCAGGGCTGGAAGTAACCGACGCAAATCGAAAGCGTATTGGCGTAGCGGTCGGCTCTGGTATTGGTGGACTAGGCACAATTGAAGAAAATCATAAACTATTGAGTGAGAAAGGGCCTCGTAAAATATCTCCTTTTTTTGTTCCTGCCAGTATCATCAATATGATTTCTGGTCATGTATCGATTAATTACGGTTTGCAGGGGCCGAATTTCTCTATGGTTACTGCTTGCACAACTGGAACACATAGTATTGGTTTGGGCAGTCGCTGTATTGCCTATGGCGATGCAGATGTCATGGTGGTGGGTGGTGCAGAAATGGGTTCTACGCCTTTGGGTTTAGCGGGTTTTTCTGCTGCAAGAGCATTGTCGACCCGTAATGATGATCCCGAAGCAGCCAGCAGACCCTGGGATAAAGATCGTGATGGTTTTGTGTTATCCGATGGCGCTGGGGTACTCGTTATTGAGGAACTGGAACATGCCAAAGCCAGAGGCGCAACTATCTATGCTGAAATAAGCGGTTTTGGCATGAGCGGTGATGCTCATCATATTACGTCACCGCCAGAAGATGGCCGTGGGGCTGCGGAAGCAATGGCTAGTGCTATTAATGATGGCGGGTTAAACCCTGATCAGGTTAATTATATCAATGCGCATGGTACGTCTACTCCAACAGGTGATGTCGCAGAAACGAAGGCTGTAAAAACTGTATTTGGCAATGCCGCCAGTAAAGTGGCTGTTAGTTCGACTAAATCCATGACAGGGCACTTGTTAGGAGCTGCTGGCGCCATAGAAGCCATATTTTCAGTTCTGGCTATTAAAGATCAAATTGCGCCTCCTACGATTAATCTGGAA
>Ga0209345_10001505_pt1 | contig 27629 bp, 26 predicted proteins | sample Cruoilmetagenom7_FD_187294 | JGI IMG/M metagenome (GOLD analysis project Ga0209345, IMG submission 187294) | Oil polluted marine microbial communities from Coal Oil Point, Santa Barbara, California, USA - Sample 7 (SPAdes) (version 2) | ecosystem: Environmental > Aquatic > Marine > Oil seeps ...
GAAATCCTACATGATGGGATATATTGCTCAATCAGTGGTCCCGATTAAGCCTCAAGCATATATCTATCATGCTTGATTTTCCAGCAACATGTCGGCGGGTCCGGTCTTACCAGCACAAATAATTACGGAGCAATCCGACCCGTCAATAGGGGGCTCAATCTGCCCCGCTATAGTAGAGGGTTTCTTACACAGTAAACACGCTTGATCCAGTCGTCCTGCGGGCTTCAAGGTCCGCGTGTGCCTGGGGTGCATCCGCCAAGGTGTAGCGTTGATTAATCTCAACCTTGAGCGTTCCATTGGCAATCAATCCAAACAATTTTTCCGCGTTGCGGGCTCTTTCGTTGGGATTTTTTGTGAACGTTCGAAGACCGCCACAAGCAATGGAGGCGGATAAGGGCCGAAGCACGTTGATATCCACGGGCCCTATTGCACCGGAGGCCACGCCGAAGCTGACCATCCGCCCGCGTTCTGCAAGGCAGCCCAGACCCTTCGTGAAGGTGTCTTTGCCAATCGCGTCATAGACAACATCGACACCTCTTCCTCCAGTAATTGCCTTCACCCGCTCGGCGAAATCTTCACGTGTATAGATGATCGGATGATCGCAGTCGTGTGCCGTTACAAGCCCCACTTTTTCCTCGCTGCCAACGGTACCAATCACTGTCGTGCCGATATGTTTCGCCCACTGACAAAGGAGCAGTCCGACACCGCCAGCAGCGGCGTGAACAAGGACCGTCTCACCAGCCTTGAGCACAGACAACTCATGGAGCAAGTAATGCGCCGTCAACCCTTGCAGGGTCGCTGTTGCCGCGATCTCGTCAGAAATCGAGTCAGGCAATCGGATCAACCGGTTCGAGCCAATCACCATACTCTCGGCATAAGCACCGAGGTTCATGCAATGGGAGACACGATCTCCAATAGCAAAATCGTCAACCCCTTCTCCAACCGCATCGACGACCCCTGCCGCCTCCATGCCGAGCACCACCGGGAGGTCGGGGAGCGGGTAGCTACCATTGCGTTGGTTGATGTCAATAAAGTTGAGCCCGACCGCAGAATGCTGCAATCTGACTTGCCCGTGGCCAGGATCGGCGACGTCGACCCCCTCCCATTTCATTACCTCGGGCCCACCGGTTTCGTAGATTCGGATAGCGTGTGTCTTAGTTGGCATTGGCTTGTTCCTCTCGATCTTCAGCCGTGACAGTGAACGCCCTCAATTCATAGTGACCACTACACAGTCCAGTCCACGCATCGCAGATGCCGCGTCAATTGCACGCTCAAGCTCCACAAGCTCAAAGCGTGTTGTATGGAGCTTTTCGAGATCAATTTTTCCTGCGCGGATCAAGCCCATCAGAGTCCGAAACGCCTCAGGCCGATACATGAAATTGCCGATGATTTCCCAGTTGTTACGAAGCAAATCGCCATAAGGCACGGGGAGTGGCACGCTCATGCTACCATCAAGAACAAGCCGTCCGCCTCTGCTCAAAGAGTTCAGGACTGCGAGCGTGCCGTTTGGGCTATCTGCAAGGCCCACCATATCGAGACCGAGTTGGATCGGCCCCTCGGCCGCTTCTTTCAGCATCACTGTATCATCTTCGACATTGCCGCTAAGGACAACTGGAACCACTTGCGGTCCAAGTTGATCAGTCAGCGCAGACAACACCGTCTGATTGCGCCCCGCAGCTACAACGCGCTCTGCGCCCATTGCTACACCGGCCATTACCGCACCAGACCCGAAGTAACCGGTTGCCCCGTGAACGATGAGCGTTTCACCAACTCTAAACCGCCCTCGCAATAGTCCACCAAGGGGAACCACAAATTTCGCCGACGCCGCCAGCTTCGACGAAGATACCTCATCCAGACCATCGATAACCGATACAGCACTGGCGGGGAACAGTGCTATCTCGCGTAAAGTGCCATCCGACCAGTCTGCCAACAACTGCCCACTGTCAGGGCTGATGCCCGACAGACCCATCAAAATTTGAGCGGGGTCTGCAACTGGGTCATTCGCAATCAGATGAGGCGTTACAACTACCCTTTGCCCCGCTTTCAAATGATACAGATCTTCACCAACCTCTTTGATTACGCCAATTCCGTTCGCACCTGGCGTGAAAGGTTTTTCTGGGTACCAATAGGGCAGCTCACCGTTCAGGTAGGCTCTAGTATAGCTGAGCAGCGGCACAGCCTTCATCTCCACAAGAACGCAACCGGGATGAATGGTCGGGGTTGGCATTTTTTGCAACGAGAGAGAACCGCCAGGCTTTTCCAGTATCTATGCTTTCATGAGTTAGCCTTTCATCCGGTTACTCAGGTAACCAGAATTTTTGTTGCTCATTGAAAATGTCCTTCACATTCAGGTGATGCAGCATGTATTGCGTCAGCCGTCTCGAACATAACTGATGGCAATGTAGATGCGGATCAGCTATAAGAAAAATTGATTATAGTTATAGGTATCATTACTAAAATGGATCTACACCGCGCCGATATGGGGCTTCTAATTGCGTTGGATGCTCTTCTGTCGGCGCGCAGTGTCACCCGCGCAGCCAAGACGATGGGGCTCAGTCAACCGGCCTTATCCGCCCAACTAGCCAAACTGAGGCGACTGTTTGACGATCCACTATTGGTGGGAAATGCGCATGGTATGACGCCGACATTGCGTGCTGTTAAACTTCAGGAGCCCCTGCATTTGTTGCTCAACGATTTGCAGGCTCTCGTCGCCAACCAGTCGGTTTTCGATCCAGCTACGGCGGAGCGCACCTTCGCCATTGCGGCCACCGACTATGCCCACGCCACGCTGACCAGCCCGCTTGTTGTGCAGTTGCGAGTAATTGCCCCTGGAATACGCATTGCTGCACTGCCCTTTAGTCCGGAAAATGTGCACAAGCAGCTGGAAGGAGGAACTGCTGATCTTTGCATCACATCTGAAAGTCTCACTCCAGCCGATATTCCAGCCCAAAAACTACTGCACGAGCGTTTTGCCCTCATTCTCAGCGTGTCGCATCCTAACGCGAGAAAACGCATAACTCTTGATCTTTTTTGCGCCATGGATCACGTTCTCGCCTCACCAAGCGGTGGAGGCTTTAGTGGTGTGGTTGATACTGTTCTAGATTCCATGGGACGCAACAGAAATGTTGTGGGATCGCTCAACAGCTTCCTGCTTGTGCCAGACCTTGTGAAGTCCTCGCGATGCGTCGCAGTTGTTCCCGAGCGACTGGCCTTGGCCCACAAAGACGAATTGAAGATCGCCAAGGTGCCAATCGAAATACCCGGATTTGATCTCTTTCAAAGCTGGCACCCACGCTCAAAGAACGACAAGGGTCATATCTGGCTGAGAGGCGTGATCCATGCCCAGGTCAGATCGAATATCAAAGTGCTCAAAACACCTGTCGAATAACCGCTATTGCAAAGGGATGCAGATGCCCGCCCCCTCAGCTCAATCTTGCTGTTTAGATGAGCTGCTTGGGAACTGAGCCGAGTTCTGAGAGCCTGAATACCGAATGAGCCTTATAGATGGCTGCATATCAACAATGGCGGTTGTTAGATTGTTTGCGCTGGTGGGAGACTATTGGCCCAGCCATAAGAGAACATAGTCATCAGCGCTGAGGCGGCAAAAAAGTACACACCTGGGAGTACATCGGCTTCTGTGTATCCGGAAGAATTCATGTAGAAAATCAGCAGTGCCAATACCATGACGTCGGTCATGGAATACCGGCCCAGCCACTCCATGGTGGCAATGGATTTTGCACGAAATTCGCGGGGCAGGTCGGGCGATGTCAAAACGGTGAGAAGATAGAAGAGTTTGAGGAATGGAAAAAGGATTGAGAATGTAAACAGCACTCCACAAAGGAATAATTCGTCATTCTGGTAGAGGGCATAGATAATCGTGGCGATGGAATGCTCGTTGGTCCAGACGTAGACGGTGGTGAAGCGGATGACGGGCATAATTACGCCAAGGGCGAAGAAAACCGTGGCGAGAATGATGAGAAAACTCAAAACGACATTGCGGAGGGTAGAAAAATTTCGTGCTGCCGTTCTACCGGGAGCGGCAACATCTGTCAGTGTCGTTTGTTGAGGCGTGACGGGTGGAAGAATGAGGCTTGGGTGTTCGGCCACGTCTTGTGTTTCGGTACGCAGCCATGAGTAGGCAAGGATCATCAACACAACAGAAGCAGTAAAGAAATAGACACCGCTCAGGCTTGCTGCATCATAAAGACCCTGGCTTTTGATAAAGAAGATCATCAACGACATGACGAGGACATCGTGCATCGACCACTTGCCCAGCCATTCCAGAGCGCGCAGACGAAGACCCTGCCGGCGGACTTCAGCGGCAGGGAGGGCAGAAAGTAGAACCAGATAAAACAGTTTTAAAATGGGCAGGATGATTGAAAATACCAGAACCGTAATGCCGAGGAAGAGTTGGTTCTTAGCAATTAACACGGTGACCGTGGTCAACAAGGAATGCTCGGTCGACCAAAACACGTACCTCGTTAACTTAATGATTGGCAGGCTGATGCCGAGTGCCAAGCACACAGCGGCGGCCACAATGGCAAGACTGAGGAGAAACCGTCGTCCACCAAGGCGCATTGGTGTCTCTCGTGCTATCGGGCTTACGCTGTCTCTGGCCGGCGGCTTCGGGTGTCTGTTGGGCGGTATCTCAATGATATCCATGAAGGATGCTTAACCCCCGCCTGGGCCTATTCTAAGGCTATGACGGGGGTGTTTTTTATGGGGTCGGCAAATGCTTGGCCGTCGCGGTCGCGCCTAGCCCACCGTAGCGTTGGTCGATACGCTTACGCCTTTGTCTTGGAAAAGCTGCTGCAACTCACCTTGTTCGTACATTTCACGAATGATATCGCAGCCGCCGACAAACTCGCCTTTGACGTAGAGTTGCGGAATTGTCGGCCAGTTGGTGAAAGACTTGATACCTTCGCGGACGTCCATGTCGTCGAGGACATTAACGTCGTTATATTCGACATTGGCCAGTGCAAGAATTTGAGAGACTTGGGCGGAAAACCCGCACTGCGGGAAGTTTTTCGTACCCTTCATGAAGAGGACGACGTCATTGGCGGCGACAGTTTCGCGGAGCCTGTCGTGGACGGCTTGTTGATCGCTCATGGGAAAATCCTAGAATTGAGTAGGTTACAAGGTGCTGGTGGAAAGATGTGTGCGGACTGGGCTTGTGTCAAGTATGGGTTAAGCAAGAGGGCTTCAGTCTCGTCGATGCCCGTTCCTGACGATGCCCGTTCCTGACGATGCCCGTTCCTGACGATGTCAGTCCTTGACTGTAGTCGTGAGGGCGAGGGCATGGAGAACATCGCCCATCCGTCCGCCTAGGGCTTCATAGACCATTTGGTGTTGCTGGACGCGGGATTTGCCTGCAAAGGCCTTGGAGCTGACGTGGGCTGCGTAATGGTCGCCGTCACCAGCCAGGTCCTTGATCGCGATGTCGGCATCGGGCAAGGCGGTCTTTATGAGTTGTTCAATCTCGTTTGGGTTCATGGGCATGGTGAGCACCTTGTCTACTATGATGAAGTTTTTGCACAACTTGCGTCCTAACACTCTGAACCGAGCGTTAGGAACATAACACTAAATCGAGGCCATATAGGTTGGCATCCAACCTTCGTGCGCCTTGGCAAGGGTTGCAAGTTCGAGATCTGCTTCACCAGCCAGTCGTAACGCTGCGCCTCCGGATTTGCCGACAATCCGAGCCGGGAGACCCTGAAGTTTGGCGCGCTCAATGATGGCGTCGGCGCGATCGGGCCCGCAGGCGACGATGTAGCGACCTTGATCTTCGCCGAACCAGATGGCGTGCGGTGGTAGTTTGCCTTCATAGGAGAAGATCTCGACCCCGATCTTGCCAGCCAGGGCCATTTCTGCAATTGCGGTTAGCAGCCCGCCGTCAGAAATATCGTGAACGGTGTTGACCCAACCTTCGCGAATCATGGCCCGAACCAAGTCGCCCGCTTTCTTTTCATCGCCAAGATCGACGGGAGGTGGAGCGCCTTCAAGGTTGCCGCAGATGATTTGCTGGTAGAGGGATTGGCCGAGATGACCTTCCTCGCGGCCGATGGCAACAAGAAGTTCGCCATCATGCTTCAGTGCAATCGTGGCGGTGCGTGTCGAATCCGGGATCAAGCCAACTCCGCCAATTGCCGGTGTGGGGGGAATGCCTTGGCCATTTGTCTCATTATAGAGGGAGACGTTGCCGGCGACGATCGGATAATCAAGGCTGGTGCAGGCGTCAGCCATACCTTTGATGCTGCCCACGAACTGGCCCATAATTTCAGGACGTTCAGGATTGCCGTAGTTGAGGTTGTCGGTAATTGCCAATGGATCTGCCCCGACGGCTGAGAGATTTCGCCAAGTCTCTGCCACGGCTTGGCGTGTGCCCATTTCCGGGTCGGCCAGAACATAGCGCGGGGTGACATCGGTGCAGGCCGCAATAGCCTTTTGGGTGCCGTGGATGCGGACAACAGCCGCGTCGCCACCAGGGCGCCCAATGGTATCTCCCATGACCATGTGATCGTATTGTTCCCAAATCCAACGGCGAGAACAAGCTTGAGGGTGGCTCATGATGGTTTGCAGCGCTGCCAGGTTGCCCTCAGGGGCTGCAGGCACCCATTCCGCAAGGATACGTTTCGGTGGTTTTTGTGCGGTCCAGGGCCGCTCATAGAGGGGGGCTTGGTCTGCAAGTGAGGCCACCGGAATATCGGCTTTAACTTGGCCCTTGTGCGTTACAATCATGCGGCCGGTATCAGTTGTTTGCCCAATAATCGCAAAGTTCAAATTCCATTTGTGGAAGATTGCTTCGGCGGTTTCGCGGGCTTCTGGCTTCAGCACCATGAGCATGCGCTCCTGGCTTTCCGACAGCAGCATCTCGTAGGCGGTCATGCCCGTTTCGCGCTGAGGGACATGATCGAGGTTGAGTTTAATGCCAACCCCGCCCCGGTCAGCCATTTCGGCAGTGGAAGAAGTGAGCCCCGCCGCCCCCATGTCCTGAATGGCGATAATGGCATCAAGTGCCATTAATTCGAGGCAGGCTTCGATCAATAATTTTTCTGTGAATGGATCGCCGACTTGAACAGTTGGTCGCTTTTCGTCTGACTGATCATCAAATTCAGCAGAGGCCATGGTCGCGCCGTGGATGCCGTCGCGGCCGGTTTTGGAACCGACGTAGACGACGGGAAGCCCCACGCCTTTAGCCGCCGAATAAAAAACTTTGTCGGATTTTGCCAGCCCAATGCACATGGCATTGACCAGGATATTGTTGTTGTAGGCCGCGTCAAAATTTGTCTCTCCACCAACGGTTGGAACGCCGACGCAGTTGCCATATCCACCAATGCCGCCAACCACGCCACGCAAGAGATGGCGTGTTTTAGGGTGACTGGGATCTCCAAACCGGAGGGCATTTAGGTTGGCAATCGGCCGGGCACCCATCGTGAAAACATCACGCATGATGCCACCGACGCCGGTTGCGGCACCTTGATAGGGTTCGATGTAGCTTGGATGGTTGTGACTTTCCATTTTGAACACGGCGCAGTCGCCATCACCCAAATCTACAATGCCCGCGTTTTCGCCGGGGCCTTGGATAACCTGTTTCCCACTAGTAGGCAGCGTTTTAAGCCAGAAGCGGGAGGATTTATAAGAGCAGTGCTCCGACCACATCACAGAGAATATGCCGAGCTCGGTGAGCGATGGCGTGCGCCCCATGATCTCGAGCAGGCGTTGATATTCGTCGGGTTTGAGGCCGTGTTCGGCTACAAGTTCCGGGGTAATTTCGGCGTCGGATGTGGTCATGTCATTTCCGGTCTGCCTCCATACATCAGAAGAGTTCGGGGGCTCGGGTGGGCTTGAGTTGGTGCTAGGCAGCGAGGTTCTGGGTGATGCTTTCGAACAAGGGGCGACCGTCGGTGCCGCCAAGTATTGGCTCAATCAAGCGCTCGGGGTGAGGCATCATGCCGAGTATGCGGCCGGTTGGGTCGCAGATGCCCGCAATGTTGCGCTGGGAGCCATTGGGATTGGAAATGTCAGTGGCCTGCCCCTGTTTATCGACATAGCGGAAAACAACGCGATCATCAGCTTCGAGTTGATCGAGGGTTTCGATGTCCGTGAAGTAATTGCCATCGTGATGGGCAATAGGGACGGACACAACATCACCCTTGGCGTAAGTGGAGGTGAAGAGAGTGGTTGGACGCTCAACTCTCAGCCAGGTATCGCGACAGATATAATTCAACGACCTGTTCCGCATCAGTACGCCAGGGAGGAGCCCTGTTTCGCAAAGCATTTGAAAGCCGTTGCAAATGCCCAGTACCGGGGTGCCAGCGCGCGCCTTGACAACGATGGCCCGCATCACTGGGGAGTGGGCCGCCATCGCACCACAGCGCAGGTAATCGCCATAAGAAAAACCGCCCGGCAGGACAATCAAGTCGGTGGCGGGAAGCTCGGTTTCCTGATGCCAGACCATATCGACGGGATGGCCGGTAATGGTTTCGAGAGCCACCTTGACATCGCGGTCGCAATTGGAGCCAGGGAATACAATAACGGAGGAGCGCATGGCGAGGTCCGATTGTTTCAGTATTTATAGGACGGCAAAAGGCGCCGCATGCGAATGGTCCGGGAATTGAGGTTCGGGGCGGCCTAACAGCGTGCAGTTCATGTCAGAAGCTCAATGGAATAGGTTTCGATGACGGTATTGGCGAGGAGTTCTTCGCACATTCGCTCCAACTGTACCCGAGCCTTGCTCTCGTCCGTCTCTGCGAGGTCGATTTCGATTAGCTTGCCTTGGCGTGCTTCATTGATGCCGCCGAAGTCGAGGGCCGAAAGCGCATTTTCTATAGCCTTGCCTTGTGGGTCCAGAACACCGGTTTTGAGGGTGATTTTGATTTGGGCTTTCAAGTGATGCCTCCGATTGCCGTGGCGTAATCGCCGCTCATTCTGGCTGGCTATGCCCGCTCCGAAGGGCGGGCACAACGCGGTGCGATGCCGCTTGAGTGCAATGCCGCATGGCCCATACACCATATTCCGAGCATGTGAGTCGGAAAAGCGATTCCTTATGGTCGGATGATGATCATGCGCATGAACTTGTTCTAGTCCAACGTTCCCTCTGCGTCGCTGCTCGCAACAAGAACGGGACCGCTGCCTTTCGGCGGACGCGTATCACTCAAGACACCAAGGCGGCGGGCGACTTCCTGATAGGCTTCGATCACTTTACCCATGTCATGACGGAAGCGATCCTTGTCCATCTTCTGGTTGGATTCGATGTCCCAAAGACGGCAGCTGTCAGGACTGATCTCATCGGCCAGCAAAATACGGACCTGTTCGTTTTCCCACAGCCTACCGAACTCAATCTTGAAATCGACCAAGCGGATGCCGACGCCAAGAAAGAGGCCGGTCAGAAAGTCATTGACGCGGAGGGCAAGTGACATCACTTCGTCAATCTCAGGAGGGTTGGACCAACCAAAAGCTGTGATGTGTTCTTCGGAGACAAGAGGATCACTCAGTTCATCGTTTTTATAATAAAACTCAATGATGGAGCGTGGCAGTGCTGTGCCCTCTTCAAGCCCCAGTCGTTTTGCGATCGAGCCGGCTGCGACGTTACGAACGACAACCTCAAGTGGGATAATTTCAACTTCCCGGATCAACTGCTCACGCATGTTAATGCGCCGGATGAAGTGGGTTGGCACGCCAATATCTGCCAGGTGCGTGAATATCAACTCGGAGATCCGATTGTTGATAACCCCCTTGCCCTCTAGCTGGGCATGTTTTTTGTTGTTGAAAGCCGTTGCGTCATCCTTGAAATGCTGGATGAGTGTGCCGGGTTCAGGGCCTTCATAAAGAACCTTTGCCTTGCCTTCGTATATACGCCGCCGCCTGTTCATGTGCAGTCCTCTTGAAGTCCACTGTCTCGTGTAGATCACTGTCTCGTGTAGAATAACTCTGTGCGTGATCGGATTGCATAGCGCATCCAAGTTAGTCAGCCAGCGTCATATTTGTTGGTCTGTTCGGCTGGTGATCAGCGCTGGACACTAGCCGAACAGACCAACAGAGACAATGTAAACAACATGCCAAATTGGGCATGAGGTAAAGGCCTTGGCGTCACATTGATTTGTGAGTACGGGCAAGCTAAACCTCAATGAATGAACATAGATGTCAGGTCGCGGTGAAGTATAAATTCACACATCCCGTGTATTCCAGTCGTCACAAACGGTTAATTGGAGCTAAAAATGACAACATTTGATGATCGTGAGAAGGGTTTTGAAAAAAAATTCATGCACGACCAAGATTTAAAGTTCAAATCTGAAGCGCGTCGCAATAAAATGGTTGGTGAATGGGCTGCAGAGAAGCTAGTATTAGCTGCAACTGAAATCGAAGACTATATAAAAGCTGTGCGAAGAGCAGATTTCGAAGAAGCTGGTGATGATGATGTCTTCCGCAAGGTCCGAAAAGACTTTGATGAGAAGAATGTTTCCGTCAGTGATCAAGAAATACGCGAGAAGATGAACGAATTTCTTGCGCGGGCCGTTGAGGAAGTGGAAGCCGGAAAAAGCTAAAGCGTTTCCGTTCGCAACGGAAGCAGTCGAGCCTAACGGAGTAGCCGGGCCACGACGCCGACAAATCGGCGTCGTGCGCAGATAAGAAGCTCCCTCGAAGCCTCGTTGCGGAAAACCGATTACAGCCTTATGGCTTGGTTGGCTTGAGCTCAATTCGGTAGGTTGCCGAACCGGAGATGCGGATGCCGTCGCGCCGACGGTTGCTACGGTATTTCTGCACCTGCGTGCTGACGTTGGCGCGATTGATGCGGCATTCAGATGCGATGGTCTGATGCAGAACTTCGCATTCGCGCGCGAACATGCGGTAGAGGTGTTTGCGTCCTTGATCGGCAAGTTTCGCCTGGATGTCCATGTTGCCGGTATCTCCTTCCATGAAGAACTGGTAACTCACCGAAATATTGACTGTTTTTGCCTTTGAAGTCCCTCTTAGGGGGTAAGGCTTGATACTTGACGTGTGCGACTGGGCATAGGCGGATGTGCCGAGAATAACCGACATCAGCATGCCGATAGTCAGGGTTAGTAAGGGCCGCATAATTACCTCTCGTTTGATACTGCTGTTTGAGCAGTAGCTTGAATAGCGCCCGTTGGCGACGAAACTATGATTGTGTTTGCTTCATCGGATTAAGTAATATTTTGGCCGCGCAATCTTCTGACCTATCGGCCGACGAATGTTGGAGTGCGTTTCTCAGCGAAAGCAATAGCCGCTTCTTTATGGTCCTCGGTCAGACGTGCGGTTGAGAGATTGGCACTTTCCATATCGAGGCATTCGGCAAAATTAGATTTCAGTGCGCGGTTGAGGTTTTCCTTGATCAGACCTTGCGCGACGCGAGGCCCGGCTGCCAGGCGTTTGGCAATTTCCAAGGCGCGTTCGGGCAACTCGGCATCAGGAACCACCCAATTGACTAACCCAAGGCGGAGTGCTTCGTCCATTTTGATGCGATCGCCCAGCAGGTAAAGCTCACGAGCTTTGCTGGTGCCGACCATTTGTGTGAGCAGATAGGTGCCGCCGTAGTCGCCAGTGAGGCCGACTTTGACGAAAGCTGTTGTCATGACGGCGTTCTCGGCGGCAATCCGCATATCGCAGGCAAGGGCCAGGGAAAAACCAGCGCCGGCTGCAGGGCCTGGCAGGGCGGCAATGGTGGGCTTCGACATTTCATAGAGTCGCAGCGAGGTTCCGCGATGGTTATGGCGTTGGCGTTCCATGCGAGCGACACTGTTGATGGGGGTACCTGATGTATGGCTGGCAGCCATGGCTTTCACGTCTCCACCTGCGCAGAAAGCGCCCCTAGCTCCAGTTAAGAGAATTGAACCAACCTCGGGATCTTGCTCTGCCCGGGCCAATTCATCGCTAAGGCAATCCAGCATTGTGGGTGTCAGGGCGTTACGTGCTTCCGGGCGATTGAATTTGAGAATCCGAACCCCGTCCTGATGTTCAACGAGGAGGTCATCGGGTTGTGTGGCAGCGGATGTTTGGCTCATTGGTGAATTGTCCTGATGCTCGACTGTAAGAATCCTGGATGAGAAAATTATGTTAGCCATTCTGCACATGTTGGCAGACTTAGACGAGTCGCAGTGTCTAACTTTTGGGCCAAAGAACCTAATTTATCAGGTGAGGGCTCGGTGAGTGAGAAGTGATTGAGCGTGGAGTGTGGATAGATCCGAATATTTGCCACATTAGTGCAACGTCGGTTATGACTGATGGGGTACATCATCGCATTTGGATTGCAATTTGGGAGGCAGTTTAATGAGCGCTTGGCATTATCAGCATAACGGTGAATCAAAAGGGCCGGTAACAGATGAGCAGTTAAAAGCGCTCTGCGAGGCTGGTGTTGTCACAGTCGCGACGGCGGTTTGGCAACAAGGGTATGCCGACTGGATGGCGCTCGGTGATACGGATTTTCAGTATATAGCTCAGGCGGGGCCGCCAACTATTGGTCGCTCAGGAGTGAGTGGAGCGCACGGAACGCACAAAATTATTGTTGGCGACTATGAGGTGGAAAACATCTCGATGTGGGGCTATTTCAAACGTTGTCTGACTTCAAAATATTTTGGTTTTGAAGGCCGCGCGCGGCGCAAAGAATATTGGTCGTTTGCTCTATTCTACGTGATTACATTTTTTGTGGTCATTTTTGTCGGACTGGCACTCGATTTTGTCGCGGGTAATATTGTGCCGGGGGACCCGGATAGTCGACCAATATTCACTACTGCGGCACCCATGATTTTCTTCTTGGGGATGCTGCTGCCATCGCTAGCAGTATTAGTTCGCCGGATACATGATTTGGGATTAACGGGTTGGCTGGTATTGATCGGCCTCATTCCGTTGGGCGCGCTTGCATTGTTCATCATGGCGCTGATCCCGACGCAGTTCGGGCCGAACAAGCATGGTCCGGCACCGAAGGCACCTCCAGGGGTTTAAACTCTGTAGCCTCGATGACGCTGCGTAGCCTCTATCAAGGTTGAATTTTTCAGGGTTTTTGGTGTTGGTTCATTTTAAAGGCGGAAGAAATTGGATTGTGATTATGTGATCGTTGGAGCAGGGTCAGCCGGCTGTGTGCTGGCAAACCGGCTGAGTGCCGATGGGGCAAAGGTTGTGCTGCTTGAGGCCGGGCCTGCCGATTGGCATCCGATGATCCATATACCAGCTGGGATCTTGCATCTGCTGCATAATTCGCGGGTAAATTGGATGTATGCGTCACAGCCTGAAGAAGCCACTGCAGGGCGCGAGATCCATTGGCCACGCGGTCGGGTTCTAGGTGGATCAAGTTCGATCAATGGCATGTTGTTCGTGCGCGGCAACGAGGCGGATTACGATAGTTGGGCGCAAATGGGCTGCCAGGGGTGGTCCTACGCCGAGTGTTTGCCGCACTTTAAGAGCATGGAATCTTATGCGCCTGGCGATGACGCTGTGAGGGGTAAAACCGGTCCGCTGAAGATCGAGGATTACCGGACTGTTTTGCCATTGACACATCGCTTCGTCGAAGCAGCCCAGCAAGCAGGCTTTCCATTCACACCAGACCTTAGCGGGGATCAGAAAGAGGGCGTTGGCTACTCGCAGATGTCGCGGAACGGGAGATTTCGTGGCTCGACTGCGCAGACATTTCTTGCGGAAGCGCGACGCCGGGACAACTTGGCGATTGAGACTAATGCAGTGGCACAGCGGTTATTGTTCGTGGGCAAGCGCTGCACGGGCGTCTCATTCATGCAAAAGGGGCGACTGCGGGAAGTTAAGGCCAGGCGTGAAGTTATTGTTTCAGGCGGTTCAGTCAATTCTCCGCAGTTGTTGCAACTTTCTGGAGTTGGCCCCGGCGCGCATTTGGGCTCGATTGGTGTCGATGTTGTCCATGATCTGCCAGGTGTTGGTGCCAATCTTTCCGATCACTATGTCACGCGCGTTTCACACCGTGTGAAGGATGCCGTTTCAATCAACGAATACGCGCGAGGCTTACGTCTCGTTGGTGAAATCGCACGATGGCTGACTGTGGGCAATGGGGCGCTGACCTTTGGAGTATCCGCAGCTCAGGTGTTCTGCCGGAGCCGCGAGGGATTGGCCAGCCCTGATATACAACTTCTATTTTCGCCGGCGAGCTATGATGAGCGCGTTTTCAGGACGCTTGAAAAAAAGCCAGGCGCAACGATTGCCGCGAGTATTGCACGGCCTGAAAGCCGGGGCACCATCATGGCCACGTCGTCTGATCCCTCTGTCAAACCGGCGATCAAACCGAACTATCTTTCCGCGCCGGGGGATATGCGAATTATGTTGGCGGGACTGGCGCATGCGCGACGGGTATTTGCCTCGCCTTCAATGGCAAAACACAGCGTTAGGGAAATTTCGCCGGGGGAAGATATTCGCACTGAAGAGCAGCTCGAAGCATTTGTGCGCAACACCGGCACGACGATTTATCATCCAGTTGGCACGTGCAAGATGGGCAGCGATCCTATGGCTGTGGTTGATCCGCGATTGCGAGTGCGCGGTGTGGAATCTCTTCGTGTCATTGATGCCTCTATTATGCCGACTGTCACCACAGGCAACACCAATGCACCGACGATTATGATTGCTGAGAAAGGTGCATCTATGATCCGCGAGGATGCAGCGGCCGCGTAGGGGGAAGCGCTGAAGGTGATGTTTTAGGCTGTCAGCGCAACGCATGGTGACGACAAGCAAGATCTTGTTTTATTTTACGGTGTCAATGGGCCGGTCGAAAGCCATGGCGATGGAGGCAGTTATCTGTAAACGCGTCTTCAGGCTGGCTTTCCGGCAGTTGGCCGGAGAAAAAAATACAACAATGATGCGAGCGGGTTTTGCTTTAAGCAAGGCGGGAGCTGTCGCGCATCATTTCAAGAATATGGTCAAGAATATGGACATGGTGAAACAGCCTCATAAACCGAAGGTCGAATGAGCGGCCTCCTTCATGCTATCCCCATATGTGCTGTTCCAACTGCCGCACCACATCCGCCCACGCGAAATTCCGTTCAGCGTAGGCCCTGGCCGCTAGGCGGTGCTGTTCCCTGGGCGCGTTTAGCTGTTCGATGATTGCAACTGCAAGCTCTTTGGCGTTTTCAGGTTCAGCCAATGTGATCCAGCGCTCACCCTTGAATGTATCGAGACCGGGAAGATTCGATGTCACAACTGGTAAACCGGCAGCAGCATAATCACGAACCTTCAGGGGGGACAGCCCGATGCGGCTGTTGCGCGCCTTGCGGAAAGGGGCAACGCCGACATCAGCTACATTAAAATACTGATTAATGGTTGCAAGATCATGAGCACCGAGAAAATGTACTCGGGCGGCGATACCTTCTTGCTCCGCTTCCTGGGTAAATCGGTCTCTTTCCCGACCTTCACCCAGTATCAGGAGCTCCACATCATAGCCAAGCTTGAGAACGATGGGCAAAGCCTTGAAAAGGGTGGTCAAATCCTGCCACTCGGCAAGGTTTCCGGCAAAAACGAGATAAGTAGTCTCTTTGCGCAATTTGCACCGTTCCCGGCATGCCGTGCGATCAAGTGGTTGAAATACGTCAAGATCCGTACCATTTCCGATGACTTGAATTTTCTGTTTCTCGATTGAGCCACTGACAAGTATAGCTTTTAGGCCCGGGGTCACTACCCGGACTGAGCTTGCTATTGCCAGTTCGGCAAACTGCATTTTGTTGACCAATGATGTGAGAAACTGAGGGTAACCCATGACCTGCAGTTCATCAGCAAGCCACCCATTTACCTCTAGAACCAGCCGCTGATACCCAAAAATCTTAGCTGCGACTGTCAGAACAATGCTCATCGGTCCGGTTCGAACATAAAGTGCGCGATATCGTCGATAACGCCACAGTGCTGGCAACTGGGCCAGAACATTCAAGCTGTTGGGAATGCCCGGCAGCCGCAACCGTTTTGTCATCTCCAGAATGAATGAGTTTTTCGGTAAAGAAACAGGCAGAGTGCCATCATATTCTGGGGCAATCAGAACAATTTGGTGCCCATTTTGCTGTAGTTGTTTTGCTAAAGATAGAAGGTGAACAGCTGGCGCATTCCTGTCCGCAATATTTATGGAGGCGACAATGACAACCTTATTGTGCACTTTAAATTCGCCCGTTTTCTTTAATCATCTGAGATATAGCATCAGCGTTGTGTCCTGCTAACGTTGACCTCCTCGTAGATAGACAGCAGAATATCTTGCTCCCGCTCCCAGCATAGTGCAGCTCCGGCCTTCAGCGCCCGGCGTTTATAAGCAGAGACCTGATCGCTGGTGAGCGTTTTTAGGGCCTGTGCCAGTGTCTCAGGCTGATTATCTAGCAGCGATATCCCGTGTTTGTATTGATCGACAAAACTCTTAAGTTCTACACTTGGCCCGTTGATCGACATCAATCCAGCCATACTATATTCGAATAGTTTGTTAGGAAGAGCATATTTAAGCTGCAGCGTATCTCCTCCCCAAAAGCAAATACCTATATCCGCTTCACTGGCATGAGAAATCAGTTGCTCGTGGGGCACCGGTTTGGCAAATGTGACACGGTGGCCGATTTTGAGCTGCTCTACCAACCTTTTAAGCTCCGCCTCAATTCGTGGCGGCTGCCCCCAACCTGTTAAGCGAAGAAAAAAATGTTCTGGCCAAAGAGGTGCGCTCCGGATCAAGTTACCAAGCCCCCGTCCTTGGCTGAATATACCGTGATAATGTATCAATATCTGTTCAGGGTTCGCTTTGCGAAAAGGGACCGCCGTGTAAGTTGGTACACTGCGGAGAACGGTGGGGCGTTTGTCCAGGTCAAAATTTTTCTGTAACAGCTCTGCGAGACCATTGCTGACGGTGATGACATGATTGGTAGAGCGGATATATTGTTCTTCTAGGTCTCGGACATAACTTGGATAGACTAAACGCCAGAAAAATCGATGCTGTCTTTGGCCAACCGCATATTCATGACTATCATAAATGAGTTTCGCACCAAGCTTCCTTGCGGCCGACGCCGCGGCCGGTAGCGTATTCCAATCATGAGCGTGAATAATATCAGGCTTATGTTTGAGAATCAGCTCATAGAGCTTCCGATTTTCCAATTTCATCCAATAAGCGATCTCCGACCAGTAGGCAGGGAATATGTTTGAGGGTAATTTCCGAAGGGCAATTGCGATCTTTTGTGTCAGAGTCATAGACTGCGCCGATAGACCATATCCATACCCAACAGGAGCAACCTCGTACCCATTGACTTCCAGAGTCGAGATGGCCCGCAGCACTCGCGGATCATTGTCTATGGTGGATAAGCTAACCTGACAAACACGCACTGCCATGCTTCATGCCTCCCCATTTTAATCCGGTTCCATGCGAGGCGCCTTCGAATTTGCGGGATTCGTAAGTATCAACAATGAGTTGGCGCGTCGGTATTGGGATCAGCGTGACCGTCAATTTTGACGAGCATTCCAGAACCAAATTCGCTCTTTTCAGCATGCTCGATGCATTCCGTATGATCATCCAAAGCATGGGCACTAGAACGTAGTCATGTTCTTCCTCGGCAATAATGAAGTGATGGTGCGGGACAAGCTCATTCAATTTTTGGCTCAATGGTAATTTGTTGTTTATCTAGCTCAGCCGCGCTCCATATCTTTTATGTTTCAACATTGTTTCTTTCGTAGGGCATAAACCTCATTAAGTTGCACTCAGTTGTTCAAAAAATAGATAGGCGGGCTGAGTAAATCGATTTCAAGATCATTGAAACCGTGACTAGAAATATATTGCCATCTAACGGTGCGTGAAACTCCTATTGAGTAATATCAGACCGATAAAATCTTCCTCAGGTTATTTTATTTATGTGAAGAGCCTAAGTCGATTTCTTCACGTAATCCTGATAGTTTTTTAGAACGTGGTCGATGGGTCCATCTTCCAAAATTTCACCATGCTCCAGCCAGATAAGGCGGTCGGTCCAATCTCGCAACACTCGCTCAGAATGGCTGGCTGCCACCAGAATCGAGGCAGAGCTTAACAGTTTTGTCTGGAGCTCATTTGCGGTCTTATTAACTGTTGCGTCAGCCGCGCTGATCCATTCGTCCATGATAATTATGTCCCCACTCATGATACTCATAAGGCTCATAGCGAGGCGAGAACGCATGCCGGCTGAATAGCTCCTTATTGGAAGCTCAAAATATTCTCCTAAACCGGAGAGCTCCTTGATGGATTCGAGCCGTTCAGGAATGTTGCGTATTGAGACGCCATGGTACAGACATTTCAACGAGGCGTTGGCGCGACCGCTGAGGGTTGCGTGCATACCAGACGAAAGGGAAAATTGTGGGCAGACGCTACCTTCTATTTGCACGGTTCCAGATTGCACGGAAAGGCATCTTGCTAAAATTTTGAGCAGCGTAGATTTGCCCGAACCATTGATTCCGACCAACCCAACACGGTCACTAGGTTCCATAGTCAATGAGATATTCTGCAGCGCACAGATTTCAATAAAGCGCCCTCTTGAACGAATTTCCGCACCTACAGACTGTGCACCATTGACAACAGGCTTGCGAGAAGCGTGGATGAAATAACTCGCTGACGCATTTTCAAGACGGATGCCAACCATCAGCTTATATTCCTCACTATATCTTTTGTTCTAAGGTAGCAAAAATAACTGGAAACACATATTGCCAACGTTATGCCGATGGCAATTATCCATTTGGATGAATCAAAAGGCTCTACATAAAAAATCTGCCGAGCGATGGATAAATAATAGGAAACAGGATTATATGTAACCAATATGTTCCGTATGCCACCGGCGCCCTGATCGGCTGACCAGAAAATGGGAGAGAGAAAAAAGAGGAAGCGCGATGCTATCAGAACCGCTTTTTCACTATCGGGAAAAACAAGTGTCGTAAAATTAATAAGATACGACAACCCTAGCGAGGTCAGTAAGATTATGAAAAGGAAGGGCAGGTAAATAAGGAAGCTAATTGCCACTGTGTCGGTGGATAGAATTAGTGCACATAAAAAAAGTGCGCCAACATTTAACAGGTGCCTAAAAAGTCGACTAAACAAATTTCTAAAAAACAAACCGATGAGGTTCATTCTGTTATGATTGGCAAAGTCGATCTGCAGTTGAATGATAGTCGTACTTTGCGTAACTGTTTCTAGGATAAACAGCCAGAGCGAGTAACCAACAAGAACGTATAGGAAAAATTGAGTTTGATCCAATGACTCTTTCGAACCAAACACCAACGTTAATGTGATTGCAAAACAAAACGTCGATAGCGGGATCCAAAGGACCCCCAACTTAGTTCGATTGTAAAAAGAAGCATTTTCATAGTAGCTAATAATTAGTAATCGTATAGAACTTGATATCCATCGACGTATAATATTGTATAAAGGCAAAGTTGTTCCCATCAGATACTTGCACTGTTCCATAGGATTATTGATAAGCAGAAATTCCTTTAAGGTCATTCAGCACTATTTGATAGTGACGGCAACAAGCGGTTGGGAAATGCCATGATTTTAGCTGCATGAATGGCCCCAAAGCTCGCCAGCACAGCCAATGCAAATGAGAGCCAGTGTCAGATTTCTCTGGCATTTCGGGGTGATATCTAGATCCTATCATTAGTAGAACTCGCTTTTGAAGATTCTTCCAAGTGTAAGCATCCCAGACCTATCTTCCAAAAACCAACGAAGCACTCGGGAAATATAGCACGAATAGAGGGAATAGTCAGAGGCCACTAAGAGTCCTCAGTGACTTCCAACTCCAGTGTCTGATAAAGTTCAATCAATACTTTGCACTGACGTTCCCAACAATAATTACTCCGCAATTGGACCATTTCTTCGGGGTTTATAATATACATTTCCCGGTTTTCAATAATCTCCATAATCCCAGATGAAATTGATTTTGGATTAGTTTCGTCAAAGACCAATCCGGCCGAGGTAATTTCAACCATTTTTTCTAACTCAACTAGCCGCGCAACAGCTATCGGCAATCCCGCAAATAAGCTTTCCAGCAATTTATTTGGAAAGCAATATTTATAACTCAAGCAGGAATTTTGAATGGGAATCAACGACACATCAGCAGAGCGCACAAAACTAACTACTTCATCGTGGGGAACGGAATCAATAAAATGCAAGCGGTTGGCAACGCCAAGTTCATTGGCGAGTGCAATCATCTTTTTTGTCAACGGTTCATAACGTGGACCAATTGTAGCCAAGTGTAAATTCCGTGCGTGAACGAGCGCCATCACACATTTTTCTAATCCACGATTAATGCTCACTAAGCCAATATAGATAGCGAGAGGCACTTCCTTCGATAAGCCGATTGTTTGGCGGATATGCTTTTTGCTATGCTTGTAATTTTCTGTAGCTGGTGCGTTTAGTACAACAACAGGCTTCGGAATAGAATATAAAGTTTGTAAATAGTTAGCGATACTGTCACTAACCGTTATAACCCTATCAGTTTTTATAATTAAAAGCCACTCAATCCGGGCGCGCAACCAAAGCTCCCAGCAACTGAAATTTCCATTGCGCCCTGTTTCTAGTTCATGGGAATCGTAAATAAGTTTGGCGCCGGTTTTTCTGGCAATTAGAGCGCCCGCAAGTAATGTATAGAGATCGTGGGAATGAACCACATCTGGCTTCCAAGGTAAAGTAGAGGCTTTGTAATGAATAGCATGGCGAATCAGGCTAATCACTGTTCCTGTTAAAAAATTTACTTGTATAATCTTCCTCAACGATCGATATGTGTTTCGAGCCAATGCGCAAGTATTATTATACGCTTTAAAGGCTAATGTTCTATATTTAGAATATATCTGCCGGGTAAGCTTACGAAGCGGCTGAATTGAAATTTTTTCATGAGTCTTTTTGATGGGATTGGCCATCGGAGAAGACGCTAGTTGTGGTTTTATGACTTCGGTCGACTTGGATGCGTCTATCGCATCTGAAATCTTATTATGTTTGTGGGCCGCAATTCGCTGCGAAAAATTTACGCAAATGCGGCGGTAAGTTACACCATTTAGTGTCTCTGCAGTAGCCTGTCTTGCTGCCCAATGAGAAAGCACAAGAACAGAATGTCCTGCGCCAGCCAATGCTTCCGCCTCACGAATAATCCGAGCATCATGAGTGCAAGGATTGTTTGCGAGCATCAAGATGTTCATTGATCGAGCCTTTAATAGTCCATGCCATCTTTTGAGATATATATATTTAGGCGTTGTGGTTATTTGCAATAAATTGCCAGAGCACCCTAGTAATTGCAAATGAATATTGTTAGGTCAATCTCAATTAGAATAGCACCATATTTGCTTGAAATTCCATAGTTCCAATATGTCACAAGAATAAAAAATAGCATACTCCCAGCTTATAAAATGTTTGAAAACATCGATGGCGATGCTGGAATTCCACTTCGTGCTCGTATAAAACATCATGCAATACAATTGGTGAGCTTTGGCTTGCGCATTAAGTATTCTTCTGTGTGCAATACGAATAGTATGACGCCCGGACTATCCAGAGATGTTTGCAAATTGGATGCGGTTGATTGATTAGGGCCAGGATAATATCAAAAGCGAGTGTAGAAAAATATACATTGCCGGAGTCAATAGTCGGTAAAAAACCAAGGTATTCCAAATCATTAACAGCGCAACGCTTTTAGAGTGGGAAGAAATTCGATCAATTAACGGCCTGATTTATGCAAGGGGGGAGGCCATAATACCTGCTTCCAACTACTAGCCAACCGCCTTTTTTACGCTGGCGATGATAAAGTCCTGGGTCTTCTCGTCCATATATGGGTGCATGGGCAGACTTAGCACTTCATCGGCCAATCTCTCTGAAACCAGCAATCCATTTCCACCTTGGGGACAATCTTTGTATGCAGTTTGCTGGTGAAGCGGTTTAGCGTAATAAACCGCAGTGGGCACACCCAATTCTTTTAGGGTTGCCTGGACTGCATCGCGATTTTTGACAGTCAGTGTATATTGTGCCCACGTGGATATTGCACCATCCATAATGAAGGGCACGGTGACAACATCACCCAATTCCTGAGCATAACGTGATGCCACCAGATTACGTTTTTCAATTTCCTCGCTAAAAATATTCAGCTTCTCAATCAGTATCGCTGCCTGCAATGTATCGAGCCGAGCGTTAAGACCAATGCAAATATTATCATATTTATCAGCGCCTTTGCCGTGAACTCTCAAGCTTTCCATTATGTCGGCCAATTTATGATCGTTGGTGAGTGCCGCACCTCCATCGCCATAACACCCTAGAGGCTTTGCAGGGAAAAAGCTTGTGGTAACCACATCGGCCCACCGACCGGCTTGCATGCCATTCAACGAAGATCCCAAGCCCTGTGCAGCATCGGCAATTAATTTTAGTCCGTGGGCGTGAGCAAGCATTTTAAGAGCGGGATAATCGGCAATCTGTCCAAATAAATCGACGGCAATAATCGCTCTTGGCGTTAATTCACCCGCGGATTCAATTTCCGCGATAGCCAATTGCAAATGGGCGGTGTCAATATTAAAAGTATCAGGTCGAATATCAACAAGCACTGGTGTTGCGCCTGTTAGTGCCACAACTTCGGCTGTTGCGGCAAAGGTAAAGCTGGGCACAAAAACCGCATCACCCGGTCCGATTTTCCAAGCCATAAGCGGCAAAGAAATTGCATCGGTACCGCTGGAGCAAGAAGCTGTGCGTTCCATCTTGGCAAATCTACTTAATTGAGTTTCAAAAACCTTTACTTCTGGCCCCATAATAAAATGGCCATGTTCTAAAACGCGTGCAATAGCTTCATCAATCCGCACCCCCAAATACTCACGCTGGGCCTGCAAATCTATAAATTGAATATTATTCATTGTTAGATATCCTGAAATAGCTCCAGGCCATTTTCTGTTTCGCGATAATGCTCCTTAGTTCGAGGGCAAATAAAATTTTCTTTAAGCAGGTCGCCGGTGCGACTCACCCAGCCGATGCGACGCGCTGGCACGCCTGCCATAAGCCCGTGAGTGGGCACGTCTTTGGTAATAACGGCGCCGGCACCGATGGTGCAATACCGCCCCAACGTATTTCCACAAACGATGGTCGCATTTGCGCCAATAGTCGCGCCCATTTGAACTAGTGTAAGAGCAAATTCGTCCTTGCGCTCCACACCAGCGCGCGGCGTTAAAACGTTAGTAAACACGCAAGACGGGCCGCAAAACACGTTATCTTCCAGGGTCACACCTTTAAAGAGGGAAACGTTGTTTTGGATCTTGCAATTATTGCCAATTGAAACATCAGGGCCCACCATAACGTTTTGACCGAGTGAACAATTTTTACCAATACGCGTTCCCGAAAGAATATGACAAAAATGCCAGATTTTGGTGCCGTCGCCAACCTCGCAGCCTTCATCAACATAAGCACTTTCATGGATGCCATTTTTAAGCTCGCTGACCATTAAACAGCAACTCCAGACCAGTTTTGATTCGCAGTATCACCTGCGCATAAAACCTTGAGTACTGCCATTGCTTCGCGACCGTCAGTGTATGGGGTCTCGCCCGTTTGGCAGAATTTGATAAAATGGGCGCATTCGTTGCGCAAAGGCTCTCCGGGTTCAACTGCAATAGAGTCGGCTTCAGCCTTCTTCAACACCGGCAAACCATCGATAATTTCAGCATGGTGTCTATATAGTTTGAGCTTGTCCGGCCAATCTGCCGTATCGTCGAATTCCACCATTGCCTTGTCACTGACGACAACTAGGCGCTGTTCTTTGAATGGATGAAGCCATGACACTTCGATATGGGCTTTAATACCACCAGGAAAAGTCATTTGCACGTTGGCAAAATCACTGACCGAGGGTTGCAGAAAGTTACCCGAAAATCCAACAATCTTTTCCGGTTCCTGACCAGTCAACGCCAGTATCATTGAAATATCGTGGGGCGCAAAGCTCCATAGAACATTTTCATGCGTCCGCAATTTACCAATACTCAGGCGTCGAGAATAGAGATATCGGAGTTTGCCGATCTCCCCTCCCCTAACCATTGCTTTGAGTTTAAGAAATGCTGGGTGATATTGCAGCAGATGGCCCACCATCAAGGTCTTATTACGCGCATTCGCAGCGTCGCAAATCTCTTGGGCATCTTCCATCGTCAACGTAATGGGCTTTTCGATAAACACATGCTTATCAGCTTCAAGCGCCTTCATAGACAGAGTGTGATGCATTTCAGCAGGGGCTGCAATCACCACCGCATCGATCCTATCGTCTCTGAAAATTTCTTCGACTTGGAGAGCCGGGACACCAAAATCTTCCCGCATGTGGTGTTGAACTGCAGGGTCCGGGTCCGAGATCGCGCTTAAGGCGCCAAGTTCATGAAAACTGCGCACGAGATTCTTTCCCCAATGGCCGCAACCAATCACTGCCACTGACAAATTATTGTCATTCATTTTAAACTCCACCCCCAGAATCTATACGTGGAATTATTTATCTATACGTGGAATTATTTCATTTATGAACTCAACAGTCAGAGTTATCCGACCGCGTAAAAATCTAGCTGCAATCAATAAGTCCTATCTTACAGTTCTGTCATGCTAAGGAAGTCCTGATTTATAGTCTTGCGAGTTAGGGAACGCACTCCGTGAAGTTCTGATTTCGGATGATTATTATCGCGCTTTGGTGGCGCGATTTATCCTCAGGCAGTGGCCATCGTGTCGAAGACGCTCCTCTGGTACGATGTTGACAAATGTTGCGCAGTTATACTTGTGACTCAGATTGTCCAACATTCTTGCACAACATCCTACAAAACAATTTACCGCTGGTCGGTCAAGTCTAGCCTGACCTGCGCCAGAAAGCTCAGGAGATCGTGTTCCCCTTCAGACACACATTGGCATTCCACTGGGGTCTTTGCCTTAATCAATGGCCAGAGCATTTGCCCAAGATCATGTATCTGTGGCGTGCGGTGAATTGTGAAGGCGAGGTTTTGGACATCCCGGTACGATCCCGGCGCGACAAGAATGCTGCATTGAAACTGTTGCAGAAACTACTCAACACACAGGGTTCCGCTCCAACCGAAGTTGTGACGGATAAACTGCCAATTATGACGCGAATTTCTAATCCATCCTACTAATGGAAAGTCTCATAGGGCTGATACATCACCGCGAGTATTGGAATGGCTGTTCCGAGGTGTGGCAGGACGATCTTGCTGCCCCGCATCTGAATGGTCTTGCTTGCGCAACTGCAATTCATCCTCCTTGTTCCAGCGTTTGTAGAACCACAGCCAGCGACCGGGATCGGCCTTAATCCATGCCTCCAATCCAGCCTGGATCGTGGCGGTGGTAGCAAGCGTGTCGGCTGCAACATCGCCAGTGTCCTGGACCGTGATCCGCTCGAGTACCACCGAGAACCGAGCGTGCGGCAGGCGATCAACGCGAACCCCAATCAAGCGAGCGCCATGGCGTACAGCCAGCATTGCCGGAAGCGCAACCGAGGGTGCCGGGCGGCTGAAAAACGGCACTGATAGGCCATTGGAATCGCGATGGTCGCCCGCAATACATATTGAGCCGCCGGCACGCACGTGCCGGGCAAGCCGCAATATTGTGGCGCGGGAAGCAGGGAACAGACCGCCCGGACACAGGTGCTCACGGTGCTGCTGTAGCCAGGCATTGACCTTTTTGTCCTTTAGCGGCTTGTACACACAAATTGGCATAACGCCATGGTGCAGCAGCGGAATAGCCATAATTTCCCAGTTGCCGAAGTGAAGTCCGACGAACACGGTACCGCGACCATCCGCACCGCACTCCTCCAGTAGCTCCGGGTTGGCGAGTGAGACGCGCGCCGGATCGGCGGCAATCCTGCTGATGAGCAGGGTTTCAGCTACTGTGCGGCCAAAATTGTCCCACATGCTGCGCACGATCGTCTGGCGCTCGGTTTGACTGGTCTCTGGTAGCGCTGCCGACAAATTGGCCATTGCCCGGGCGCTGCGTTTACTCCCTCTGCCGAGCATGTGCCCTATCATGGAGCCGAGCGAAGAGACCTGCTCGACTGACATGCGGTGGGCCAACCAGTTGGCTGAAATCAGTGCGGCGAGTGACAGACTACGCATTCTCTTTAACCATCAATGGAAGCTGCTGGACGGCTGCCTGGGACCCAAGGCTCGAGTAAACTTCATAGCCTGCGGCAAGTCTATCTCTATCACTCAAGTCTATCCCTACCGCTAGTGTGGCCCTACCGCTAGTGTGGCAAGCCTCAATCTCGCGAGTCTGAGGCCGAGCAACATCACAACTGTCCGTCGCCATCTAATTTGGCACAGTTCGTTTCTTGATCAAGAGGAGGGTCCAATCCATTCGGTGGCTTGGATTATGCAGCGGCTTTTCCAAGATGAGCCTTGATCATCAAAGAAGTCCAACCGCGTTCTCTTAACTGCTCAGTTGTGTAGTAATCCTGCATGGTGGCCAGCGAGCTAATGTGAATCCGATCGAGAACAGTATATCATCAATCGCCTTGCCAGCCGAAATGCTCTCAACCCCAAAGCCAATTATTGATTTGGTTTCGCTTCCTCGGATCATTACTGACGCGGTGGCTGCAACTGAGGTTAGAGTAGTACTAGAAAAAAAATTCCGCTTCGTGGTCAACTGCGGTCGACTTGTTGCATTGCGGCTAAACGTCGAAGTGGGCCAGATTCGGGCATTGCGACCAGTCTTTCGGTTGGTGAAATGTCGCACAACATCGAGAGAATGCCCACTCCGAGCAAACATACCGTCTAGTTTTGAAATGGATAGAATTGAGCAAATGAAAGACCGCAGATGATCGATTTAGTGGCACTAGCTTCCATCATTGGTGTTTTCTTGCTCGCATGCTGTAGCCCCGGGGCCGTCTTTTTGTTGATCACTTCAACGGCGATGACAACTAGCCGTCGTCAAGGCATGATGATTGGGCTGGGCGTCGCGAGCGCAACGCTGACTTGGGCTGCGGTGACTTCTTTGGGCCTAGGTGTGTTGCTGTCACAAGTTGTGTGGCTCAGTGTCGTCATAAAAGTAATTGGTGGGGCTTATTTGATCTGGCTTGGGATCAAATCATTGACTTCGCCTTGGCGACCAATAGCGCGGCAAGAACTGGTGATTGCCGGTGATCAAGATCTCTTGAGTTTCTTCCGCGCAGGCTATCTGGTCAGCATCACTAATTCAAAAGCTCTAGCATTCTTCAGCAGTATATTTGCGGTCATGCTGCCGGCCAGCACAACTTCGGCGATCTTTTTCATCGTCACGATCGGTCTGTTTGCGGTGTCTGCTGCATGGCATTGTGGTTTGGCGCTCATATTCTCAACACGCCCCCTACAGCGCCTCTATATGGCAGGAAGAAAAACTATCGACGTCGCGGTCGGGTTAGTTCTAATTTTGCTGGGAGCGAGATTGATCTCATCGTCCAGATGACATTTCTTGGACTTGCATGACTGTTCTGGGTCAAGTGCTGCCGATCGTGGCGCGCCCTGAGACGGCTGAAGCTCCTTCATAAGCTGCCGGTCGCGGACAGGCAGGAAGGGGCCAGCAACCGCCATAAGTATTGGCAATATTCCCAGTTCTCCACTAAATTTTTTACTAATTATGGAGTCTGATATGCGGATTTTGGTTCTAGGAGCTGGCGCAGTCGGCGGTTACTTTGGTGGGCGCATGGCGTCAGCTGGTTCGGACG
>Ga0209345_10001506_pt1 | contig 27626 bp, 30 predicted proteins | sample Cruoilmetagenom7_FD_187294 | JGI IMG/M metagenome (GOLD analysis project Ga0209345, IMG submission 187294) | Oil polluted marine microbial communities from Coal Oil Point, Santa Barbara, California, USA - Sample 7 (SPAdes) (version 2) | ecosystem: Environmental > Aquatic > Marine > Oil seeps ...
GATCTTAGCGAACCTGTGGCCGAACTTCCCGCTCGCCGATTTCGAGATGCCAGATGATCTGCCAGATCGGATCGAAACATTGGACGAAGTGGATACTGCAGCCGATGGTGTGCGTTCAAGCTGGCAGCTGGGTCAGAACCCTATCCCAGACTTGGTCGATGAGTTCGAAGCACGTGGCATCCTCGTCATCATGACGGATGTTGATGAACAGTCCAAGTTTGATGGTCTGCAAGCACAGATCGAACGGTTGCCCGTCATCGTCGTATCGACCAATTGGCCAGGAGACCGTCAGCGATTCACCCTGGCGCATGAGCTAGGGCACCTGTTGTTGCAGGAGCGACTGGCTGCCACGCTGGATGAGGAGCAAGCCTGTAACCGTTTTGCCGGCGCACTTTTGCTGCCGGCGGGTCCGATGCGTCAACAGCTCGGCGAATCACGTCAGCACCTTGAGCCGAAAGAACTCTATCTGTTGAAGATGGAATATGGGCTGAGCATGAAGGCCTGCCTCTATCGTGCCAAGGACCTCGGCATCATTACACCGGCTGAACATCGTGGGATGATGATCAAGTTTTCGAAAAACCGCTGGCATAAAGTGGAACCTGGGCATGTGTATCCCTCGGAAACCACGCTGACATTCCAGCAACTGGTTTATCGAGCGCTTGGTGAAGGCATCATTAGCGAATCCAAAGCCGCAGAGTTGCTAGGGATACCATTAATGCAGTTCCACCAGGAACGGAAGCTGGAGCAGCTGGATGCAGTTGCTCATTAGCGATACCAACATCCTGATTGATCTGGAAGAGGGAGGGCTCATGGAGGAACTCTTCCGGCTTCCCTATGAGTTCACAGTTCCCGATATTCTCTTCGCAGAAGAACTGGAGGCTCAACATAGCCACCTTTTGGATATGGGGCTACTGCAGGGCGAGCTTGCCTCAGCGACGCTCCAATATGCGGTCGAACTCATACAGCGCTCTGTCGGAGTCAGCAGAAACGACTGTTTTGCTCTGGCGCTGGCCAGACAAGAGCAATGCCCGCTGCTGACGGGGGACCAGCAACTGCGTAATGTTGCTGGTAGGGAAGGGGTCATAGTGATGGGGACCCTGTGGGTTGTGACTCAGCTCGTACGACACCTGGTCATCACTAAAGAAGAGGCAAAGGCATCTTATAGACGTATGCGGGAGAATGGTAGGCGGCTCCCCTGGGATCTTGCTTTGCGCAGCCTGGACGAGCTGGATCTCACCTAAGACTAAAATCGAAGGGCGTTGATCAGCTCTTCACCGCATCTTTTAACCCTTTACCTGCCTTGAAGGCTGGGACAGTAGAAGCTGGGATCTGAAGCTCGGCTCCCGTCTGCGGGTTACGACCGATGCGTGCTGCACGCTGACGGGGTTCGAAGGTGCCGAAGCCCAGTAATGAGAGCTTGTCGCCGTTGGACAAGGTGGTTGCCACAGTTTCGATGAAAGCGTCCAGTATCCTGCTCGCTTGAGCCTTTGATACATCAGCGGAAGCAGCGATTTTCGCCACAAGTTCTGTCTTGTTCATAAGTTTATTCCTTCCATGATGGCATTGCGGTGAGCAACCAGAGCAGAGTAACGGCTGGCACTGATCGAGACAACTGGAGGTATGGTCTGCCCCTTTGGGAGGTTGGGCACCCGAGAAAGGTGCTCTCTCGCAAAATCTGGCAGCTTTCGAGGGGGGATAACCCGCCAGATTTTGCGTACAGCCGCCTCGAGGGATGAGACTCAAAGCCAGGCAGATTGACCGACTAGCTCTGATCCTAGAGGCTATCGTATGCTGTGAGGGTTACCACAAGTTATAAACAAGGATGAATGATGTTGATGCTCAGCAGAAATGAACTTCATAACTTGAAGCGGTCACGCCCTGATTTGAGTATGACGCAAGGTTAAGTATCATGGATGATCTCTATTATCGTGGCACACGAGTTGAATTCTGGCAGGTTCACGGCGAGGTGCTGGACACTGACCGGTACAGTGAAACCCATGTCCAGGCCCATGGTGGGAGAGGCTATGCCCGTGCCCCCTCCGTGCGGGTGAGCCAAACGGCACATCAGGATTTCTGGATTCGTGAGGATGATGGCCATGAACGTGCCATCCAACTCGAAGACACCAACATACCATTGCGCCCAGGCCAGCAAATCACTGTGATTTGTGCACAGCGTCGGGATAGCGAAACGGGTTGGATGTGTGCCCTAGTCAACCACGCTACGGGCCAGACGCACGAAATCACTTCCTCGAAGGTGCTGCAACAGCGTCTTCGCTTGGTGCGCATTACTGGCGTCTCATTCATTCTCGCGCTGGTCGCAGCCGCATTGGCCGTATACCTCACAATGCCTTCTGGCGTATATTTTGAGCACCCATGGCGCATGGCTGAGTGGGGTTGGGCGGTCACAACTGGCGTCGTTATACTCATGTGTGGAGGTTGGCGTAAGTCCCGCCGTGAGAATCAAGTTGCCAAAGCCCTTAAAGCACACATCGATGCATCAATTACTCGGGCACTGAAGCTGCATACTTGATGACTGGTCGGCATCATGTAGGAGGGGTGACTGAGTTCTACGAGCAGTTGAGTTCTCCAGTTGATCTACTTTGATGTGAGTGTTTATTGCGGTAATCGTGTTAGCTTGGGAGATGACAGAAGACCGCTCGGTAATAGGTATTCGCCCTCTGCTAGCGGCATTGCCAACCTGGAGAACGTTGGCTCCAAATTAACTCCTGCCATTTGCCAAGCTTTCCAAACCAAAGTCGTGCAATAAATTGCATCAACGCCAAACACTCTGAATGGTGCTCCTTCCTTTGCTATCGCCCATTCTACTGCGCTTTGCCTTTCAGCATCGGTGGCATCAACTTGATAGACGGAAAAGTAACGAGACTGCTCTGGCGCGATAAAGAAGCTCAGTGGGTCGATAACCACGCCGTCGATACGACCAGGGATTTCAGCAGGAGTAGAGTGGATCACAACCCACTGGTCATCCTGCTTCGCAAGCATACCGACATGGCTGAAGCTTCCATTGTCAATTGCTAACACTGCATTACTTACGAACTCAGTGCCTTCCCGAAAAATAAGGTCTCCCGGGCGGGCTTTATCCAATTCATCTGCTGTTGATAGGGGGGCGAGAGTAAACAGCGAGATCAAGGCTATTGTAGTGCTTACCCAGGAGAACTTGGTCATCAATCTAAGCTTATCTTCCAGTCGCCATCAATTTTGACTAGCCGTGTATTTTCAGTAGAGCTTTTGCCATTGCCATAGTTGATTTGGCTCTGGATCGTAGCCTGATTACCGTCGTCTGAGATAACAGAATTGAGGGTTTCCACAGAGTCGAAACCGTCGTTAGCATTTATGCGATTCTGAACTTCACCGACAATCATTTGCACTTTACCTCTAGCCTGAACCATTTCGTTTGCACTGACACTTGCGAATGATATTTGGTCAATAGCTTTATCAGTATCACCTTGTGCGGCAGCCTTGAAGAACGTCTCAACAGTATCTTCTGGTTTTCCACCAGAGCAAGCGGTGAGTGTGAATACAGCCAAAAGCAGTAGTAACGGATAAAGTAAGTAGTTTTTCATGTTAGTCCCTTTGATAAATCATTCCCCCGTCAGATGATAATATCAAAGTTTTATGAGGTTGTTTTATGCGTTTTGGGAAAGGTGGGTATGGGCCAAATGAGTACTAATACCTCTCAAGTACTGACTAAGATATTTGTAGCGAGTGGTGATCGCCAACTGTCTCGATTGCAGCGGTTTGTTCAATTAACCGAAGAAGTGGATGTCACCGATGTAGGTGAGCAGTACGCGATGGTTTCCAGCACACTCGGTGATGCGGTAAGAAAAAGCCTGCAAGATGTCATGGCCTTCAGGCGCTCATTGGTGGAGGAACGGCTGCGTTTTCATGGCGAACAGTTGCGCAGTCTCGAAGAGTTTCGGCGTGGGGCGATGAACGAGCTCAAGGAGCTAGAAGGGCGGCGTGCCGCTTTGCTGCGTTCGGTCGGTGAAGACACGGGAACGTCTCTGCAGGGAGCCTTTGCTCGTTTAGCAAAACGGCAGGTTGAGGTGGAGTGTGTTTCATCCTGACGCCGGAAAAGCGTTTGTTGGGGAGAAGCTTTGCATGATGTCTGCTGCACCTTGGCTGCCACTCCTGGCGCTTTCCCCAGGAGTGGAGCCATCAGAAAGCGCTGAGCAGCCTGAATCCAGAGCACAAACTGGGGATCAGGGTGGCATATGCCAGTAGGCCGCACCCAAAAGAGTCCGGATGGACTACGGGTGAAAGAGCTTGATTCATCGTATTGAGGGCAGAGCTCTTCAGGTGTAACAGTGAAGCTGCCAACTGGCTGCAGAGAATCGGGCATCGTGAGAAGTACCTGTTTTTAAGTCGTTAGCAACGATGCCAACAGATCTGCTCAGGAGCGACAGGGAACGTTAATCCAATTGCTCAGACATTCTCTCCAACGAGGGAAAGGGAAATGGCTCAGGCAAAGGGTTGGAAGGGAAGGGGGAGTAAGGGGAAGGGGCTTACCCGGATAGTTAGGGCAAACCCCAAAGGGCCAGCCGAGGGAAAGGGCCAAAGGGTGCTCCCACCTAATACCCTCTCACGATTTTGGAAACGAAGGTCGCCATGGCCCAGCGGAAAGGAGATCGGTAGGCCCTCTCCCAGTCACGGGAGTTGGATTCCAGTTGATTCTGTAGCCCCCATCTTTCCATTTCCAGCATACTTCTCTCTCTAACATGCTCCGACAGATACTCGCCGAGACTGCACCATGCCAGTTTATTGCCCAGCGACAGCTGTTTATTCTCTGACAGCGGCGTCAGTTCCTTGGCTAGCATTGGTGCTGACTGTCCGGCCAGCTTGCGGTCATCCTCGTACTCGAAGATGAGGCCGAAGTTTTCATAGTAGTGATTGCGACGATACTTGTTCTCTCCGCGAGCATCGGATTCCAGTAGCTCGACAGGCATCACACAGGCCTCTGGCCACTGCTGAACCCAATGAACGATCTCGTTCATGAAGAAGGAGCCAATACCACGGCCAGCAAGCCACCCTGGATCCACGACGCAATACCCGCCTTCTGTGATCGAACTACTTGTGAGGCGCACATGGGGACCACCCAGGATGCAGGCATCGTAGGATGCTGAAAAGTCACCACCCTCGCGCTGCTGTCCCAATACGTCACCTGAGATAACCTGATAATGAAACTTCAGAGTAGCACTCATTACTTCCCCTTCGTGACACGAGTGCTGTTCTTCACGCTCAACCAGGAGAGCGACCTCTTTGTTCCGCTCTCCTAACGGCTTGAGACGCAGCACGAAGATCCGCGGTGTTGTGAGATTGGCTCCCGGTCGAAATTTATCAAGTGATGGCAGTGTTTTGAACATTGGATTTCCTTCCATGGTTGATTCGGGTTTCGGCTATCTCACGTACGGCTTGCATGCTTCGCCTGACCGTTTCATACTTAATTTGCACCCGTTAGCTGCTGACGGCAACAGCAGCGCCCTTTGCCCTTCGGGGCAGACCCCAAAGCCGTAACGCATCCCGAGAGACGGCGCTCGATTGAGTTGGATGCTACCTCACCCCACCAGGGAGATTCTCCCTGGACGGGAGTCTCCCATCTAATCGAAGGAGATTCTCATGAAACATGCTATCTCGTTGTATGACGCCCTTCGCGACATCAACGTATCGTCAGAAAAGGCCAAAGCGGTAGTTGATGCCCTGGAGGATGACATGCGCGACCTAGCAACCAAACAGGATCTAATAGAGCTGGAGCAGCGGCTAACTCAGTCTCTGACGATTCGTCTTGGCGGCATGCTGGTTGCTGCGGTGGCTTTCCTTTCCGCCATCAAGTTCTTCGCATAACGCCTTTCTCAACACTCGACCGTCATTGTCATTGTCGATTCCACCCATCCGGGGACACTTCCCCGATGGGGATGGTGTGTCTCCTGGATCTAATTCGCTGGAGCAACACCATGAATCTACTCAAAGGGCATCGTGCCTGGATCCTTGCTGTACTCGTACCGATCCTGTTTGCGCAAGTCATACCTGAGCCACTTCGGTGGATCTGGTTAACACTTGTGGCGCTCTGGGCGCTCAAGTGTCTCGGCGTCATCAAGATCGACTTCTTCACGAAATCCCAATCGGATGATACTCAGAGTTCTTCGAACTCTGGTGATACTCCAGGTTCTTCGAAACCTGGTGATTCTCAGCGTGCGGGATCTGCTCATCGAGGAGAGATCGTTGCCCTGGGCAGCGCTCCCTTCAAGTTCAATGAGGCGAACAGTCTCAACTACTACATCACACTGCGTTCAGGGTGTGGTGATGACAGGACGTTGTGGGGTGTTGATCTGAAGCGCGTTGCGCAACAGACGCCACTTGCGGTCGGTGATAGCGTCGCGCTTAAGTATCTTGGGCGTGAAGCTGTTGTCGTCGACAAGCCAGTCCGCAATGACCAGGGCAAGGTCGTGGATTACCGCAAGGTGAATTCGCACCGCAACACCTGGTCTGCCACGGTCCTACCAGCATAAACCAAGCGGTATCCACCCCTGGGGAAGTCTCTTCCCCAGGGGAGGTGCTTCCCCTTTTTGTATTTCTATGACGAAGGAGAAGCACTATGGAAGCTACCACCACTCAACATGCGGTTCCGCGTCTGGATATCACCACCAAGGCCATGTATCGCGGCCTGTGTCCAGACAATCGGAATTACATGGTTCACATGGAACAGCCGCTACTGAACGAAGTCGTCATGTTAGCTGCCGGCACCTCTGGACACGAACGTGTACCTGGTGTGTTCTGGTTAGATCTCATAGACGGCTTCATCGATAGCGCGAGAGACAAACTCGCCGGTGTTCCCTCGGGCTGTCGTGCCTTTGACTGTGAAGTCGAGGTACACGGCAACCACAGCGTTAGCGTCTTGCCATGCACACTTCGTGTTCATGTTGAGGTACAGCGCTTTTGGCACAAGCAAGTGCTGGTGTTCTCTCTAGCCAGGCACAGCGCCATGGCTGCCTGATCACTCCATTATTCACTCTATAGCCCGGTATGCCGGGCTTTTCACTCCAACCCGACCGGGATTCGCTCCCGGTTTGGGGGCGTCTCGGTCGTCATCTATGAGGATTTGACGATGGCTGACATCTACCAAGCAATCACTGACCGAATTCTGGAAAGTCTCGAGCAGGGAGTTCTTCCCGGCGTAGGGAGGCCCTGGGATCCGTCCAGTCGAACGCCACTCATACCGTGCAATGCCGTTTCCGGACGCCAGTACAACGGCATCAATGTGCCGTTGCTTTGGGACATGGCCGACAAGCGCGGCTTCTCTCAAGATCGCTGGCTGACCTTTCGCCAGGCGAAGGAAGCCGGAGGTACGGTGCGCAAGGGCGAGCGAAGTACGCTTGCCTGCTTCTATAAGCCCATGAAACGGGAGATTGTCGACGCCGCCGGCGAGGCCGTCCTGGATGAGGAAGGCAACCCGAAGGAGAAGCACTTCGCCATCCTGCGGGGGTTCAACCTCTTCAATATCGACCAGTGCGACGGACTTCCAGATGATGTCACGAACCCGCCTGCCACCTCGATCGAGGGATTCGAGAACGTGGACGCTCTCGATGACTTCATCGATGGTTGTGGCATCAAAGTCGTGCATTCGCTGGATCGTGACGTTGCTGGCTATTACCCCAAACAGGACCGTGTGCTGTTACCGGCAAAGGAGCGGTTTCATGACGCAGAGGGGTATTACAGCATCGCACTGCATGAACTCGCGCACGCTACTGGGCACGAATCACGCCTGGCACGACCCGGAATAACCGATCCCGACGCGACGTTTGGCTCGCCAAAGTATGCACTCGAGGAACTGGTCGCACAGCTGGGCAGCGCCTTTCTGTGTGGGCATTTCGGTATCCGAAACGAGGCTTTCGACGCCGCCTACATCGCCAGCTGGATCCAGGCGTTGAGGGACGACAAGAGGGCCATATTTCGGGCAACCGGAGCGGCACGCCTGGCAGCGGAGTTCCTGAAGCAAGCACACCAGGAGAGCCGTGCGTCGGCATCCACTGACCAACCGCAGCAGGACAGCGCCAAGGCTATGCCGACGCGCCGACCTAAAGCGGATGACCAGGACATTGAACTGTTCGGGCATCAGTGGCCGCTGGGTAACAGCGTCAAGTTGGATGCCACTGTCGATCGAAGCACGCTCCGGGCGCAGATTCTGCGTCTGAAGCAGCTCGGCTACGAGTTTGATGGGGCGACGCAAATCTGGAACTACAAGGCTGCTGCTGCAGCCTGAACGTTTCCGGATCTTCGAGGAAAGCCACACCCCAATACGTGCAGGCGATAACGCACGTTTCTATGAACCACACACCCGGCAATTCAAGCGGGGCTGATTACATTCACCACCCCGAGGGGTGATGCTTGCCCCTCGGAGGGTAACTCGCCCCTTTTTCTTATCACGGAGGCGAGCATGACGACTCAACCCAGGCTCCGGCGCCTCGAGGAGGCCCCGGAGCTGTTTCTGGACAGCTACGTCGCCGATGGCGACAGCGCAGTGTACCTTTCCCTCTGGGGACGGGATACCGCGATCCATGAACTGATGGCCAAGTTGACGCTGCCGATCAGCGAAGGCGGCTTCGACAGTCTGACCCTGATGGTAGAGCGGTCAGTCCGGCTGCATCTGAACCGCGACCGGCTAGGGAAGCGCACCACACGGACCTATCGACAAACGCGATTCGGCAGTCTGCTGAACCTCTGGTTGTTCGATCAGCGTTGTCAGGAGCCGGATCGAGCCAACCGACAGTGCTACGCCATCTTCAACGAACGAGATCCCCGACAGGATAAGAGCGCGATGCTCTGGTCGCGAATGCGGGATCTGGCGGCATATCCGCTCCTGGATCACTGGCGACCGACGATCGTGCAGTTGCTCCTCGAGCGTGAAGCCATCCGCATGCTCGACCAGACGTCCGAGAGTCTGTCCGGCGTCTGGATCGATCTTTCGCAGGCTTCGGCTCAGGAGGCGATCGGCCACCGCATTCAGTCCGGTGAACTCACCATCCAATAATCCAGGAGGCCACCATGGCTCTAATTTTTCCACGCCTGGCGCGCAACTTCGCCAAAAATGGCTATTACCCAACCGATGAGGCCACGCTCGAGCGTGAGCTGAATGCGCTAGAGACGTCCCATGGCCAGCGTGTGCGCATCCTGGATCCGTGTGCTGGTGAAGGCATGGCGATCCTGGAAACCGCGTATCGCCTGGGCCGGGAGCGTGCCGATGCCTATGGCATCGAGTTCAACCTCGAGAGAGCCCGCCACATGCAGAGTGTCGTCGATGTCGGCATCCAGTCGGACCTGATGGATACCGTCATCTCGCCGCGTTCGTTTGGGCTGCTGTTCTTCAATCCACCCTACGGCGATCTCGTCAGCGAGACCGGTGGCAGCAGGGGATATGCCGGCAAGGGGCGACAGCGGCTAGAAAAACTGTTCTACCAGCGCTGTGTCCACTTCCTGCAGTACGGCGGGATCATGGTAATGATCGTGCCTCACTACGTCTTCGACGATGAGCTGTCGAGCTGGGTCAGCCAGCACTTCGACCGCGTCGCTGTGTTCGAGGCCGCGATTGACACCTTCAAGCAGGTCGTCGTCTTTGGCGTTCGCACGAAACACAATGCACTACTGGCCAACAATAAGGCCAAGAAGACCAGGGCGCTGTTGCAACAAGTCGGTTTGGGAGAGTTCAAGCCCGAGCCGCTGCCAGCGAGCTGGTGTGATGAACTCTATGATGTGCCACCGGCGATTGGCAGCACGCCACACTGCTACCGCGTGTCGCTGGAACCCGAGCAGTTGGAGCAGGAAATGGATCGTCGCGGTGGCCTTTGGCCTGACTTCAATCTCGCGTTCTGGACCGATGGCGTCACGCAACGACGTCCGCTGCGTCAGCTATCCAGCTGGCACATTGCGCTGTCACTGGTAGCAGGAGGCATATCGGGCATCGTGACCTCGCGATCGGGGCGTCAACTGGTCGTGAAGGGCGACACTTTCAAGGAGAAGACGTCGAAGGTCGAGTTCAGTGACGATGGCAACATCACTGAGCGTCGCATTCTGACCGACCGTTTCGTGCCGGCCATCATGGCCTGGGATGTGACGCTGAATTCTCCCGACAAGGGGCGGTTGTTCATGATCACATCGACGCCGACGCAGGATGCGCCGGCACACCCTGCAACCAACGACTCGGACGCTGAGACGGCATAACCCATCACGATCGTCCTTAGGACGATCCCCCCTATGGGCAGAAGACGGCCCGCAGGGACGTGTTCTGCCCATTTTCATTGGAGATGGACATGAACATGCCATGCACAGCCCCGGATAACGTCATCGCGCTCAACGATTTCATCGATGAGTTCGGCGACGGACTTCTGGATACGCTCAACCACACCCATCCCCCGGTCTATGACGGTCGGGGCAACCCGGCTCGACAGGCGGTGATGGACGCCTTGGCACGCCACCCGTTTCCGGCACAGGCGGACGTCGTTCACGCGATCTGTGCGCTGCTGCTGGATCAGAACGAACGTGCTGGCATCATCAACGCCGAGATGGGTACCGGCAAGACGATGATGGCGATCACCGTCGCCGCCGTGATGGCGAAGGAAGGTTATCGCCGGTCGTTGATCGTGTCTCCGCCGCACCTTGTCTACAAGTGGCGGCGCGAGATCCTTGAGACGGTGCCCGAGGCTCGGGTATGGGTGCTCAACGGACCGGATACGCTTGCAAAACTGCTCAAGCTGCGCGAGCAGTTGGGGCAGCCAGGCGATGGCCGGCCGGAGTTCTTCGTGCTGGGTCGCGTACGGATGCGCATGGGGCTTCACAGGGTTCCGGTGGCCACTCCCAAGCGCACGCTTTCCGGCCGCTTTGCGGCGTGTCCGGACTGTGACCGCATGATCCTTAACAACGACAATGAACCGATCCGGTTCGAGTTGTTCCAGCAGGCCGAGCGTCAACAACGGTGCGCGGGGTGTGATGGCCAGCTCTGGACTCTCATACGACAGCGGCAGCCCGAAGGGGATGCCCGCCGTCGTTCGGTGCTCAAGGCGCTGCAACGCATTCCGACCATCGGCAAGGTGACGTCAGAGAAATTGATCGATCAGTTCTGCGAGGCGTTTCTATCGTCGATGCTGGCCGACAACGTGCACGAGTTCATCAACCTGATGGACGAAAACGGCGACCTGGTGTTTAACAATCGACAGGCGACCAGGATGGAGAGGGCAATGGCCAACATAGAGTTCGGCTTCGGCGAGGGCGGTTTCCAGCCGAGCTAGTTCGTGAAGCGCTATCTGCCTGATCAGTTCTTCGACCTTCTGATCGTCGATGAGGGGCACGAGTACAAGAACGCGGGGTCGGCCCAGGGCCAGGCCATGGGCGTACTGGCAGCGAAAGCTCGCAAGACGCTTCTGCTGACCGGCACGCTGATGGGCTGCTACGCCGATGACCTGTCCTATCTGCTCTTCCGGATCCTGACGCCGGTGATGATCGAGGATGGCTACCCTCCCCAGCGCCACTCTCTGGGAGCGGCGTCCGTGGCGTTCATGCGCGAGCACGGCGTCCTCAAGGACATCTACTCGGAGCGCGAGGGCGCTGGACACAAAACTGCGAAGGGCCGGAAAACCTCCGTGCGCCCCGTGAAGGCACCAGGCTTCGGACCCAAGGGCATACTGCGCTATGTGTTGCCCTTCACGGTCTTTCTCAAGCTCAAGGACATTGGCGGTGATGTACTGCCGCCGTATGACGAGGAGTTCGTGGAAGTGCTAATGTCGACCGAGCAGGCTAGTGTCTACGGACGGCTCTCCAGGGAACTGACGAAGGCACTTAAGGAAGCGCTGGCACGCAAGGACACGACGCTACTCGGCGTTGTGCTAAATGTGTTGCTGGCGTGGTCTGACTACTGTTTTCGCACGGAGACGGTCAAGCATCCCCGCACGCGGGATCTGATCAGCTTCGCCAAGTCGGTCTTCGGCGAGTCGACAATGCCGAAGGAGGACGATCTGGTCGAGTTATGCCGGGCGGAGAAGGCCGAAGGCCGCAAGGTGCTGGTCTACTCCACTTATACCGGCAAGCGCGACACCACGAGTCGACTGAAGCGGGTTCTTGAGCAGGAGGGGCTGAAGGTGGCCGTGCTGCGCTCGAGTGTCGATACCAGCCGTCGAGAGGACTGGATCGCGGGCCAGGTTGAGAAGGGCATCGATGTGCTGATCGTTGCGATACGGGATTGACGCACACTTAAATAGTAACGCGTTCTAATTGCAGCTAGGTTCTCTCGCATCGACGGCAATCAGGCCGCTGTGACGATATTCATGCAGCGGTTTCCTAAGAAGTGAATAATATAAGCCTCTGTTTTTAAAATGAAACATATATCAGAATTGTCTCTATATATGACCATGGTCTAAATGTTGAGATTTTTTCTTTACGGTGAGATGGTGTTGGTGTAATTTGTGAAGGTAGATGCAACGTTGACCACAATGGAGAATCTTTCAATGATTAAAACAAAATATGGTCGAGTTTCAGCGGCATTGCTTACGGTGTTGTGCATGTCTACAAATGCAATCAAAGTAAATGCGGCTGAGTACATTGCTCGTATTGGGCATTTAGAGTCTGAAGCGCAGCCTCGTCATCAAGCATTGGAGGAAGTTGCGGAAGTTATATATGAACGTACGGATGGTGCTGTTGAAATTAAAATCTTTCCTTCTTCACAGTTAGGTGATCAGCGGCAAATGACTGAGGGAGTTCAATTTGGCGCTATTCAGGGAACTGTCGCACCTGCTGCATTTCTAGGTGGTTTTAACCCCGTTGTTTCTATACTAGACATCCCTTTTCTATATCCAGCTGATCGTGAAGTCTCACAGCAAATTAGAAATAGTGAGTTCGGCGAAGAGTTGTTAAACAGCTTTTCAGAAAAAGGTGTAAAAGCTATTGCTCTATGGCCAAATGGCCGAAAAAGCTTCACATCAAATGAGCCATTAGATAGCTTACATTCGTTCGAAGGTCAGAGATTTAGAACTATGAATTCAAAGGTGCTTATTGAGCAGTTCAACGCTTTGGGTGCATCTGCAATTTCTTTACCTTTTGGTGAGCTTTACACTGCACTGCAGCATGGGGTTGTTGATGGCCAGGAAAACCCGCTTGATACTATTCAGCTAATGAAGTTTTATGAGGTGCAGGATTACCTTCTTCTATCTGAACATGGCGTTATGGAGGATGTAGTCCTTTTCAGTATGTTTTGGTGGGATACTCTTCCTGAAAATTACAAAGATGTAATTGTCGAAGCCTTCAACGAAGCAGTGCCTGTGGTAGAAAGTGTGAAAGAGGCAGCACAAATTGAAGCTTTAAGTGAAGTAAAAGATAACGGAATGGTTGTCTATGAAATGTCGGAAAGTGAACAAGCGCAATTTAGGGAAGAAGTTTATCCTAGTGCAAGAAGAGCATATTTAGAATTTGCAGGTCAGTCTGGTGAAGATCTTTTGGCGCTATACGAAGGTGTCTATTCTCAAGTGGTAAGAGAATAAATTGTAAGCACTGGATGTTGACAAGAAAGTATATAAAAATCTTCTAAAAATACAAGACACGTGAAAGGAAATTATATGGTTATCTCATTTGGACATCTGCTTAATGCAATGAGATCCTTAGAGCGAGGGGTTATTGTATTAATTTTTCTAGTAATGGCTATTCTGTTTAGTTTTTCGGTTCTTATAAGAGTAATGCCAGGCAATTTCGCTAGTAGCTTTGCATGGATCGAAGAAGCAGTTGGGATGATGAATATTTATCTAGTTTTTTTAACTTTAGGGTTGGCACTAGAAAAAGGTAGGCATGTAAGTATTTCTACAGTGCGTGATAGCATTAATGATAATATCAGGAAAAAGATTTATAAAACAATCGATCTCATTGGGTTGTTATTTTGCTTTTATCTAGGTGTTCTTAGTGTTCAGTTAACTTCATTTGTACATAGTACTGGTCAGCTTAGTCCGACATTAGGAGTGTCAATGTCTTTGATATATGCCGCGCCTATTATCGGTTTCTCACTTATGGGACTAAGATATTTCTTGAGCCTCATTGGAGTATTAGATAGATGTGTAAGCGATCCTGAAGACGCTGAATTTGAAGGCGAGGAAGTAAACGAAATACAATCGGTCAAAATTAATAACAAGAAAAACAAAAAAAGGAGTAAAGTGTCATGATATTAGTAGTCGCTATAGCCATTGTTCTGATGGTGCTTGGTTTTGAGATGTTTATAGTGCTTGGAATCTCAACTATTGCAGCAAAAGAATTATTTTTCAGTTCTATTCCAGACCTTGTTTTAGTCCAGAAATTAGTAGGAGGTATTAACCACACGACTCTTTTAGCTATACCGTTCTTTGTTTTTGCTGCTCACCTGATGGCTTCGGGACAAATTGCTCGCCGCCTAACTGGAGTAGTTAAGTCGGGCGTAGGTCATTTTAGAGGAGGAATGGGCCATACTGTCGTTGGAGGGTCAATGGCGTTTGGCTCAGTTTCTGGGTCTGCACCAGCAACTGTGGCCGCCCTAGGACGGCTTATGTATCCAGAACTTAGAAATGCTGGTTACAGCGAAAAATTTAGTTTGGGGTTAATTGTTTCCAGTGCTGAGACGGCTCTGCTAATACCACCAAGTATTACTTTGATCATATACGGCTGGATGACTGGTACTTCTATTACAGGATTGTTTGCTGGAGGTTTGGCAGTAGGGCTTGTACTGGGGCTTGCTTTTGGAGCGCTCGTAGTCCTTGAAACATACATTTCTGATGTTAAAAGAATTCCTCGTCCTAGCTTAAAGTCGGTCATATCTGATATCAAAAGCTCTGCTTGGGCTTTGGGTATGCCTGTATTAATTCTTGGAGGAATCTACTCTGGATACTTCACGGCTACTGAAGCTGCTGCTGTAAGTGTTGTTTACGCTATAGTTATAGAAGGGTTGATTTATAGAGAGTTAAATTTTAAAAAATTAGTAGCTGTAACCGAAAATAGCGCCATAGCTACATCTGTTATATTTATTCTACTTGCCTTTGGAGGCGTGCTGTCATTCTTTATAACTTTGGCGGAAGTCCCAGCGTTAATTGGTGATTGGATGGATAACGTTGGCGGGAATCCACTTTTATTTCTGCTGATTATAAATGTAATTTTTTTAATTGCTGGTATGTTCATTGATCCTAATTCCGCGCTATTAATACTAGTTCCACCACTGTATCCGGTAGCAATTGCCTTAGGTATCGATCCGATTCATTTTGGAATTATAGTGACACTAAATATATGTGTTGGAATGATAACACCACCTTTTGGCTTAGATATATTTGTAGCGTCTTCCACTCTAAACAAGCCGGTTATGACAATAATTAATGGTGTGTGGCCGTTTCTTGTAGTAAACATAATCGTTCTCGGATTGATTACGTATATTCCGGGCGTGTCAATGTTTATTCCGAATTTAATTGCTAACTAGGAAAAGATATGACAATGGTAAAAGTCGTGAACCCTAAAGATAAAGAAGCAGTTTCTGGCACTATACATGAAGCCATCTGCCAGGTTATTTCTAATGAAGAGGTGAATAGCGACTATCGGCATCTAGTATTGAAAGCACCAGAGGAGATTCTTGATATTATTCCTGGTCAATTTTTTCATCTTCTTTGCCCTGAAAAAGACAACCTACGGCCATATCTGCGTAGGCCGATGAGTATCTACAGCGTAAATAAGGAAAAGGGAGAATTACATTTTCTCTATAAGGTACAAGGAGAAGGTACTAAAGCTCTGGCTACACTCAATCCAAAAGATAGCTTTAATGTTGTAGGCCCTCTGGGTGTAGGATTTACGATTAAGCCTGACGCAAGCCATCTCGTTCTTGTTGCGCGTGGTGTTGGGCTTGCAACTTTAGCTCCTTTAGCAGATGCAGCTCAAAAACAAGGTTGCAAGCTGACAGCAATTTGTAGCGCTCGATCTCCGGACATGTTGATGTCTACTGACTACTTTCTTTCGAAAGGAGCAGAGGTTATTACATTAACTGACTCGATGGGCACTTCCGAAATGTCCCATCTTCGTGAGATTCTTGTTGGCATTATTGAAAATGAAGGTGTAGATGCAATCTACACTTGTGGTTCGAACCGGATCCTGAAGATACTTCAGAACTTGTGTCAGGAGTTTAACATCCCAGGACAAATTGCTCTCGAACAACAAATGGCTTGTGGTATTGGAATGTGCTTCTGTTGTGTTCGGCAGTTTAAGATGAACGGTTCAGAGGTCTCAGAGCGAGTTTGCAAAAAAGGTCCGGTGTTTAACATCTTGGAGGCAATAGCATGGTAGATCTTTCAGTTAAAATCGGTAACGTAACTTTAAAAAATCCGATTATGCCTGCATCGGGAACCTTTTCTGAAGACTTGGCCCAGGTCTTCGACCTAGAGCGGCTTGGTGCGCATGTTACCAAAACAATAACGCTCGATAAGCGCGGTGGAAACCCGACCCCTAGAGTCTGTGAAGTCCGTGGGAGTATGTTGAACTCAATTGGTATTCCAAGCAAAGGCGTCGAAGCATTTATTGAAAATGTAGTGCCATTTTATCAAAAATATGAGACTCCACTGGTTGTTAGTGTTTCCGCTGGCAGTAATGATGAATTCGCCAGAATTTGTGAGGTTGTTAGCATTCCGGGGGTATCTGCAATAGAGGTCAACATATCGTGTCCTAATATTGAAGAGGATGGTAAGGCTTTCGCTATGCGGCCTGGCTCTACTGAGGCTGTACTCAAAAAAATTCGAGAATCCACTGACTTACCCTTGTGGGCAAAGCTTACGCCTAATACAGGTGAAACCGTAGAGGTAGCGATTGCAGCAGAGATGGCTGGAGCCTCAGCTCTTGTTGTTTCCAATACGCTTCTCTCAATGGCGATTGATGTACGTACTCGCAAGCCAAAGCTTGGAAATCTCATGGGAGGTTTATCAGGACCTAGTCTGAAGCCCATAAGTTTGCGGATGGCCTATCAGTGTGCCAAAGCTGTCAACATTCCAATTATTGGTTGTGGTGGAATTTCTACTGTTGAAGATGTCGCAGAATACCTAATTGCCGGGGCTTCGGCTGTTCAAGTCGGTACGGCTACGTTTGTTGATCCTATAGTCATGATCAAGTTGATTAAGCAACTCGAAGAATTTATCGCTCAACAGGGCCTTTGCAACGTAAATGACCTGATTAACAGCGTAGGTGATCAAAACGAGTCGGACTCAATGGTTTACGCAGAGGTTGCACCGTAATGGATAGATATTCAAAAGTAAACGATAGCCTCAATACCACACGCCTTGATTTTGTTCGAGACGACTCCAAATATCTATTTGATGGACTTAGAGAAATTTCCAAAGATAAAGATGGAGTTACGCGGGGTTCCTATAGTGAAGAAGAGTCTAAAGCGCTAAATTTTCTTATAGATTATGCAGTATCTAATGGACTTTCGGTCACTGAAGATAAAGCAAAGAATGTCGTTTTTAGTCTTCAAGAGCATAGTGGTTCTGATAAATATACTCTGATTGGCTCTCATATAGATAGTGTACCACAAGGTGGTAATTATGATGGCGCAGCAGGTATTGTAGCAGGTTTGGTCTGCCTTGCTTATGCTCAAAAAAAGGGACATGTTTTTCCTAAGGCTGTTAAAGTTATCGCTATTCGCGGAGAAGAAAGCGCTTGGTTTGGTTCATGTTATGTAGGCTCTCGTGCACTGCTTGGCAAGCTTGATGCTAAAGAATTAGAGTTCAAACATCGTCATTCTGGTGAATCGCTTTCAGAATGCATGGAGAAAATTGGTATCGATGTTTCGCCTATTCGTAAACAGACGCCGCTCGTCGATAAAAACGAAATTGAAGCTTACTTGGAATTGCATATTGAACAGGGCCCCGTGCTCGTTGAGTTAGATAAGCCACTGGCAATTGTTACCGGAATTAGAGGAAATGTGCGACATCGAGGTATCCACTGTATCGGAGAGTCTGGACATTCTGGCGCCGTACCTCGCGAGTTTCGACATGACTCAGTATTTGCGGTGTCTAGTTTACTTGTTCGGTTAGATGACCATTGGAAAACATTGTTGGACCACGGGGCTGATTTGGTCGTGACCAGTGGTATAGTTTCCACTAACTATCAAGAACATGCGATGTCCAGGATTCCTGGTGATGTAACATTTAGTTTTGAAGCGAGGAGCGAGCATGAGGACGTGCTGAATACAGTTGCTTCTCTTCTTGACTCTGAATCAAAAATTGTTGAGCGTGAGAGAAAGGTCAGGTTTGAATTTGATGGTCAAGTTACATCAAAACCAGCGATCTTGGATAATAAAATAGTAAGCGGGCTTAAAAGTTCTGCAAAGAAGCTAGATTATGGCGACTTTGTTATGGCTAGTGGCGCTGGACATGACGCAGCAGTTTTTGCAAATTCTGGTGTTCCATCTGGAATGATATTTGTTCGGAATCAAAATGGCTCTCACAATCCTAATGAAACCATGAACATAGATGATTTCATGCAAGCCACAAGTGTTCTTTATACATATGTAATGGGTGATTAAGATGGAAAGTCAACAAAATATATCTATTATAAAACCTGACGATTGGCATCTTCATATTAGAGATGAAGACATTATGCGGGCAGTACTGGCCCATACGACCGAGAATTTCTCTCGGGCCATTATTATGCCAAACTTAAATCCACCTGTAGTAACAAAACATGACGCCATTAAGTATAGAAATAGAATAATCAGTGCAATTCCTGATGTTGATAGTTTTACTCCGCTGATGACGTTATATCTTACGGACAATACAAACGCTGAAGACTTAAGAAATTCATTTAAGGAAGGCGTTGTTGTTGCTGCAAAACTTTATCCCGCAGGGGCGACAACTAACTCTGAGTCAGGAGTGACGGATGTTAAGACCATTTACCCCCTCCTCTCAGCAATGGAAGAAATTGGAATGCCTTTGCTTATTCATGGCGAAGTTGTCAAAGACGATGTTGATGTATTTGATAGGGAAAATGTGTTTATTGAAAAAATACTAAGTCCACTACGAGATAATTTCCCTTGTCTAAAGATAGTATTGGAACATGTAACAACATCAGCTGGTGTTGATTTTGTCAAGTCCCAAGATCGATATACAGCTGCGACAATTACACCGCATCATTTGGTTATCAATAGAAACTCTATGTTTAAGGGTGGAATTAGGCCGCATTTTTATTGCTTACCGGTAGCCAAGCGAGAGAAGCATAGATTAGCCCTCGTGAATGCGGCGACGTCTGGGGATAAAAGGTTTTTCTTAGGTACCGATTCTGCTCCCCACTTTAACTCTGCAAAAGAGAGTTCGTGTGGTTGCGCTGGTATTTTTAATGTTCCGATAGCTTTGCCAATTCTTGCACATGTTTTTGAAGAAGAAGAAAAGCTTAACAATCTAGAGCGGTTCTGTTCTCTAAATGGACCTGAGTTTTACGGTTTTGATACCAACAGTGAAACTATCACGCTAGAAAAAAAATCATCGCCGGTAGAATTCGAATCTCATATCGATATAAGAGCGGAAAGGATAAAGATATTCGATCCGGGCCTTAGTCTTTACTGGCATGTAGTATAATAGTTGAATTTCATTGGTGACTGTAATGGCTAACTTCGAAAAACAGAGTTTCAGAGTAGAATCTGATTTCATCGGCACAGTTAAAATTCCTGCCGACGCTTATTATGGGATCCATTCCGCTCGGGCAAAAGATAATTTTAAAATTTCAGGCCGATCTATAAGTGAATTTTATGATTTAATAAAAGCTCTAGGAATGATAAAGCTGGCCGCTGTAAGGGCAAACTATAAGCTAGGCCTAATAGAAGGCGAGATATATAAAGCGATAAGTTCTGCTTGTCAGGATGTGATCGACCTTAAGCTTCTACATCATTTTGTAGTTGACGTGATCCAAGGCGGAGCTGGTACCTCTACCAATATGAACGCTAATGAGGTTATAGCGAACAGAGCGCTAGAAATCCTAGGAAGAAGCAAAGGTGATTATGCAGTTGTTCATCCTAACGACCATGTAAATCTTTCGCAATCAACAAATGATGTCTATCCCTCAGCCATTCGTCTTGCGCTTTGCTTTAGTCTTGAACGCTTGAAGAATGAATTAAATATTTTAATCTCATCTTTCGAACAAAAATCCACGGACTTCTCCTCTATTGTAAAAGTTGGACGCACTCAGCTTCAGGATGCCGTTCCAATGACTTTAGGCCAAGAGTTCCAAGCTTTTGCCGTCACTATGAGAAAAGATGTAAGACGGCTTGATGAAACATTGCAAGAATGCCTTGAAATCAATTTGGGCGGGACAGCGATTGGAACAGGAATAAATACCCACCGGGAATATTCAGATATCGTAATTTCGGAGTTGTCCACTATATCTGAGTTTCCTTTTGACAAGGCCACCAACTTATTAGAAGCTGCTTGGGATACAGGCGCGCTTCTTTCCCTTTCAAGCCACTTGAAAAGGATTGCAACCAAAATTTCCAAGATCTGTAATGATATTAGACTTATGTCAAGTGGGCCAATTGCGGGATATGCCGAAATTAAGTTACCGGCTGTTCAAGCCGGGTCCTCTATAATGCCAGGTAAAGTAAACCCAGTTATTCCTGAAGCCGTAAATCAGGTTTGTTTCGCGGTAATCGGAAATGACACAACAATAACATACGCTTCTGAAGCGGCACAGTTTCAGCTGAATGCGTTTGAACCTATAATTTTAATGAAGCTTTTCGAATCGGTTCGATATATGACAAATGCTATGAGGATGCTTAGGGAGAAATGCATTGAAGGCATAGTGGCGAATGAGAAAAACTGTAGACGCCAGATTGAAAGTGGTTTTTGTGTTGCTACCGCTCTTCTCCCTATAATTGGATACGATAGAGTTTCAAAATTGGTAAAAAAATCTATTGATGAGGACATGAACTTCGTTAGCTTAATTCGTCAAGAAAGCATGTTACGTGATATTGATATCTTTTCTGCTGATTCACTAGAAAAGCTGATATCGCCAAATTTATAAGGGTGACCTTGGATCCGGGTTATTTATATAAATGATCTGAATCCAAACATGGCCGGGGATTTTCTCGACCTACCCCAAAAGTTTGTATATGCAGAATTATCGCAACTAAGCTATTTTGTTGACGGATCATGATCACCTCGCCAGTGATCTTGGACACAGGACTACACCTTTTCTTGGCATCAAAGCATTAGGACTCATCATTATGCTCGTAATGCCAGCAATACCGGTTGAAGTCCATTCTAATACCCGCGCATGCCCTCTTGGGTCTCGAATCGTTCGCTATAGTGCATTTCGAGGCCCGATAGGTTATGGGTGTAGACGCAGGTAAGGCCATCAATCATCTAAATTAATTCCCTCTCGACTCGTATGACGTACCATTGGTAGTGACCAAACAATAGAGATCGCGATATGCTAAGTTTGGAGATAACGTGGCATCGCCGTACTCAAACCGTCCCCGGGACTTGGTTAGGGTAAAACCAATCAGGCGACAACTATCCTGACACCGGGGGCCCATCCTAGGACACATTGAGCGCCAAATTGGCTGTTGTGAATTTACTGTGCTGAGTCACTTGGCCCTTGAGCATGGAACCACTGAGCGGCCGGAGGGTGTAAGTTGCCGCTACCAACAGAGTTATGAATAGCATGCAGCTAAATCGTTGTAGCTGCGGCATTTGTAACAACCAGGTGGGAGAGGCTATTATCAGCAAGCATTAAAAGGGGTATTTATCCAAAATAAGATTCTCAAATTTTATAATAATCTAATCATTGATACTTTGAATGATTTAGCGTATGTTTGATCTCTGCTTAACAGAAACTACTATATTGCCTTTGAGACGACGGGGGCACAGCATATGTCAGAAATTTTTAACGATATAGGTAATCGCTTACGAGCCTATCGTTTGGGGAAAAATATTCCACCAGAAGATATTGCTGAAAAAATTGGTGTATCTAGGGCTGCATTATATCGTTATGAAAAAGGTGCGCCTCCAAAGTTAGAAACATTGGAAAATATTGCCGATGTTTTATCTGTTTCATTAGCAACTCTACTAGGTGTGGGAGTAGAGTATGTCTCTTCATGTGTCAGCTTCATGGAGCGTATGAGACAAATAGAGTTAGAGACTAGGCACATTTCTGTAATGTTCGGTCCTATTGCTTATCTTTTAACAACTTCAAATTACGATACCTTTCTTAAGGATGCATTGTTTGAAAGCTTGCCTGACGACTTGAAGCATAATCATGAAATTTTAAACTCAATTGACAGCATCCTCAACATTCTTTCACAACGAAAGAAAAACTATAACGAGAGAAAGCCAAGCTTTTTAAGTTTAGTTTCTGTATCTGAGCTACAGCGTTTTGTAAACCATGGTTTTATAGGTAGCTATAACTTGGAAAAAAACATTCATAAAGAACGGATTAGGGCAGCAAGGTTTGAGGTGAAGAACCTTATTAATCTTATTGAAGAGCAACCAATAGGGGTTCAAGTTGGAGTTCTGAAAGATACAATCCCTAACTCAAGCTTCCAGATTTTTAGGCAACCTAGAAGAGATGCTTTAGCAATAAGCCCATTTAAGCTTGGAGATTTTCCAAACGTTCGCCTTGGAGTTGCTATGATTACCAATGCACCAGAACCAGTTAATTTACACTCCAGTATTACAGAAGATTTATGGGGAAGGTCTCTTAAAGGTATAGAGGCAATAGATTATATTAACAAAAACATACTCTAACTTAAGTTTATGTCTTTGTGGCTACCTATGAGCTTAAGGCGCTTTTCTCGAAAATTAACTCCTGCTAAAGAGAAATACCTCATGTCTAAAAAAACGAATTTTAAAGACGCTATTTCTGAATTTAAAGATTCGCCAGCATGTACTGACGCGTTTGTACGTTTAAAGTTAAATATGAAAATTTTGATGCAAGAAGACCCTGAAAACTCAGCGGTTTATCTGATTATTTATGAGTTTTCTAGAAAGCATCACATTTATTATGAAGACCAAGCAGTATCTCCAGAAACTTCAAAAAGTGCCAAGGATCAGATGGTAGGCTATTTAAATCTTCTCGAAGAGGCTTATGTTAAACATAACAAAAAGCTGTTATTTGAAAATCTTAGTGGGATTTCTTATGATTATTTTACGCAAGGCCGTGTATTAGAACCTTGATTTTTCATGATAGCTTAATTGTCAATTCGAAATTAATTGCGCAATTAGTTTCGTATCTGCCCGACGTCACTCATTCTCTAGCGGCAGGGTTTAGAACCTAATGTGCTTAATCCTCAGTTGCTTGGCATAGGCCGAAGATGTATTTGAATGTTGAGAAATGCCTATTTCCTCTACTTTTCCATAATGGGGTATCCGGAAAAACTGGTTGATATCATGCCTGTTCATGACGCAATAAACGATACCGTATCCCCAGCAGAGCACGTAGGAATGTCTGAGTGATGACAACAACCACCTGGGACGATGTAGCCGACACGGTGACGTTTTCCGTCCCACTGGATATCGACTTCATCGCCGAGAGAACCCCCCCACAGTCCCGCATCCTAGATCTAGGCTGTGGCTACGGACGGACAATGGCGAGCCTGCGTGCGCGGGGCTTCTGTCGCCTGATTGGCTATGACGCCTCTTCGCAGCTTGTGGCTCGAGGGCATTCTGAAGCACCAGGGTTGGACCTTCGTGTGGCCGATGCCACTCACTTACCCGACTCCAGTGACACCTTCGATGCCGTCGTCATCGCAGCCCTACTCACTAGCGTGCCTTTCCCCCGCCACCAGACCATGATCGTGGCAGAGATTGCCCGGGTACTTCGCCCTGGAGGAGAGGTTTTCGGTGTGGACTTCCTGCGAGATGGGGATGCTGGCTACCTTGCTGGGGGCAGCTTCCGCGCGACAAACGGCATCCCCATGATGCACTTCAAAGACACCGAGATCTCCGCCTTATTTCAGGACTTTACGCATGTCGAGAGCAAGCGGATCGGTGTCAGCTCGTTATCTAGCAAGCCAGCCGAGGTACTACAGTACGCTTTTCAGTTGCCGAGGTAAGCTGGATATTGAGGTCGTGGCCCAGGTTTTTGAGAGGCAAGTCATGCCGCCATCAACCATTTTCTCCGGATACCCCCATAATGGAAAATACAGAAGAGTAGATAACAAGGTTGCTCACATTTAAGAATTCCAGACATGACGCTACATCGAGTCCTTTGGGTGGCAAATTGCCCCCCTTTTTTATCTCGGAAAATGATAAGACGTACGTCTTACTCGACTGCCATGAGAGATTCTCCTCTGCAAAGAGAGACACTGTGCCACGCCATATCTGTTCAAATATCCAGTAGTGAGAAAGGCATCCCGTGCAGTGCAAGAAACTTTAGTCCTTGGGCTTAACGTTTTGGCTTCGCGTAGCCCCCTTTCCTTGTCACACCTATTGATTGATGATAGCTGCAGGGAACCACCGATGCTCCGACGCCTCTTCTCGCGTTCCGCGACCACCTCACAAACAGCTGAGGGGTTCCATACTCCGTTTGCAGGCAAGGAGCTGCTGGCGACGCCGCGTCGTCAGTCCATGGTCAAAATGCTGTGGGACACAACATCCCTGACGCAGCCTGTCTTCAACGAGTATTTATTGGCCCCGATAGAGCGGTACGCAGAACTGGTGCAGTTGCTTCCCGCCTCAGAATCTCATCACCATGCCTATGCTGGCGGCATGCTCGATCACGCGCTCGAGATGGCCTGTTATGGGTTGCGTCTTCGACAACGCCACCTTCTACCTCCTGGTGCCAAACCAGAGGACCAGAGCTCAGCCGGCGAGTTGTGGAGTGCCGCCATCATCTATGGCTCATTAATGCACGACGTCGCCAAGGTATTGGTCGATATTGAGATCCACTTACAGGACGGCAGTGAGTGGCGTGTATGGCATGGTGTGATCCCGAAGCCTTATCGGGTGCGGTACCGAGCAAACCGGGAGTATCACCTCCATAGCGCGGTCAATACCCTGTTGGGACAGCAGGTCCTGGGAGGAAAGGTTATGGACTGGCTAATGAGTCAGCCCAAACTCTTCTCACTGATCATGTACACCATCTCAGGGCATACCGAGCGAGGTGGCATCATTGCCGAACTGATCCATCAGGCTGACAGAGCCAGTGTTGCCAAGGCGCTCGGTGGGGATCCAGTTCAAGCGCTTTCCGCACCCATCGAGTCCATCCAGCGAAAACTAGCCGAAGGTCTGCGTTACCTGGTCAAGGAACAATTCAAGCTGAACAAACGAGGAGGACAAGCCTGGTTGACCGATGAAGCGCTGTGGCTGGTATCACCTCGTGCCATCAACGAGCTCAAAGCGCATATCTATGCACAAGGGATAAAAAGTATTCCTGCTGACCTGAACAGGCTCCAGGGTGAAATGCATGCCCACGGCATCATTGAGGAAGTTGAAGAAGGCAAACATGTCTGGAAATGCGACATCACGGATGGTGACTGGCAACAGACCTTCAACATGATCAAGGTGCCCCCCACCTTGATTTGGAGTATCGACGATAGACCGAATTCCTTTAGCGGAAAATTAACTGTTCAGGGAGTAGGGACAGTCGAGGAGCAAGAGAAGCAGTCGCCTACAGCTACGGTGCCCCAGGAAAAATCTACCGAGCCTGCTTCTGTATCAGAACAAACATCACAGAGCCAGATCAGTACGCCTGTCGCCGTCTCCGGATTAGCAGAGGTGGGGGCAACCTCATCATCACAAGTGTCAGGGGATGGGCCGGGATCTATAGACGACGACATCATGGCACTTTTTCCGGAAGTTAAAATCGAGCATAAACAAGATTTTAAAAAACATGAAGTCAGTAGTGAGCCTGAAACACTTCAGCAAGAAGTATCAGAATCTGCTAAAACAGCTCCTCTGATACAAAAGTTAAATGAGGGTGCCAACGATCCAGAAGACCTTGGAGAACGGTTCTGGAAGTGGTTGAAGGAGGGTCTAGCGAACCATTCCATTGTTATTAATGACACAAAAGCCCCTGTTCATACCGTCAATGGTACCTACTTCCTTGTTAGCCCCGGCATTTTTAAGCGCTTCTGTAATAGCGTGCTAAATGACAAAAACCAATGGCAAACGGTACAGAAGCGGTTCCAAAAGTTGGGTGTGCACGTCAGAACCCAGGGTCGGAATATTCATAAAGTTTCTGTCGAAGGGCAGAATAAAACCGGAACCCTTATGGGGTATTTAATCAAGGAGCCGGTTCTTGTGAGTCAGAAGATCCCACCTGATAACTGGGTTTTGACTCTGGTCACCACCAAGGGAGAAAAGGGAGTTTTAGATGAATGATGTGTCGTTCTTGGAGTTGATGAGCCGCTATGCTGCTGACAAACATCTCCGGCCTAAAAGCGTGAGCACCTACACTGCTGTTGTTCGACTGTTTCGGCGCTACTTAGGTCATGAGGCTTATCCGAGCATGGTGACACGACAGGTGGTGATTGATTGGCGGGTGTCGATAATACGCACACAGGGGAAGCCTGACGGTATTGCTGAATCAAGCTGGAATAATTATGTGAGGCACCTAAAGGCGCTCTATAACTTCGGAATCAAGCATCAGTTGATTGCCTGCAGCGAAAACCCTTTCAGTGAAGTTTCTGTAAAGCAGCCAAAAGTACCCAAAAAGTCTCTGAAGCCTTTGCAAATTCGTTATGCCAGGGAGGTTCTGGAGGTCTGCCGAAGATATGAGCATTGCTACGATGAACAATCAAAAATACATCCGGCATGGTTCTGGCAGACATTGATGGAAACATTCTTCTATACAGGGATACGACTCAATCAGTTGTTGCACATAGAAGCTGGGGATATCAATTTGAAAAAGCGGGTTTTCCGTACGTCGGCGGTAGGATCGAAGACGCATTCTGAAAGCATCATGCCCATACCCGATGGGTTGTATCCTTACATACGTCAGCTGATTGTCGCAGCCCATAACTCTGGGTTTAAAAGAGAGGATCAACTCTTCAATGTGAATCGCTTTAGCCACCGTCATAAGCGCATGACAATGGACACAAATCAGGTTGAACACTTCTTTCAAATGCTATCTGAGCTCACAGGATCCAAGATGTCGCCACACCGTTTTCGTCACTTTCTGGGAACGAGTCTCATGGATAGCCCTGAAAGGAATATCCATATCACACAGAGCGTACTGAACCACACCGACATACGTACCACGATGGAGTATATTCATCCCGATGTCGAGGCGATGCGCCGTGTGTTGAACAGGCGAGCACCAGTTTAGGCGGTGAGAGGGGAGGGGGAGGCCTTCCCCTCACTGAGCCAACGAGTGTGTCGGTGATGGGTTGACATCTCCGAGAAGATTGGCCATGCTTCTAATCGCCAATGTGGTGCAAGATAGCAAATGGGAAGAAACGGCCCCTCCTTGCATGCTTGGTCATAGAGATGATTTTCATAGCGCAGCGATGTCTGCAGCTATTTTAGCCGCCCAAAACCCGCAACTGACTTGTAATCAGTAGGTCCCGGGTTCGACTCCTGGTGTCGGCACCACTGAAAAGTGGTTAAAAGCAACATGTTAGAGACTCAAAAAGGCTACCTTCAAAGGTGGCCTTTTTT
>Ga0209345_10001507_pt1 | contig 27625 bp, 27 predicted proteins | sample Cruoilmetagenom7_FD_187294 | JGI IMG/M metagenome (GOLD analysis project Ga0209345, IMG submission 187294) | Oil polluted marine microbial communities from Coal Oil Point, Santa Barbara, California, USA - Sample 7 (SPAdes) (version 2) | ecosystem: Environmental > Aquatic > Marine > Oil seeps ...
GCTGGTTTCGGCATATCCGTTCTCCTGAGTGCCCTGATTTGTATGTTATCTCAAAATCAGTTGGCTCAGGGTTAGGTTGACACACAGGGCCGGCGAGCGAATTCATGCAGCTGTATGGGGAAAGCTACTCGGCTGGCAACTGAGCCCCGATGCTCCATCAGCAAGCAGGCTGGTGTAGAATCGAGGGTTTTTTGGACATCGCATCGTGCCGGATACACCTGAAACGCCCAGAGACGAGATAGCCTACCCAGAAGCTTACCGTGATCTCGTCGTCGTGAGTCTTGCCCTGTCACTTGCCATGCTGGCCAACACCATGCTGTTGCTGACGGTGCCTTTCATGGCGTTGGAACTGCAGGTCAGCCCTGCCATGATCGGCCTGATTGTGGCAGCTCCCTATGTCTTGCCTTTGGTGCTGGCCATTCCAATCGGTGGTTTCGTGGGCCGTATGGGTGCCAGAAACATTATTCTGGCCGGGGCCTTGGGCATGTCTGCGGGGCCTTTATGCTCACTGTTCTTCCCCTCCTTGACGGGTCTGCTGGCCAACCAGGTTATTGCTGGCATGTCTAATATGGTACTTATTATTGCCGCCCAGTCATTGGTGTCCGGGCTTGGACAGGGGCGGGTGCTGGAGCGCTGTTTCGGCTGGTACACAATGTGTATGTCAGCCGGGCAGTTGTTGGGGCCTCTACTTGCAGGCTATCTGATTGAACACTACTCGCTGCACCTGTCTTTTGCGACCATTGCTTTCATTCCGCTGCTGTCGTTTGTCAGTGCGCTGTTTTTCTCATCCAGTGCCGGTTATGGCGGAACAAGTCAGCGTGGCAATGCCAGCTATGTTGCCCAGTGGCGTTTGCTTCGAACCAACCATGGCGTACAGCTGGCGATCATCATGTCGAGTGTGTCGCTGTTTATCATGGGGGCACACGCAGGCTTCATGCCGATCTACCTTGAGGGGCTTGCCATCAGCGCGAGCCTAATCGGTGTGCTGTTAAGCCTCAGAGCGCTGACCTCCATGCTGGTGAGATTGGTGATGTCGCGTATGATCGACTGGCTCGGCGGGCGTACCCGCTCGATTCAAATCGGTGTCGTTGTGGTGACGGGGGCGCTGATGCTTACCGGTATGGTGGGTGACCAGGTCGTGCTGCTGGCCCTGCTGACCATGGCGATCGGTGTCGCGGGCGGGATATCTCAGCCGCTGTCGATGGTGATTCTGTCCGAAAGCGTCAGCCGTGAGCAGCGTTCTCCCAGTCTGGCTACACGACTGATGGGTAACCGACTTGCTCAGGCATCCGCACCCGTTATGGTTGGTTTTCTGGCTGAGCTTTACGGATTTCCGACCGCGTTCGCCCTCTCCGCCGGCATACTGTTGTTGCTGTTTCTGGCCTGGTCCTGGCGTGTGGGGCTGGGACACGGTTTTAGGGTGGACAGGAGGGATGAAAAAAACGCATCGTCGTAGAGCACAGCCCCGCCTTCCACTGCATCAAGCCTATAAAAGACAGGAGCGGCACAGGCCCGCAAAATTCGAAGTTGGCGTTGTGCTTCTACTCCACAGAGGTTTCACAACTCTGTTTCAGTTGGTGTGTAAAAGTTGCAAGGCTTGCGCTGCGAAGCGGTACAAACCGCTTTGAATTGCGTTTGCAATACTTTTTGACCTGCAGGCAGGCGTTGTGGCTGACGCAGTCGATGGGACAGAACACCATATCTGCTTTTGACAGGCATTGGCAGAGTTCCGGATGACTGTCTTCAATGCCGCCGTCATGACAATAAAATTGTCCATTGTGGGCTTCTACAAATGATTTAAGCCTTGGAAACAGGGCTGTGCGCCCACCCACATAGGCCAGCTTTCGGCCGTTCAGGTCGAACACGCGGGCGGTTCGATTATGCTCGTCCTCACTGTGGCCGGGTTGTAACAGGTTTTCAACCGTGGACTCGAGGGCATCGCGTTCCTGCGTAGTCTCCAATAGTTGATCAACAAGCGCCTCCTGTCGTGCTTCCAGTCGTTTTATGTTCGTCAGGCGTTGTTGCAGTTGTTTCAGAGCCCAATCTTTTTGGCGAGCGACCAAGTGGTATTTCCTGCGCACGGATTCCAGTTCTTTCTGCACATTTGAAGGGCTATTTTCATCAGGTCGAATTTGTTGTCGCAAGCTCTGTAATGCTTTTTCTTGAGCCGCCACCAGACGGTTGCTTTGCTGCTGTGATTTTTGGTGTTGTATCTGCTGGCGTTCAAGCTTGTCGCGCAGAGTGCAAACCTCCTGCTCAAGCTTTGTCATGTACTGCAAGTCAGCCCTGTTCAGCGCCCCTTGAAGGTGTGAGAGCATATGCACATCGCCAAGGGCCAGATCAACCAAGTCGGCAGGGGAGTGTGTGTGGCTGATAACGGCCCAGAAGGCTCCCGGTACTTGTCCTGTTTTGACAGCATCATGCCAGAACTTTTTTCGTTCTGCGTCAGTTGTCAGTGCGCCATAGGATTTGATCCAGCGGCTGTATTTTGAGTCGAGAATCTTCTGGATGCGGCGTGAGGGTGGCACGTTTTGGTCTGCCAATTGAACCAAGCTGCTGTGAAGATAGTAGTCACTGCCCTGCTCGACAAGCAATCCTGTCTGTCGGACTACCTTGACCAGTTCATCCAAAGTTAAGCAGGTGCCGATAACTGGGCAGTGGGTGTAGGTGGGGAGTTGCCAGAGCTTATAGCGTTTTGACAAGCGCGGATGCTTTGCTGAGTTGATACCGTTGCAGCTTTGGCACATGACAGGCACCTCCCAAGACCATTGGTTTTGATCCTATATGATGATGGTTATCATATTTGTTAGGTTGCTCAGCAACGTATTTTTGCTGGGAGTTTTATGTCATGGCCGGCTTAGAGCAGAAATGCAAAGGATAGCCAACTGGCAAGGCCTCAATTGTACTGCCGGCCATGATCATCAGACATCAGGTTGTGACGGGCTCTCGCCTTTTGTGTCCGTCACGCAGGTGGCTAACACCCATACCCTGTGTACCTGTACCTTCCAGTGTGAAGGCGCGGCCAAATCCCTTCACATAGCGGCCACTTTGAGGAATCAATTTGAACAGTTTGAAGTCGGACAGTTGGCTCAAATTGTCAATGCGGCTACCCAGGCGTGCTGAAAGAATTTTGACCCCTTCTTCCCATGTCGGTGACGTTGTTTCAATGTGCTGTGCCTGTACCTTGTAGCTGACCCGGCGACGGGCAAACAGCTCCTTGGCACTGTCTTCATCTTCCATGATCAGAACCGATGCCGTCGGGTTTGCCTGAAGGTTTAACGCGTGTATGGCTATTTCGCTCAGCAAGACATAAATTTCACCGTCCCTGAACGCAAAAGGTGCATAAGATGCGTATGGCTCGCCTTCTATGGTCAGTGACGACAGCATCAGACTGCGACGGCTGTCGATGAAGGACTGGACTTCGGTACCAATTTTCTCTGCCTGGGTAGGGTTCGTCATGCGTCAGCTCCTGTATTACCCAAAAATTCTATGCCTGCACTTTTGATTTTCTTGAACGCTTCAACCTGGTTCGCAAATAACTGCCCCTCACGATCTCTGCCCAAAAATACTTTGAAAATCACGTCATCCTGCTGATTACAGAACACGAAGGCGTAGCTTTCGCGCCCACCGCGAGGGGTGTCCTGAAATCGAATTTCGTGGACTTTGCCCAAGTCCAGATGGCCCTGGAAACCAGCGCCAGCGGGTATCAGATTGTAAAAGCCGTGCCCGACTTCCCCTTTGGGAAAAGGGCCTTTGAATTCAAAGACGGACCCGCCGTGTTGAATGATCGTCATCATATCGCCCCACTCGGCGATGGTTTTCAGTAGGGTCTGAGCCGCATTCCCGGGGAGCACTGTATCGATTTCACTCATCTGTTCCGCTCCTTAAAAACGATAGGTGGTCGACAGAATCAATTCCCGACCGGCCTCGTCCAGCGATGCCCAGGCGCGTCGATAGTGTTTGTCGGCCAGGTTGTTCACCGTCAAATTCAGATCAAGGTCCGGAATGGCCTTGGGTGTATAGGACAGGTAAAGGTCAGCCAAGGTGTACCCATCGTAGCGTATGCCCGAGGTGTTTTCTTCATAGCTTGTGCGGTTTTGGGCACGAGCATGCTCAAAACGAACGCCCGCCAGCAATTGTTCATTCCAGAAGCCATGGCTGATATCAGCAGTGAAGGTGTCGGCAGGGATGTTGGTCAAATCCTCACCGGTTTGCAGATCCTTGCCTCGCGTCAGACCATAACCCAGCTTGATTTTCAGGTTCTGAAGTTTGTAGGCCGCACTGACCTCAAAACCGCGGAGGCGTGCTTTATCCACATTTACCCAAGTGGTGTAGCCTGAGTCCATGACAGGGAAAAAAGAAGGTCCGATAACAATCTGTTCGATGAAATCATCAACCTCGTTCTGAAAGACAGCCATTTGCAGTTCCAGATTGTCGCCACCGAGCAGCTCAGCCCAGTGTGCATTGGCAACCAATTCAGTATTGGCGGCTTTTTCAGCGTCCAAGTCAGGGTTTGATGCAAAGGTGTTACAAAAGCCAGGCCCCATGCAGAAGTGGGTGCCGGTGGTATACATTTCCTCCGAGCTCGGTGCACGAAATGCGCGTTCATGGCGTAACGACAGGCTGCCCCAGATAACCGGGCTCCAGGTCAGGGCTGCCGAAGGTGAAAACGCACTATCGGAGCGAGCACCCAAACCCTTGGCATCGGTCTCGAAATGATCATAGCGTCCTCCCAATCGAGCAGACCAGCGTTCATTAAGTGCAATGTCGGCTTGCAGGAATGCACCCAGCTTATCGGATTCGGCATCCGGTGGAACCGGGCGCCCACTCCCCGAGCGCTGACCACTGAACTCTTCACGGCCAGCATCAATACCATAAAGTAGCTGCATTTGCCCAAGGCTGGTGAGGTTATTCAAAGTAAATCCGTAGGCGTCCATCTGGGTGCTGTCTTGACGGCCATCACTGAGCCGAGACTCTTCCATTTCAACCTGGTTGCGCCATACCATCAGATTGGCATTAAGTAACGGTGACGCAGTATCCAGGTGATATCCCAGCCGAAGGTTACGGCTGCGCGTGTCGCGGTCAATCATGAAATTGCTGCTGGAGTTGGACACAGCAGTGCCATTGGACGGTACCTGTCCTGCTGTATTGACCTCAACATAACTCAGGTCGAGCGTCTGGTCCTGATCAACTTTCCAATCCAGTTTGGCAATGCCGCCTCGGTCCAGAATCTCGGAGCCCTCCAAGGAGGAGTTGTCCCCGTGTTCCAGGTTGTTGCCATCTCGGTAAAACCCACCCAGCATCCAGCTGGCTGAACCTTCTCGCCCTGCGAGGGCTGCGACCGATGCTTGCAGATCGCTGTTGGAGTTGTGTCCGGTTTTAATCAGCCCACCAAAATTTTCATCCCCCCTCAGCAGTTCGTCGGCACTTAACGTCTCTTGCGCAACAACACCGCCGATGGCACCCGATCCCCACAGTGAGCTGACTGGGCCTTTCAGTACTTCCACCCGGCTGATCAGCTCCGGAGGGAGCAAGTAATCTGGCCGATGCCCCGAGCTGAAGTCCTGCCGCACGCCATCAACAGTTTGCAGCACCCGACTGCCGGACAGACCACGAATGTTGACGGTCTGGTTGAGGGGGCGAGAGCCGCCAGCCACGCTCACGTTAGGCACAGCCCTGAGTGCATCGGGCACCGATTGAGGCTGGCGCTGTTCCATTTCATCAGTGTCGATTACGCCAACGGAACGGCGGCTGGAAACAATGCTTTCGCCAAGGCGCGTGGCGCGAATGGTCAACTCGTTCAGCTCGTAAACTGGCTCGCTTTCGCGAGTCTTGGTTTCTGCTGCTGCGCAGGTGCTGGAGAGAACAGCGCTGATGGCCAGGACAATGCCCCGCTGAAGCATATAGACAGACCGACTTCTATCAAGCGTGTGCATGATTGATCTCACTGTTAGTGTCAGTTGATTGAACGGTGTTTCAGTATGGAATCAAAAATAATAGATATTGTAAATGCAAATCGTTATCAATATCATATGTTCCATATGCTGAATAATTCAACCGAAAGGGAGCGGAAGTGGGTATGAGGGCGCGACTGAAGAAGAACCTGGCCAGGCTTACGCTTTTTCTTGTGGTTGGTTCGGCTACACCTGCTGCTCAGGCTGAAGTCAGGAGAGTCGTCAGTACCGATGGTGCAACCACCGAGATGCTGTTGGCGCTGGGGTTGGACGCATCGCTGATCGCGGTAGATGTCACCAGCACGCTGCCTGAACATCTTGCGAGCTTGCCCAGCGTAGGTTACCACCGTGCATTATCAGCGGAAGGCATCATGAGCCTGAACCCGGACGTGCTTGCCGGAAGTATGCATATGGGGCCAACGAGTGTCGTTGACCAAATACGAGCCGCAGGTGTACAGCTGATTCGGCTGCCGCCGTCTTTCGACCTTGACCAACTTGAGGCCAATATCCAGCAGCTTTCAGATGAACTGAACGGCGATGCAGCAGTGCAAGCGGTGAAATACGAGTTGCAAGCCCAGAGGGTACAATTGGAAAGACAGGCGTTACCGGGTACCCGTGCGGTCTTTTTGATGGCAGGTGAAAGTCGCCTGCGGTTGGCGGGTGACGGCACTTCAGGTGATGCTTTGCTGAGCCTGATCGGCGCTGATAATCAGGCTGACTTTGAAAACTATCGTACCGTGACCGCAGAAGCAATTCTCGCGCTTCAGCCTGACTTGATTGTGCTGTCAGGTGAAAGCGATCAGGTCACAGCTGATCGTTTGCTTAAGCAGGCGCCTATGCTTGCACATACGCCGGCTGCCCAAAATGGCCATGTTTTCACCGTCGATGGTCGTACATTGGTGTCTGGTATCGGTCTGGCTGCGTTGCGTGAAGCATTGCGGATTACAGCCTTGCTGGAGGATGATTGAGGTGCGCTTATCGGCTTCCATCGTTGCTTTGGTTCTGCTTTCCGGACTTGCTTTGGGTGGCGTGCTCTCTATTACCACCGGCCCAATGGCGTTGTCGATGTATCAAAGTCTGTTGGTTCCATTTGATCATGTTTTTGGCTGGGAGCTGGCGCAGTTACAGGATTACCAGCGGGCCGTGATCATGGAAATGCGTGTACCCAGAACACTGTTGTCGATTCTGACCGGTGCTCTGTTGGCTCAATGTGGGGTTGTGATGCAGGGACTGTTTCGTAACCCACTGGCAGACCCGGGTATTATAGGCGTTTCTTCTGGAGCAGCGGTGGGGGCGGTTTTTGCCATCACTCTCGCACCTGTCGCCTGGGTCGAGTGGTCTACACCCGTGGGTGCTTTTCTGGCAGGCCTGGCAACGACTCTGGTTGTGTACTCCTTGGCCCGTACCCGTAATGGTACTTCAGTTACCATCCTTCTTCTGGCGGGTGTTGCCTTGGCTGCATTTGCTGGCGCCGCCATTGGCCTGATGAGCTATTTTGCCAGTGATCAAGATCTGCGTTCGCTTAGCCTTTGGCAAATGGGATCACTGACATCTTCATCTGATATCGGCCGCTGGCTCGGACTGGCAGCACTTGTCATGACAGCGGTTCAATTTCAGCGCCGTGCGCTGGCATTAAACGCCATGCTGCTGGGTGAGTCCGAAGCACGTCACTTGGGAATCAACGTTGAGCGACTCAAACTGGAACTGATTCTGATGACGGCGGTTGCGGTTGGTGTTGCCGTTGCCAATACAGGTGTGATCGGTTTTGTTGGGCTGGTCGTGCCACACATCGTGCGTATGTTAACGGGGCCGGATCACCGCCTGTTGCTGCCGCTGTCTGCGGTTTGCGGAGCATTGATGTTACTTTTGGCGGATACCTTGGCGCGAGTGCTGGTACCGCCTGCAGAAATTCCGGTTGGAATTATTACTGCTCTAATTGGTGCTCCCTTCTTCCTGGGTCTTCTGATTAAACAACGTAGTTTGGGCAGGCTTTGATATGTTGAAAATCGATGATCTCGCATGCCACAGTGGTGGTTCCCGGCTGTTGAGTGTTACACAGCTCAAGTTGAAAGCAGGAGAGATTCTGGCGGTTTTGGGTCCAAATGGCGCCGGCAAGTCAACGCTGTTGAAGTCCATTTGCGGTGAAATCCGCTGTGAGGGCAGTATTCAGTTGCATGACCGGAGTCTCGCAGATTGGCCTGCTGATCAGCGCGCTCGTCATGTAGGCGTCTTGCCGCAGTCCAGCCAACTGACCTTCCCTTTTCTGGTGCAGGAAGTGGTTGAGCTGGGGCTTATTCCGTTGAGTTTTTCACGCGGTGAAGCCAAAACCGAAATTGATCGTGTAATGGAGTTGTGTGACTGCGTTCACCTGAAAGAACGAGCTTTCCCGACCCTGTCAGGCGGTGAAAAGCAGCGTGTGCAGCTGGCCCGTGTGCTGCTGCAGCTGAGTCAGGCAGAGCAGCCCCCGTTGTTGTTGCTGGATGAGCCGACTTCGGCTCAGGATCTGGGGCATCAGCATACCCTGCTGGCACTGCTTAACCAGCTTGCCCGTGACGGATATGGCATCATCAGTATCCTGCATGACCTCAACCATTGCCTGCATTATTGCCAGCGCTGTCTTGTACTGGAGCAGGGCAAAGTTCGTCACCAGGGTAGCCCTGCCAAAGTTCTCGTGCCGGATAGCATTCATGATATTTGGCACTACCGTCCGGCCTTCGGCACGCTGGAAGATCAGCGGGCTGTGATGGCGTGAACCTGGGAACAAAGCGGTCACTGCCCTTTTCGCCAGCCGTGTTTGTCTGGACAACCAGGATGAAAATTATCAGGGCAAGGTAATTACAAAATTGTAAACCGCCATGAATCATGTGACATTTCTGTAACTTTTCCGTAGTTCCTGTGTAGATGGAATTCCCATATTGCTATTAAAAAACAACAGGTTGAATAACTTGGTATTGAGTGTGCATTGTAAGAAGGAGACGATGTCGAAGCAGCCATTCTTCGACGTATTAGACACTTATAAAAACAAAGCAGGAGTTACAGAATATGGCGATGACAGGTGTATTGCGTCCCGGGCACGCACAGGTTCGAGTACTGGACCTTGAAGAAGGCATCAAGTTCTATCGTGATGTCATGGGGCTGGTCGAAACCGGCCGTGATGACCAAGGTAGAGTGTACTTCAAGTGCTGGGACGAACGTGATCACAGCAGCTATATCATTCGTGAAGCGGATCAGGCCGGTATCGATTTCTTCGGCTTCAAGGTGTTGGATGAAGCGACACTGGATCAACTGGAAGCGGATCTGCAGGCCTATGGTATCGAAACCCGCCGTATGCCCGCGGGTGATCTGCTGGAAACCGGAGAGCGTGTCCGATTTACGCTGCCGTCAGGTCACGAGCTGGAGCTCTATGCGACCAAAACTGCCTGTGGCAATGGCATGTCGATGGTCAACCCCGCCCCCTGGTATGACGAGTCTGAAAAGGGTATCGCTCCCTTAAGGCTGGATCATGCTCTGCTGTACGGCCCCAATATTGCTGAAGTCAAAAAGATCTTTACCGACGTGCTGGGCTTCTTTCTGGTCGAGCGTGTCATCGGCGAGGATGGCGAAAGTGAAGCCGCCATCTGGTTGTCCTGTTCCCACAAGGTGCACGATATCGCCTTTGCTGAATACCCGGAGCCCGGCAAGCTACATCATTGCTCCTTCCTGATGGAAAGCTGGGAAAAGGTGCTGCGTGCTGGTGACATCATGTCGATGAATGAAGTGGCGGTCGATATCGGCCCGACCCGTCATGGCATCACCCGTGGCTGTACCATCTACGCTTGGGACCCTTCCGGTAACCGCTTTGAGACCTTCATGGGCGGTTATCAACCCTATCCTGACTATGAACCCCTGACCTGGACGTTCGACAACTTCGCGCAGGGGCTGGATTACCCTCAACGCAAGCTGCATGAGACGTTCCTGACGGTCGTCAGCTAATCCGACCAAGAATCGCCATTCCTGTGCGGGAGACAGACCTGAGGTCTGTTTCCGGGGCCTCCTTGCGCCTGATGTATGGGGGTGGTTTTTAAAAACAAGGGGTTATGAATATGCATCTGGTCAAGAAAGATCACGGGCGTGATGGCCTGGGGCGTCTGACCAAATTCATCAGAGTGAGAAGCGGTCCCGAGTCGCGCTTTGTCGAGTTTGACTTTGCCATTGGCGACCCTTCCCTGTTCGTTGAGCTGGTGATGCCCCAAAAGGCTTTCGAGCATTTCTGTGCCGTCAATGACGTAGTGCACATGAGTGAAGAGCAAATGCGTGCGGTAGATGCCGAAATGGAAAAGTGGCGCTACGGAGACGACACCCTGATGGCCCGTAACCATGACCATGGTGCCGAATAGCGGGTCCGAAGACACAGCAGCATAACAACAACAGCAGCTGGAGAAATTGAGCATGAGTATAGAGATTAAAACATCAACGCTGGAGCCGGTGCGCCACACATTTGCGCATATTGAACGCCGCTTTGGCGACAAGCCGGCCACGCGCTATCAGGAAGCGACGTACGACGTCCAGGCCGAAACCAACTTCCATTACCGTCCCTATTGGGACCCGGAGCGCGAACTGAATGACCCGCGGCGCACAGCGCTGGTGATGCAGGACTGGTACGCCCTGAAAGACCCGCGTCAGTTCTATTACGGCACCTATGTGCAGCAGCGCGCCAAGATGCAGGAGATTGCCGAGAGCAACTTTGCCTTTTTCGAGAAGAGAGGCTTGGCGGAGCAGCTCGGGGACGCGGTACGTACTGAGGTCATTCGGTTCTTGATACCCCTGCGCCATATTGAGCATACCGCCAACCTGAACAACATGTACGGAACCGCCTATGGCTATGGCACAGCGATTACGCAGGCGCTGCTGTATGACGGCATGGATCGTTTGGGTATCGCCCAGTATCTGTCTCGTATCGGTCTGCTGCTGGACGGTAACAGCGGTGAAGTGCTTAAGGAAGCCAAGAGCCTGTGGATGAACGATCCCATCTGGCAGGGCACACGCGCGTTGTGTGAAGAAACCCTGGTGGTGAAAGACTGGTTCGAGCTGTTTCTGGCTCAGGATCTGGTGATCGATACCTTGATGCATGAGCTGTTCTATAACCAGTTTGATCAAAAACTGACTCAAAACGGTGGCCGTGATATCGCCATGCTGACTGAGTTCATGCAGCAGTGGAACAAGGATACCGGACGCTGGGTGGATGCGGTGATCAAAACCGCTGCCGCCGAATCCGAGCACAACACGACTCTTATGGCCAAATGGATTGAAACCTGGCGTGGCAAGGCTGCTGAAGCCCTGGCACCGGTCGCCGAGGAGATGCTGGGTGCGGATGCACTGGCAACCGCGTTGACCGTTCTCGATAAACGTGTGGCGAAAGCCGGTATCCAGTAAGGAGCAGACCCATGTCAAAGGTGTATATCGCACTGCAGGATAACGACGAGTCCCGCTACATCGTCGAAGCAATAGAAGAAGACAATCCGGACGTTACCGTGATCCACAATCCGGCCATGATCCGCATCGAAAATGAAGGGTATTTGGTGGTCAAAAAAAGCACGGTCGAGGAAAAAATGGGTCGTGACTGGGAGGTTCAGGAGTTGCATTTGAACCTGATTACCCTGGGCGGCAATGTTGATGAAGACGATGATCAGCTGAGTCTGTCCTGGAACGCATAATAAAAAGGTGAACACAATGGCAGCCAAAAAACTGAACCTGAAAGACAAGTACGGCCTGTTGACCCGTGATCTGGACTGGGAGTTCTCCTACCAGAATCGCAAGGAGGCGTTTCCGTTTGAAGAGTTCGAAGGCATCAAGATCACCGACTGGGACAAGTGGGAAGACCCCTTCCGTCTGACCATGGACGCCTACTGGAAATACCAGTCCGAGAAAGAGAAGAAGCTGTATGCCATTCTGGACGCCTTTGCCCAGAACAATGGCCAGTTGAACGTGACCGATGCGCGTTATGTCAACGCCATCAAGATCTTCTTGACCGCGATCTCGCCACAAGAGTATCAGGCGCATCAGGGCTTTGCCCATATCGGTCGCCAGTATGGCGGCGTGGGTGCCCGTGTCGCCTGTCAGATGCAGTCGCTGGACGAACTGCGACATGTGCAGACCCAGGTCCATGCCATGAGCCAGTACAAGGCTGGATTTGAACCAACGACCTTCGGGTTATGAGAATGAAGAAGCTAATGTCCCGTATCAGTTATAATTCCCTTAAAGTGACGTAAAATCAGCATGTTGTGTGGGTCGTGCGCGATGTGGTCTCTGGTTTAATGCTACTTTTCATCACTTTTCGACAATTGGTTTTGTCACAAATTGAAAAGGTGTTTTTACACATGAAATGACCTTAGGTTGGCAGGTCCGAGGGTGAGTCGAGAAGTGCTCAATGGTCCTGAGCCAGTCAAGGAGTTCAGTGAGCAGTGGCTTGATGAGGTGCTCACAGTGGTATCTGCGTGCCTGTTAGGAATGTAGCGCATGATATGACTGAACACATGCGCATGCAGCCCCTATGTCCAATGAGGGTCACAGCTGCTCAAGTTTCAGGCCCACGCCCAAGCGGCTGAGGTGTAGCCTTGAAAGGACGTCGTTATGTCTCAACATCTGGCCGTAGCGGTAAACTATATACTGCATCAGTCGAGTCGGCTGGCATGCCAGTCAGTGCTTACCCATCAGTACTTCGAGACTATCGGCTGTCAGTACACCTTTCGTCCAGGCATCCAGCTGAGAGGCATCAGCTTGATTTATCAGCTGAGCCACCCAATCAGGCAGGCTACCAAACTTCAATTCAAGCAAAGCGAGGGCTGTTTCACGCATTGTCTCCATGCGACCTTCCATGCGGCCTTCCATCCGTCCACGTTGGACCCCGATCTGTTCCCCTTGAAGGCGCTCTTTCTTGACCAGATTTTCCAAGTTCTCGGCTAACATGTCTTTATCCTCGACTAAGCTGTTCAGCTGCTCCAGATTTACGTCCGCGCCCAGGCGGTTGAGGTGGCGCTTGATCCAGCGGGTAATGATCTTATCCACTCGTTCCTTATGCGGATCAGCCTGGATGATGGCCACTATGCGGTCTACGGCGCGCTGCAATGACTCCCAGCTGTCACCGGCATTCTCGACGCTGAACATCCCGCTCAGCGGTGTGGGATGAAGCCCTAGTTCTGCGTCGCTGTAGCGGCCTTCATCCACCAGATAGTAACGCAGATGCGGCTGATAGACTCGCAGAAACGCAGGTGGTTCCGGCTGCACCAGATCATAGATGTCCTGCTTGGCCGTCCAGCGCTGCGAGCCGTTATACAGAACGATTGGCAACACCGGTGGAAGTCCCTGGGAGGGGGTGGTGTCCTTGTGCTTCAACAGATGATCGTAGAAGCAGGCCACATAGTGCATCAGCCGGATCGGCATGCTCCTGTCGACCTGAGATTGAAACTCCAGCAGGATGTACAGATAAACCTGTTGGGTGACGCCGTCCCAGGTCACTTCGACCGACCAGACCACATCCTCGAATTTCTCCTCGAACAAGGGCGTGATGTAGTTACCGCTGTGGTTTTTCAGTGTACTGAAGTCCATGATCTGCGCAATCTCGGATGGCATGAAGCCTTCGATCAACTGCTGAACGAACTCCGGGTAGCTGAAGACCTCTTTATAGCCGGTATCGTGATGCTGACTTGCCATGGTGACTCCTGTCTGAACACTGATCAGTCTATCACAGAGGTTTGGTGTGAAAGGAGTGATAGGTTTTGCTCTTCTTGCGTCATCAGTCGCTGATGGGTCATCAGAATGGCGAAGCCAGGCTGCATATCATGATCCTCTGGACTCTGTGGGCTGGGCGTTCAATCCTGCCCGATCGGCCCCGGTCTGGCCGCCACTGATGATCATGTTGAGTGTCAAAGTCGTTATCCTGGGTGATCGATTGCTCAGTGCAGGCTCGCTACTGAAATGTAGTCATTGGGGCACAGTGTTCTGATGGTTTGGGCACCGGCGCCACTCAAACAGAGCCTGGCTACTTCGCGGGTCATATAAAAATGATGACAGCTGTACTCCTTGCCCAGAGTGCGGTAACGACTGCCACCCAAGGTGATGAAGTCGGTTTTCGTGTCATCGGTCTCGCTGCTCAAAACCTTGGAGGTAAGAATCCAGTCACCCGGATCAAACCGCTGACTGAAATCCTCCACAACCGTGGCATGAATCCGCATAAAGGGTTCATGAGGTGTCTCGCAACCGGGGAGGGGATGAAAATACAGGCATTCCACATCCCGGATAATCGCGGTTACCTGGTAGGGGGTGGCCTTGCTAACCCTGTTTTCGGTCGAGTCGTTCACTGCTCAAACCCTTCGGTGCGTGCCAGGGATGCCAATGACCAGTCCATATAGGGCAACAGTCTCGCCATATTGCAGGCATCATCAATCCCGCGATGGGGCTGACCCTCAAATGCCAGTGCGTGGTACTTGAGAGCGGCCCCCAGCCCGTTGCGTTTGCGCTCGCCTGTCGTGTGCTTCCAAATTGACTTGAGATTCAGATGGGGCAGACGCATGAAGCCCGGTGTACGGTTTTCACGTCTGGACTGAGCGGTGATATGCCGGCGGTCATAATTGCCCCAGCTGGCCCATGCACGCAGTTCTGGCCAGGCACTCAACCACGTATCCAGTTCAGATACGGCATCAACGAATAACGGCGACGCATCCACCATCACTTGGCTGATCGATGTCAGCTGCTGACAGAAAAGACTCAGCACGGGATTGTCCTGTGGTTTGATCAGAAACGAGCGCTTGTCCAGGACATCACCCTTGCGGGTCGCTATTACACAGCCAAACTCAATGATTTCCATTTCATCAATGGATTGGCGGAACCCTGATGGGGCGATATGGTTCTCCCAACAGGTCGCTTCCAAGTCCACAATCAATAGCGCTGTATCCATAGCGTTCTCCTTGGATCTTGGTGGTGAAAGCACTTGGTCGTCTTTTTGCGTTTGACGAGGCTGCATGAAATGAGTGTAATGGAATAAACAATTAAGTCCAGTCGCATGGATTTATGATATTCAGAGACATTTTGTGATGGCCAAGCACGACCTCAATATCGAAGAGATGACGATGGATGCCGTGCTGGCGTTACTCAGTTCGAAGCAAAATCCAACCCTGAGCTGGCCTATGATCGGACAGGCGATCCGACGGCTGGAATTATTGGGTTACCCCAAGCAGCGTTCAGGGGGACAGCACTGGCTGGAGCAATTGGTGGAGCCAATCGGCATCAAGCGGACGGCCGCCTGGCGCTATCGTGCGATCGCCAAAGACTGGCCCTGGTTGCGAAGGGAGCTGATCAAGCAAGCGATCGATGTGCCAACGCTTGATCAGTTAGAGCCAACGGTCAGCGCCGAGCAGGTCGAAATTCTGATCCGAGTGGTGAGAGCAACGCCGCCTGAAATATGGAAAGCCGTGGCCGAGCGAGTGTTACATCGCGCGATTAGTCTGCGTGAAATCCGTCGCATCTGGTCTCATCATCGGCCGGTATTGCGAGGTAAAACCGCGCGTGGACGGGGTTCTCGCGGTTTTGTTGAAAGTGTAGCGGTTGATGAGCAGTTGCCTGAAACCCAAGGAGCGCGTTTCAAAGGCCTCGTCTGCCAGTTGTTGGAGATGCACTACCCCGCAATACTGGAACAGCAACTGGCACAGCGACTGCTCAGATACCGCTTTGATTCCAATACTCAGGAACTTGAAGCAATGGGTATTGCGCTGGATGCCGTCTGCAGTGTGCTACCTGACGGGCATCGACTGCCGCTCATTCACGGCTTTGTGATCATGCAGGATGTCCGTAACACGCATACGTTGTATCAGCGCTTTGCAGCACTGGCACCTTTCGTTGATGCGTTGTGGCTGGTCGCCCCTCAGGCTGTGGAGTTGAATGGATCGGTCGGCCTGATCATCAGTGACGGCGCTCACATCCAGGGGGTGCATGCGCCTGAACCCTCTCGTGCATTGGCACAGGAAGCGCTGACCAACTCTTTGGTATTGCGGTGGCAGCAGCGTATGGGAATGCAGATGATGCGTGCGGGTAAGCGCTGATGTTCCTGAAAAAGTCTGACGGATGAATAAAGGGGGAGCTTAGAACCCCGCCGGGGCTTCTCACCTGTGTGCAGGCACACGCTTTCTCCAGTCTGGAGACGAGGGTGTTTTTCATCTCTGATGAGATCAATTGTCGTTGGCTGGATTGTTGTGTAATCTGAAAGCGATAGATAGCTGTTTGAAAAGGACGACACTACCTCATGGACTACCAGTTATCCCAGAGCGGGCAAACAGCTCATGTTGAAGTCACGCGGCTTCCAACAGGTGATCCTCTCCCCGCACTGATTGAATTAGAGAAAGAGCTGGCAGATCAAAATCTGAGACGGATTGAGCTGTTTTTCAGTGAAGGGGTATCCCCTCCGATAGATCGCCTGACTCATGCCGGCTATCAGGAATCTGGCTCAGAACGCTTCTTCAAGTCGGTGCACTATCAACCTTCTGTTCGTTTCTCGATCACTGAAAAGTGCAATTACGCATGCTTCTTCTGCCATGAAGAAGGCATGGAGATGGGCAAAGCACGTGCTGCTGCCCAACAGGAACAGCTATTTGACGTTCTGCGGCAATTCCATGATTTGAATTATCAGGATTTTACCTTTACCGGCGGAGAGCCTTTGCTCAACCCGAATAAGATTGTTGCCTGTCTCGATTACATGGAATCAATAGGCTACCTGCCTGACATCACGTTTGTTTCCAATGGGCTGGCTCTGACCGAAAAACTTTTGGCCCGCCTGCAAGCTTATCCCGGCAAAATGCGCTTTAACATTTCCATGCATAGCCTTGAAGAGCATGCCTACAACCAGATTGTTCAGGATATACAAAAGCCGAACGCGCCACTTTGTCACAACGAGCACCGCCGCGTAAAAGAAAATTTGCTGAAGCTGCAAGCGGCAGGTATCCCTTTCAAGCTTAACTTTGTTCTATTAAAAGGTCTCAATACGTCAGATGAAGCCATCCAGGCTGTGCTGGATTACGCGTTACAGCTTGGCGCAACGCGGATCAAGTTTTTGGAGCTGCTGTTAACCAAAGAGCTGAATCATCTGTATGGATACTTCTACCGGCTGGATGCATTGCGCGAGCGTCTAAGTGACCATCTGACTCTTACAGAACGGAGTTTCAGGCGTGATGTGTATCGCTATGCAGATACACAGTTGGAGCTTGAATTCCAGCATTGTACCTGCGCCAGAGGCTGTAACACCTGCACCGTAAATCGTGACGCTAACTTTACTGCAGAGCTGAAATACTTTCCCTGTTTCCTGCATTCGGGTGAAGACTTTGATTTGAAAACTGTGGCGCTTGAGGAGGCGATCACGCAAGGCGATCAAAAAATTCAACGCATGGCACAGTACTATGGTGATGACAGTCCCATCATTGTTCGTAATCACTATCTGACTCAAGAGGAGCAGTTTTATTACTATCTGGCCTCCTCCAGCGCTATAGAGCAGCTCAAAAGAAAGCTCTCGCTCGAGGAAAGGCTTGAGCGCAGACGGGATTTCAACGAAATCTACCTTACATTGGTAGGTCAAGCGGGCGACGATTTTTCCACTGTGTACAAGCTAAGCCGCAATAGTTACGACCAGCACGCACTGGAAATCGAGCAGGCTTACAGTTTTGATCCGCTCAAGCCAGGATTGGTCACGACGCATTTTTCTGGCGAAAGCCAGAAGGTCATTGACCCGGACTTGTACCTGAAACAGCTGGCAGAGCAGGGGTATGAGCAGCGTTTAAACTTGAACTGGTCCATCTTTTTTTACCGTTTGCAGCGGTCCAGTTCTGTGAGGCAATCAGAGTTATCCATCAGCCATAACCCTGAGAGTGGGCTGTTCTTTGTCAGGTCTGATACTCCCTTGGATGATGAGCAACTGAAGCCGATGACAGAGCCACTGGCTTCGTATATCAGCACCAGAATGCGGCTAGCATGAGTACCAACAAATTTGTTTGCAACACAATGACACATAGGTTAGTTCATAATACGGAGCTGACGGTAACGAGATGAAGGGGCAGGTTATGCCAACGACAATGAACGTCGCTAATTCAAATGGACCGGTCGAAAGTGACCATTGGCTGATCTGTGTCGCGGGATCATCCCCGGCGGTTGTGACCGAAACACTCTATTGTCTGAAAGATCGTGAAAATTTCCCGAAAAAGGTCGTGATTTTTACCACCCCCCTTGGGGCTTTTGTTGCCTGCTCATCAAATTCAATTTTTTAATAGCTAAAACACCTTTCGACGATGTCGAGAAATGTAATTCAATAAGTAAAAGGATTTCATATGAGTATATATGCTTATATGTTTGAGGTCAGAGGGATTCAGTCTTTTCTGTTCTCAAGTGGAAAGCTGAAGTGATCTGGCTATAGTTTCCCGGACACACAGACGCAGGTAATATCACCTGCCTATCAAGGTGTGTGTCATGAGTCAGAAAAAGAGCAATTCCTATACAGCTGAATTTAAAGAAGCCGCGGTCAAACTGGCGGTGGAGTCTGATCAACCGGTCGCTCAAACCGCTCGGGAGCTGGGTGTGAACGTCAACACGCTGCATACCTGGATCAGCAAATTCCACGGCAAGCAGGCGAGTGATTCAAACGGTGTGGTCGACGACAAGCACCTTTATGAAGAGCTGAAGCAACTTCGGCGTGAGAACGCCCGACTGAAAGAGGAGCGCGCGCTGCTAAAAAAGGCGGCTGCCTTCTTCGCCAAAGAATCGAGCTGAGGTACGGCTTTATCGAGGCGCATCGGGACAGGTTTAGTACTGCCCTGATGTGCCGGGTATTTGAAGTCTCCCGCAGTGGCTATTACGAGTGGCGCACGAGACCGCCCAGCCAGCGTGCCCAGGAAGATCAGGCGTTGAAGGCCAGTATTCGCAAGCATCATGAAAAGAGTCGCGCTACCTACGGAGCACGGCGTATTCAGAAGAAGCTGGCAGAGGACGGCGATACCATCAGTCGACGTCGAGTAGGTCGATTAATGGATGAAGAGGGGCTTGAATGCAAAATGCGGCGCAAGTTCAAGGCGACCACCAACTCGAAGCACGATAAACCGGTAGCCCCGAACCTGTTAGACCGGAATTTCACGGCATCAGAGCCTGACCAAGCTTATGTTGGTGACATTACCTATATCCCGACACGGGAGGGTTGGTTGTATTTGGCTGTTTTCATTGATCTTTGTTCACGCGCAGTCGTCGGGTGGTCCATGGATAGCCGGATGCCGGCAGCGTTGGTGAACGATGCACTGACGATGGCAATATTTAAGCGCCGTCCTGAAGCTGGCCTGATGGTTCACAGCGACCGCGGCAGCCAGTATGCCTCAGATAGTTTTCAGGGCTTGCTCAAGCAGCATAAATTCAGGTGCAGCATGAGCCGCAAGGGGAATTGCTGGGACAATGCTCCGTCAGAAAGCTTCTTTCATACGCTGAAGACCGAGCTGGTGTATCACGAGGACTTCAAGACGCGAGAGGAAGCGAAGCAGGCCATCTTCGAGTACATCGAGGTGTTTTATAACCGGGAGCGACTGCACTCCAGCAACGACTATATGAGTCCGGCGGACTATGAGTCGATGCTACGAGCAGCTGCTTAAAAAAGTGTCCGGGAAAGTGTTGCCAGATCAAAGGATCTGGTTGCAGGCAGTGAGTTGATTGATTTTCTCTGTAAACAACCTTTACGGGAAGCACTGAAAGTATGTGGTCTGGAAGGGTATGACTCTTCGCAGCACAGTCCACGGTGTGCCGGTGGTTCGTTTTATCTGCTGATTGAAGACCGCGATAAAGCTGTGCGGCTGAGCCATATCTGGCCGTTAATTGTGGAGCAGTTGCTGCCGGGCATTGAGCAGGTTGCTGTTCTGTCTGTGGGCAGTACTGCCAAAGATGCTGTTGCAGAGGGACTGAATCAGCTGCGCTCAGCGCGTAATTATATGATTCCGCAATTGCCTGCCGCCAGCCCTCTGGCAAAGCGTAATCCAAGAACAGGCAGTGTTGCGGTGCAGCAAAAAGCCGGTGAATCATTGGATCTGGCCAGCAGTAAAAAGCGCGTATTTAAGCGTCCTGATGCTGCAGACAGTTTAAGTCTGACCGGGCGCTTCAGTGAAAACGCCCAGCTTAAATGGCCGGACAATTTCGAGGACACCGGACCGGAAAGTCGTCGCTTTCCCATGGCTGGTGAAAGCCATATCGCTATTGTGCATGCAGATGGCAATGGTCTTGGGGAAGTGCTAAGAGTCGTTAATGCAGCAGCGTCCGGTCTGAGTGACAGTGATTACATCCGCCTGTATCGGAGCTTTTCCGATGGTTTGGAGCAGGCAACTGTTCAAGCTTGTCAACAGGCCTGTGAGTCTGTGCTTGAATCCAAAACAGTGAACAATATTGTCCCCGCTCGTCCTGTAGTGCTTGGTGGCGATGACCTTACACTTCTGGTTCGGGCGGATCTGGCTTTACCGTTTACTGAAGCTTTTACCCAGGCTTTTGAACAGGCAAGCAGTACATTTTTAACTCAGCTGCGCAGCCAGATTGCCGAACACAATTCTGGGCAGGCTGACGCTCTGCCGCAATGTCTGACGGTGTGTGCAGGTATGAGTTTTATTAAACCCAGTCAGCCTTTTGCACAAAGTTACCAGCTGGCTGAAAGCTTGTGTGACCAGGCGAAAAAAGCATCCCGCAACGCCCGTACCTCAGAGCAAGAGATGATCGCTTCCAGTCTGTCCTTTCATTGGGTGCAGTCCACGTTAATTGAGGATGCCGAGGCTCTGTTTGAACAGGAAAAGGTCGTCCGTAGCCGAACTGATAGCACGGAAAAATTGGCGCTGGGATTGAAAGCTTACCGGATGGGTACCTCAGGTGCAGGTCAGGCGCTGCCATCTCTTAATGATCTCTACGCCCTGGCTGAGTCTTTGTTTACTCGTGAAGGGTTGAACCGGAAGCGTCTGCGCAAACTGGCGACTTTGTTGCATCTGGATCTGGCTGCTGCCGAGCGTGAATATGTCCGTTGGCGTGAGCTGGCACATGAAACGGCTGGAGCAGCGTTGGCAGACTTTGACCGGGCATTAACTTCTCTTCTGAACGAGACTTCCGCCCGATTGCCGGCCAATAAAGAGCACACGCTTTCACCTCTGGCGGATCTGCTGGTGCTGATAAAACTAATTGATCGTTCGCAGGGAGATGGGCATGAATAAGCAAAAAGTCCTCGAGATTGATTTTCGGCACTATTGGCATTCCGGTACCGGCAGCAGTAGTGGTACTCATCTTGATGCCGTTACTGCCAAAGACAGTAAGGGGCTGCCGTTTCTTCCTGGTAAGCATATAAAAGGCCTGCTTCGACATGCTTGGCACAGGGCTGAAACCTGGGGTTGGGTTAATGAACTGCCGTTACCGGCAGGCCCCGCTGAAAACTGGGAAACTCTGCTTTTTGGTAGCCGTGATCTGCCAGCTGGCCGCTTTGAAACTCTGCCGGGCATGCTGTTTGTTGATGATGCTGTGCTGACTGATGCCGAGCAGCAGTGGTTGCAGGCTCAGCCGGAGCTGAAACCCCATCTATATCAGGAACTGTATTCAACAGCCCTTGACGAGCAGGGCAGTGTTGTTAATCAGAGTCTGCGCGGTATAGAAGTTGTGGTGCCTGTGCGCTTATATGCTCAGGTCAGCCTGGAACTTTCTGCTACTGAGCCTGCGCACAGGGCGCAACAGAATAATCTGTTGGCTGCCTCTGCTATCTGGCAAACAATGGACCAGGTTTTAAGCCTGGTTGATCAGCTGGGTGCCAGCCGTTCCCGGGGATTGGGCGAAGCCTGTTTGTCTTTGCATGAAAGGGAGCTTCAGTAATGAAACTGACACAAACATTTAAAGTCACCTTGCTGCAGGATCTGATTCTGAGCGCCCGGGCCGCGACAGAAGGTGGTCATGAAGGCCTGGATTATATTCCCGGTGCGAACTTTCTGGGAGCTGTAGCTGGCAAACTTTATCCGAGCCTGAATGATGACGAGGCTTTTGCTCTGTTTCATTCGGGCAGTATCCGTTTTGGTGATGCTCTGCCGTTAACCGGGGATATGAAGCCCTGCTGGCCGGTTCCGCTTTCCCTTCATGCTTATAAAGGGGAAAGTTATAAAGAGCCCCATGGTGTGAACAGTCGTTTCCGGTCCGGTGTGTTATTTGACCCGGCACTACAGACAGCTGCTGCTAACAACCGTCAGCCTAAGCAGGTACGTAAAGGTTACTGTTCCGCCGCAGGTGATCTGATTGAACCCTTATCCCAGCTGCATGTGAAAACCGCTCTGAATGCCGAAACCAACCGTGCAGCTGAGGGCCAGCTGTTCAGCTATCAGTCATTGTGTGCCGGACAGGAGTATTACCTTGTCCTGCAGGCTGAGTCGGATTATCCGGAGCTGTTTCAGCAAGTGTGTGAATGCCTGTTGGGAGAACTACGTCTTGGCCGCTCCCGCTCTGCCCAGTTTGGTAAAGTAAAACTTGAAATTTTAGACCTTAAACAGAGCAGGCCTGAATCAGCAGCAGGCCATTCCGAAGAATTGACCTTGTGGCTGTTGTCTGATCTGGCCTTGCTGGATCTGCAGGGACAGCCAACTCTGATACCGGATGCACATTCTTTGGGACTGCCAGAAGGCACTGAATGGCTGGTGGAAAAAAGTTATCTGCGTTCACGCCGTTACAGCACATTTAACGGTTATCGACGTAGTTATGATACGGAGCGTCAGGTGATCAGCCGGGGCAGTGTGCTGCGCTACCGTCTTGCTAAGACTTTGGAGAGCGAGGAACTGCAGCGTCTGCAGCAAATCGGGCTGTATCAGGAACAGGGCCTGGGAGCGGTTGCGGTTAACCCAACTCTGCTGAAACAGAGTGAGCCTGCTTTTGCCCCGTCATCACCGGTTGAACACTTACCCAAAGCACAAAAGATTCAGTTACCCACGGGCAACGCTCCTGAGTTGATTCGTGCTCTGCAGCGCCGTATGCAGGGTTCTGCAGACAGCGAGCGCTTTACCCGTGTGGCAGAGGCGATCTTTACCCGACTGCTGGACATGATTGTCTCGGCCCGCAGCTGGGCAGGCTTATTGCCTGGAGAGCTGTTGCAGGATGCACCGGGCAGAAGTCAGTGGGGCAACATCCGAGCACTGGCAAATGATAATAGAGACCGACCGCAACAATTTGATGAGGCGTTTAACCGCCTGTTGGATGAGCGCTCGGCCTGGAAATTTGAAGTGTCACCAAATCGGAAGTTCAGTAGCTGCTTAAAACGAGCTGTTCATGAAAGCTGTGATGAATACAGCATTCCCCAGGAACAAAGATCTGAAGTACTGGCCCGTGTTGCGGTTCTGGCTGGTTCAGAACAATGGCAGCAGGCACTGGAAGGTCGTCTGCCAAGTGAGATTCAAGGAGAGCCGGTATGATCGTAAGCAAACCTATCTATCATCAGGCACGGGTTGAGATTGAAGCCCTTACCCCACACGGTGTTCATGCCGGTCATGGTGATACCACACATGATGTACTTCTGGTGCGTGATGCCAATGGTCTGCCCTACCTCCCGGCAACAGGTTTAGCCGGCGTTCTGCGTCATCTGTGCCGTGAACAGTTTGGTGAGCAGCTGGAACAGGAGCTGTTTGGTTACGCCAAAGGTGAGCAGGGGCAGACAAGCCTGGTTCAGCTGACAGCCGGTGTTGTGCATGACCAGCATAATCAGCCCTGTGAAGGCCTGTTAAATGAACCGGGACATGATGCTGTGCTCGCGCTGCTGCTGCAGGATAAACCTCTGGTGCGTCAGCGAGTACGGCTGAATGAACAAGGTTCTGCAGCCCATACCGGCAAGTTTGATGTGACCTGCATCCCGGCGGGTGTACGTTACAGTTTTTTTATCGGTTACTGGAGTGACGAATCCGGGCGAGAACACTTTGATCGCTTGTTAGCTTTGCTGGGTTCAACTGGATTCCGTCTAGGGCATGGTACCCGCTCTGGCCATGGTGCGTTCAAAGTCAATCAGCTACAAAAGGCAAGCTGGGATCTGACAACAGCGCAGGGGCGGGAAGGTTACCTGCAGCGAAGCCGAAGCCGTGGTTCATCCGAGGGACTAGCAGATTTCATCCTGATCGAGTCAGCTGATAATGCCTTAAAGGCAGACCTTCAGCTCAAAGCGGAGTCAGGCTGGCGCGTTGGCGGTGGCGAACAGGCATTCAGTGATCCCGATGAGCGTGGCAAGGTGCCGGATCTGGTACCCCAGTCGGAAGCTCGTATTCTCTGGCAGGGGGATAAAGCTGTGATCGTCCTTAAGCAGCCGGTTGTGCCAGCCTCGGCAGTTAAAGGCGCTTTGGCACACCGTTTTGCCTATCACTACCGCTGCCTGACTGGCCAGTTTTTAAACTCGGAAGCCAGCGCTGTGGAAATGGATAATCTGCAGCTTGAGGGAGTTAAAGAGCTGTTTGGCTTTGCTTCAGACAGTGATCTCTCCGGTGCTGCGGGTGCTCTGGTAATTGATGATATCTACTTAGACCAACCGGTCGTGGCTCGTCAGATACATAACAAAATTGACCAGTTTACTGGTGGTGTTATCAGCGGCGCTTTATTTGAAGAAGAGTTTTTTTGGCAAACCCCATTAAGCCTGTCGCTCAATATCCTCCGGCCTGAGCGCATCTCTGCTCAAAGCCGTGAAGCACTGAAACGGACACTGGAGGATCTGTGCGAAGGCTTTTTACCACTGGGTGCCGGAGGCTCGCGCGGTTTGGGGGCTTTTATTGCCCAGCAGGGCGTTAAATGGAGTGACCAGGGAAACTGGATTGAAGGTTATGACAGCAAGGAGTCCATCTGATGAGCGATATTGCACAAGCTGAAAAAGATTATGCGGCTGCTGTAGAAGCCCTGACCGCCTTGGAGGCAGGTTTGCAATTTAGCGCTCTGTTGCCGGTAACGGCAGAGGTTAGCCAGCGTAAGCTGAATCAGGATGAGCTGAAAAGTTGGCTTGCTGATCTGTCTTCGGAGACAGAAGGCTGGCTGCAGTATCCATCATCACTGGCTGTTTTGCCTGAAAATATGAGCAAACTTCCTTCACAGTTGCCGCTGCAGGCCGAGCTGTTTGTGCAGGGAAAAAGCCAGGCGTTGCGATATCTGGGACATTACCAATGGCAGGTGTGCAGTGTTGAGCTACAGGAAGCAACACCTGTTTCTGCCACTTATTTGGCAGAGACTGTTGAGCACCTGGCTGACCGTCCGCAGCTGGGCCGCCTGTGTTATCAGAAACTGTGGCAGTTACAGCCAGCGGGCAGCCCGAAGCTGGCGCTGAGTTGTTTCACCGGATTTAAAGGAGGTCAGGCATGACCGAGTTATCAGCACCTTATCGTTTTGTGCCTCTGTCCCGCTATGTGTTGATGCCGGAATGGGGTAAGAAAGTCAGCCAGGATATTCCTTTTTCCGATGGTGTAACCGGCGAGCTGCAGATCCGATTAACCGCTCAGACACCCCTATGTGTGGGCGGTAAGCAGAGCCCAGCAAATGATCACACCCCTGGTACCGTCTACTTCAGTGAGACGCCTGACGGGCAACATGCAATTCCACCAACCAGCATCAAGGGCATGCTGCGCGAAGTGATCAAAATTGCAGGCTTTGGCCGTTTTGATCAGGTGGATGATCAGCAGCTGGGGGTGCGTGATATATCCAAGCAGAACTTTTACACAGATGCGATGAACCGTAGCCCGGTCAGTACCGGATGGCTCAACTATGTTGATGGTCAGTGGCAGATTATCCCCTGCAGCTATGTCCGTATTGAGCAGGAAAAGCTGATTAAGCATTTTGGTATTTCTGCACAGGATTGGAACAAAAGAAAAACAGCGGCAGAGCGCTATCAGTTGTTAGGTGACACGCCTGCACTGAACTTTGATATTGAGCCTTACAAATACGACTGTAAGCAGCAGGCCTGCCAGCTGGGTAAAGGCAGCCACAAGGGGCGGGTAGTAGTGACTGGCCAGCCCGGGGCTGACTTTAAGAAACCGAAGGCCAAAAAGCGCGACTTTGTTTTTTATGCAGAAAAGCCGGAGCAGACTCTGAAGGTTTCGCCCAAGGTGATGAAAGGCTTTATGGGCATTCACGATCATAAAGAGGATAGTGAATGGAAAAGCTGGAAAGATAAGCTGAAAGCGGATCAGCTCGAGCTGGGGATACCGGTTTTCTTTCACCGTAAAGGAGAAGAGGTTGTCTCCCTTGGGTTGGCGCGCATGTATCGCTTGCCCTATACCAACTCACTGCATGATGCTGTGGCTAATACTCAGGCGGTTCACCTTGAGGCAGGGCTGCCAGATCTGGCGGATCTGCTGTTTGGCTGGATTGATGAGGATGCTGAAGGCGTTTCTGCCAGAGGACGGGTATGGCCGAGCTGGTTGTATAAAACCAGTGAACATGAAGCTGTTTTCAGCCCTGCTACTGTGTTGAGTAACCCCAAACCCTCGTTTTATCCGGCTTATATCAAGCAATCAGCAAACGGGAAATATACTACCCTGATGGATAGTCGAGCGGAGCTTGCCGGTTGGAAACGCTATCCGGTACAGAAAGACTATGAGTTTCCCGGATTGACTGACAACAACAAAGTTCAAGTACGTTTGCAATATCTGCCGGAAGAAACACAGTTTGAAGGCCGTTTGCGCTTTCATAATCTGCGCCTGAGTGAACTTGGCGCTTTGCTTTGGGCATTGGACTTTGGTCAGCGGGATGATCTGTCCCACTCATTAGGTATGGGTAAACCTTATGGTCTTGGGCGGGTAAAGCTGGAAATTAATACGCTTAAAATCCGGCCTAATGGTAACCAGGTAGCTCTGGTGCAGGACAATGTTGAAACCGCTGCTCGTTATGCTTTTGAGCACTTTATGGATCAGGTCTGGCAGAAAGCCACTCTGGATAGTGAAGCCCGCTGGCGGCACAGTCCTCAGGTAGTGACTTTGCTGGAGTACGCTGATGCAGGGCAGTCATCAGAAAAAGAATTGCGCTACTATGAGCAACCAAAGGCTTTTGTACAAGCCAAGCAGGAAGGTGAAGGCCTCAGGTTTTCTCAGCAGGTCGCAGATGTAGAGCTTAAGAATACTGACCTGACCCCAACAGCCTTTGATAACGTGCCTTTGGAGCAGTTAAATGAACTAGCCGCTGCAGCAGAAGCCCAGCGCCGTGCACAACAGCAGGCCATAGCTGATAAAAAACAGCGTGAAGCAGAACGGGCAGAAATGAGCGATGAGGAAAGACTATTTGATGTAGTAAAAACCTATGTTGAATCTGGCTCTGAGCTTAGTAAAACCGAAAAAGATAACCTCGCTAAAGGGATAAACGGTATCACAGATGCCTGGAGCTACTGGCCAGATGATTCTCGGGAGAATGTCGTCGCCTTTGCACAGAGCGAGCTGGTGAAATTCTGTGACGCCCTGGGTTACAAAAAAGTCACTAAAGCGGCTAATAAGCTGGTAAAGCGCATCGAGGAGGGTTGATTCGCTTAACAGGAAAAACAAAAAGCGCCATCTTGCTGGTAAGCGCCGTTAAAACGACCCACTTGCCCTTAACTGTACTGCGCCACTTTTTTTGAAGTCCGCTCCAGCTCAACATTCCAGGGCAGCAGCCCCTCCAGCTTTTCCAGCGTGTCGGCG
>Ga0209345_10001508_pt1 | contig 27616 bp, 28 predicted proteins | sample Cruoilmetagenom7_FD_187294 | JGI IMG/M metagenome (GOLD analysis project Ga0209345, IMG submission 187294) | Oil polluted marine microbial communities from Coal Oil Point, Santa Barbara, California, USA - Sample 7 (SPAdes) (version 2) | ecosystem: Environmental > Aquatic > Marine > Oil seeps ...
CTTGCACTTGCCTAGTGACGTTACTCATGGCAATCAAAATTACACTTACCGATTTTTCGTCAATCAAACTATGTATAAAGGACGGTTTATATATTTGGACTCCACCAATGGATCTTCCTTCAAGCTCTTCCGAGTCATCCAGAATCCCCACAATGCGCAGATCAGATCCCTGCTGTAGTGAAGTCAGCAGTTGGCGGCCGAGTTCTCCTGCTCCATAAATAAGAGCGTTGGTTTTCACTTGATCATTGTTGAACCGTAGGTAGGAACGTACAGAAAATCTAAATCCAATGCCTATTGCACAATTCAATAGGAAGAAAATTATCGATCGCGCCCATCCGATTTCGTTGCCAAGCACGCTTGATGTAAACCAAAAAATAATCGTTGCAGCAAAATAGCCAATAGTTAAGGAAGCAATCGTATTGGCAGATGAGTAACGAATCAGACTTTTATACGCGCCAAGATTGAAGAATATTAAAATACATAACGGCCACGATGCTATTAACAAAACCCCATCAAACTCTTGCCACACACTTGCCAATTCGCCGTTCGCTAGTGCGATGGAGAAGAAATATGATAGCCCCAGAGCAAAGGCATCAAACATAACTTGAATTGTAATTTTTGAATTGCGGGAGAGCGATAGAAGAGTCTTTTTCATGCAAGTATCCAGAAGTTCTAGGGAAAAGGGTTGGTCTTTTTGCTTTTGGATGGCATCAAAGCCTTGGAAGTCAAAAAACCACTTAATAAGTGTGATGTGGCACCACCTATACCTCGAAGAGTTTGAGCCGTCTTAATCCACCATAGCATGTGATCATATGGCATAATAGGCTCTCCTGACTTGTGTATATTATTGAGGTGCTGCACCAAATCTTCGGTCGGAGCCCGAAACCGCTTCAACTACCATGTGTCCGATACCGCTTGTTTACCTGTGACTTCCGCTATTCGTGAAGCCGTTCCAGGATCAATGTCTTCGGGAAGATCATTCAAATCGAAAAAAGCAGTTTTCGAAATCTCTTTGCTTCCGGCGTGGTTAGCGGCCGTCTTAAACGTACCCGCAACATATATTGCGACATGATCGCGTTTTGAAACTTTTACGTTAAAATAAATTCCGTGAAGACGCGGTGTTTCGAACAACTCGATACCAGCTTCCTCCCGAACTTCTCTAATCAACGCCGCAACTATTGTTTCCCCCTTCTCGACTCCACCTCCCGGAAGGTGCCATCCAGGTGTGTAGGAATGTTTTACAAGAAGGATTTCATTTTCTGTGTTGAGAATAACACAGCGTGCCCCAAGCGTAAGAGGTCTAGAAAATAAGAAATAAAAGTGGAGAAGCCGGCCCAATATTTTAGATCGCATAACGCCTCTCCCAATACTTAAGGTCCTTGCGCGCATTTTTATCAAGCATTTATCCGGGCTGCAAGAAGATCTCATGTTATCGAGAGTTTGAGTCGGGGGGATGAGGGTAAATATAAAATTAAATGACTTATAACAAGTGGTTACGCGATACTTGTCAAGAAACTCAACCTTAATGGGTAAATGGGTTCGTTTCGGGAATTATGGTCTTTTTTGCGCTGCCCATTGGGGGACGGTATACATTAGTTCGACCATGGCTCATGTTGCACCGTTTACCTGCTCTTTTAGCCAGGCGGCTAGATCATCGGGTGATAATTTGCCCTGAGCCAGCTGGATAATGCGGTCAGAGGTCGCTTTGGTCTCGAGCGTAACACCTATGCCATTCAAATCCAGCACAGCATACAGTGAACGAAAGGCAGTGCGCTTATTAGCTTCGTTGAAGCAGTGCCCTTGCGCTATCGCCGCAGCGTAGTGCGCCGCTAGCGAGGAGGCATCATCTATCATGCCATAAGCGAGGCGGTTATTAACGCGGCCCAACACACTATCGAGAGATTTATCGCGCGCGCGCCCTGCCAATTCACCCGGATTTTGAACTTCATCATGGATCAGGTCAACAAGCACGGGGGACAGAAGCCGAAACACGCTACTTGGCCTTGAGGTAGTCAAGGATAGGCAAGACACGTTCACGGCTATCCTCAAGATGAGCCAAAACCTCTTCCCGCGTCGCAACACGGCTTTCTGTATCCTGAACGGCTTCGGCGGGCACAAAATAGCCCACAAGCGCCGAGTTTTTTAGTACGGCCACTGGCTTACCGCCAGAGCGCTCAAGAACTTTATGGGGTTCGCGCATTTCGGTCATCGTTGTGATGTGTTTTGTGAGAAGCTTTGCCATGGGAACCTCATTATTTTATTAGGTATTGCAGTATATATTGTATAGTATATTAAATTGCAAACTTGATGCGCTCTAACGATTTGATCAAAACTGGCATCAATTCTGGGTTTTATGTCTGACTTCCAACCTCGGTTTGGATTTTTAGGCCTTTGCGCCAAAGAATTTCAACTTCCGCCCAGCGTTTTACGGCTTTACGCCGTTGAGATTCGGCTTCGGCACAATAGCGTTTGATAATGCGAACCTGACGCGCATATTCTTTGGCTTTGGCGGTTTTTCGTTCGCGAATATCCTGAACAAGCTCTTTGAAAACCGTATCGCATTCTTTGTCCCATTCGCCATATCTCGCCTTCTCAATCAAAAGATCTTCGGTGGCCCTTGCAATCCTTTGGGCGTCATACTCTCCGGGCATAACAAAGTCATTGTTTAAGAGGTTTGCCTCGGTGTTACGCGCTCTGGTTAGGCGAGCTTCTGCTTCGGCAAGACGATGGGCCGCCTGAAGCCTATCATCCGTCTCCAGAGGGCCTGGAAGGGCAACCTCATCGTTCAAAATCACTCGAAACCACTTTAAAACCATCGCTGAGCTCAGTTTGGTATTTAGCCCGTGTTTGCGGGCATTTCTTGAAGAGGTGGACTTTCCCTGCTGCGTTTTGGGCCCCGCGCTTTTTTGCGCATTCTTATTGTTGGATCTCGCTTGGCGCTGAGTGGTCATGGTTCAGAGAGGATGTCGGCATCCTCGATGGAGTCTGGGCGCGTTCTTTTTACGATATTTAGATCATCATATAGGCGCCGTTGACGAAGTTCGAGCTCGGCAAGTTTTTCCTCGTGAGCCCAAGTTAAATTTAAGACTTGAGCATAGGCTTCCGACAATACTTCTTCGGGTGTATATCCCAACTCTTTTAGTTTTTCAGTTGCAATTGCCTTGTTTTTTTCATTTGATGAAATTAACGCCAACGAATATTCCGAAAGCGCACGATCTCGATCATTTTCGTATTCGCTTGTGATTTTTTTGGTCGAGAAAATACGCTCCACTAATTGCTTGAACTTTTTCATAATCAGAGCGTCTCGCAACGACCTATGCCGATGAGATTCCCACTCCAAGGTTATTATTTTTTCGGCTATGGTGGTTTCATATGGCGTCGCCGGGGACAAATCTGAAAGGAGTGCTTGTCGCAAATCCTCAAACGTAGCTTTGTCTTCACCAGGAAAGATTGCCATTTTTGGTAAAAGGTCGAGCAACTCGGCCTCACCAATTGACTTTTTCCTAATACGTTTTTTGTTTTCCATAATAGATTATCCCTCACACCAAAGCTGTTACATGGTCATGCATGCATCCAAAACTTGATGCCAGTGCATTCTGCAGGTTGTCGGGAAAGGCTGCATTGTCGTCAGCATATCATCCACAAAAGCGGTATGCACGCATAATTTTTTTGCCTTTTAATTTACGGTAAAAAGCACTGAGTTTGGGCTGTCCGGGCTATGTTTTAAGGGGCGTTTAGCCTTCGCTGGGCTTGTACCATAAACGTAAGTATTGTTGTACATGGCCAATAATTGCTTCTTGTACCGGCTTTCTGCCCAAAACTATATGGCACAAGATTTCGATTAAGGTTGATATTCAATACAGGCGCTTAAAATTGTGCGCAGTGTTGACCCGCATGCCGCGTCAAGTATGGCATTAATAATGTCTGCGAGAAAATCACCCCATTCACTGATCGATCTAGATAGGGCCGGGTGAGCTCAATCGCGGCGCTTAAGATAGTCTCTCCTGAAAATAACCGGAAAAGCGTCCAGCGGTATGAAAATACGCCGGACAGCATTAAGGTGAAGAAGCCAATCACGTGAGGGAGCATGTCATTCCCGCCAATAAACAAGGATGGCGCTGTCTATGATTTAAAACGGTAAATGATCAATGCCACCGCAGTCGCAATCACCAGATGAAAGACCTTCTCAAAGGGCGCACAAACTTAATTGAAGCACCAAATGAAGGTTTCTTGTAATCCGTGGCGCGCATATTTTGTTGGGTTGATGTGAATATCTAGGCGATCGTCACGTGTTTCTGCAACTGACAACCTAGGAGTTTGCGCGTTTTACATTAGGATAGATGGCATGGTGGTGAACCAATGACTTCCTTGCTTGTACAACAAAGTGAATTATTGCTGTACAATCCCATCGCCAGAATTTTTGCACAAAAGGTGGCTTAAACAGAATTAGCTTTTGGTTCAGCGTGCGGTTTTGACGACTTAGCCAAAATAATTCCGGCACACAGGCCCATTGGTATGAGCGCATGATGGTAAAAGTAAATCCCATCCACCCAAGCGTAAACAAGCATGACGCTGATCACGAGCAAAGCTGGAAGTCTTTCTTCCATGTCATCCGACATAGTTTTTCTTACTCCCGACACCCAGGCTGAGATGATGAGATAGCCTGCGCAGGCAGCGCCGATCCAACCCCAGGATAAAGCGGCTTCCAGAACAATGTTGTGAACATGTGCATGTTTAACAACGCCTGCAGCATTTCCAATCAGGAAAGTTTGACCGTAACCGTGGCCCAGCAACGGTTTTTGAGATATCCACTCGAGGACAACCGACCACTCGTAGAATCTACCTGCAGAAAACCTATTTACGGACGTGTAATTATCGGGGGCAAAAAAAGCATTAAAAAAACCAAATGTCTGGCTTGGCACAGGAGCCGCTAAGGAAACTATGGCCCCAACTACCATTGCCAATATTGCCACAGGTAAACCCGCGCGCAATTTGGGAAGCAGAATACTTATAACCGGAATGACCAATATAAGTGCATATACTCCGCCGCGACTGCCACTCCAAAACAACGCTGCCCAGAGAACTACAAGTCCAAAGAATATCGAGAATCTTTGAGCTCTTCTTTGTAGAGACGGCAAAATCAACAACCCAGTTCCCGCCGCTATGCCCACAGCAAGGGAAAACCCAAATATTCTAATGAAAACGTAGCCGGGTAAGAAATTCGGCCAGTAATTATAGTCCGGAATCTGAAAATAAAAGAGAACACCTAAAAACGGAATAGAAAGCACAATGCCGCCAATTATTGCCAGCAATGTGTTTCGAGCGAGCCGAACTCCGCCAACCTGAAAGATATAGGCACTGGAAAATGCCAGGCAGACGAAAAGCAAGAGATCCAATAGTTTTGTTAAAGAATACAAAACATCAATGGCAACGAATATCGTCGAATATAAGCTGATCAATAAAAGTAAGAAGAGGAGAAAACCGAACGTACTCCTTAAAGACAGTGACCTATCTTTTTGAGGTGGGCGAATAATTAATAATGCATAGGCAATAACCAGAATATTAAAAACCATTGGCACAGCAGGGGTATAATAGAGTGCCTCGCGTGGATTGATCTCGACCAAGACTGGGACGAGAATTAATACCGTCGGCATAATAAATATATAAAGGACCATCCATCCACCGCTTCGTTTATTAGTCAGATGGGATAAAATATTCATAAAAAAACCTTGTTGTGCATATGGATGTGCACGCGAAATTAAACTCAAGCGGCAATAGTGTCTAGGACAACTAGACGGGAACCTTGCCGTCAGGCCAATGTCGGAAATGCTGAAATCGGTCAAGCAATAGGTGTGGTGAAAAAGGTGGGGCCAATGAGCAAAAAGCGGATCTACCCCTTCCCGAGGCAAAATCGAAAAGCAAGATTTTTGAAGAAGAGGTCAGGATAAATGGCTTCGTCGCACTAAAAGGATACGGCCAAATGCAAAAGAACCTTTGTTGCGGGGCAAAAACCCGGAAAAGTACGCCGTGTCGGGCGCCGGTAGTCAGCGGCAAATAGCGATGCCAATTGCTTGGTGGTGCAAAGGGCTCTGGTGCGCCAGCCGAAAATCAGAATGCGTTTAAGCACGGTATGTATACGCGCGAGTCTCTGGAACTTCAGGCGCATGTGCGGGGGCTTCTGCGGGACAGTAAAAAATTATTGAAAAGTTCTGATCTACTTAACAGTCGCAGTTGTAGTGGTGCGGTTCAGAAGAACTGCGCGAATGGCAAGGCCTAGGGCTGCACCAAAAACAATCCCTGCGGCATCTGCCGCAAAATCTGCCAATTCTCCTCCGCGCCCCAGATAGGGCTGGATGAGTTCAATTGCACCACCAAACAACAGTGCGATCGGCAGCACTCAGATCAACGTTCTTGCGTAGAGCAAAGCGCAGGGAAAAACCAAAGCTGTGAAGGCAAGCGTGTGATAGATTTTGTCGGAACCCGGAGCCATAGTCAGTGTCTGAGGTGTCAGGGTTAAATAGGCAATGACGGCCGCCAGAATACCGGTTGAGAAAATGGCCACGGCATGCCGAATAAATGTGTTTCTTTGATGTGGAGATGGCTTTTGCATATTGAGGTTCAGGTTTTCGATGGGCGGTTATAGAAACGAATGCCAGGGCCGTCATCTGGCGTGCCGATGAATTCTATGCCTGCGGATTCAAGAGTTGATTGAATTGCTGCCAAATTTGTTCTGGTACTTTTTGGTACGCCGTTTTCCGCTTCAATACGCTTGATCGTACTTGTGCTTACGCCGGATAATTTTGAAAGCTGAGAAACCGACCAGCGAAGAACGTGTCGTGCACTTCTGATTTGCGCGCTAGTAAGCATTGACATTAGCCTTTTGTGGTACCTATTATATCATATGAGCCATATAGACCCAAAATCACTCGATCAAACAAAACACAATTGGCGTGACGAATTCAAGCGCCTTGAGGGCGCCTATGCCCCTTCAACCCTAAAATCATACTTCGCAGACATTAAAATCTTTGAAAACTGGTGCCTAATTCAAAATATTGAACCATTTCCCGCCTCCGTTCCCGATATTTGCCGGTTTCTGGAAGAACAGGCGCCCGGTAAAACACCGTCAACGGTTCGTCGGCGGCTCTATGCCATACGCAAAGCTCATCGGCTCTTGCGGCTCCCCGATCCAACTTGGGATGAAGACATAAACATTACGTTTCGTCGCATTCGGCGCGCCAAATTCGCGCGCCCAAAACAGGCCAAAGGGCTGACAAGTGATTATCTGGAGCGGTTCATTGCAGGAGAACCTGATTCGCCTTGGGGGCTTCGCAACAAAGCTATGCTGTCACTGGGCTACGAGTTGCTATCTCGGCGATCTGAGCTTGTAGCCCTGCGAACGGATGACATTGAGTTTCGTCCAAACGGTACGTTGCGCGTGCTGATCCGTAGGAGCAAATCTGATCCGTTTGGGGAAGGGCGCTTGGCATTCACCTCAGAGCGGACGGCAGGCCTTGCCAAAGACTGGCTGGATTGGCGTGGGCCCCATTTAGAGTTTCTGTTTTGCCCGATATATCATCAAAAAGCGCTAGACCGAGACCTAAGTACAACGTCGGTCAAGTCCATGATTAAATCGGCAGCGAAAAGAGAAGGGTTGAACCCATCAATCGTAGATGAATTCAGCGGGCATTCACTGAGGGTTGGTGCCGCTCAGGATCTACTCCGAAAAGGTTTTGATACAGCAGCAATCATGCGGGCTGGTGGCTGGAAGTCCGTGAATACGCTTTCACGGAATCTCGAGAAGGCAGAACATAATGTTTGGGCATAACGTAAATCTACGACGATAAGTTGGATGCCTTATCCTTGAACTTAGTGCCTTTCCCCGCCAACAGAATCCACAAATACTCGATAACGTGGAATAGCGGTCTTTGCAGGGCGGCTGACCCACGGGGAATGAGTATTCTAAATAGACTACTCAAGGAATTACCCGAGCTTGAAGAAGCGTGACGCAATTGTTCCTAATGAAATCGAAAGGGGCAGCAAATGTACATCATTATTACAGACATTGACGGCCAAGCGGAAAAGCTGAAAGGGGCGCTTGCCTTGCTAACCGCGCTTTGCGCCCTTGCCAGGTCTCGACAAAAAATGATCCAAAATCCGGCTCCTGACGTAATAATTTCAGTTTCAACCAACTAAGGATATATGATTATGAAAAAACTCGTACTTGCAGCAACAGCCGTAGCTTTACTTTCGACACCCGTATACTCACAAGGCAACAACCCAAGCGAAGCGCGCGCCATGGCCGACTTTCTGAGCAACGGTGGCGGAACCCTTGGCGGGGCAATCAATCCCAATAAGACCAACAATGGAAAAGGTACTGCGTCCGATGTCAGCGGAGGCGGAAATGGCGGCTGGGGCAATATAGGCTCTACGCTAACCGGGGTGCCTGGCGAAAGCGTGTCGGGACGGTAATTTCTTTCCCCAAAAAGCTAGTGAAAGAGCCCGAGACATTCTCGGGCTCTTCTTGTTTTGAACTCTGGTCGTCGAGCGACCAAACGACAGATAGCGCGCCCTGCCATTTTTTGAGTGCGCTCTGATGTCAGACACAAATGAAGAAGTAGATGGCCAGAAACCTCTGGCTCCCTTCTGTGTATCTTCTCAATGTCTTGCAGACATCCATCACTGTTAAGGGGTTTCAAATGCGCATCGATTTTGTTGAGCGCAACCGCTTTGGTCTACTTGAGAATACAACTCCAATGGACGAGTAGACTTGTTATCGAGACGATCAGAACTCGTAGCACAGCGATCAGACGATATTGAATTCCGTCCGGATAATACACTGAGAGTGCTCGTTCGAAGGAGCAAGTCTGACCCATTTGGTGAGGGGCGTCTCGCGTTCACCTCAAAACGCACAGGCGGATTTGGTCGACGACTGGTTGGAATGGCGGGCACCCAAATCAAAAATCTGTTTTGCCCAATTTATCATGGAAAGGCGCTCGACCGGGACCTAAGCACCAGCACCGCAAAGCAAGTGATCAAGTCGGCGGCAAAACGGGATGGTTTAGAACCCTCAATTGTAAATAAATTCAGCGGACATTCCTTACGGGTTGGCGCGGCGCAAGACCTACTTAGAAATGGTTTTGATACGGCTGCAATAATGCGGGCAGGCGGATGGAAGTCCGTGAATACGCTGTCGAGGTATCTGGAAAAAGCAGAGCACAACGTCTGGGCATAGGGCTTTGGAAAAGCAAGTTCCTGTATTTTCATTTCGTTATGTTCTTTGTGCCAAGCTCATGACTTCACTAAGGAACGCAGCGGTTTTTTCCATCTCATCACTTGTAAGGGTTGGATGCACGAGGAACATAAGGCTGGTTTCGCCTAGCTCCTTTGCAATCGGAAGTCTCGGCTCCGGTCGCCATCCGGTCTCATCAAAAGCACGTTCCAAATACACTTCGGAGCACGAACCCTGGAAGCAAGGAACACCACGAGCCACTATCTCTTCGACAATCCTATCTCGCGTCCAATCGGGAGCAAGATTTTGTGGGCGTACATAAGCATAGAATTTGTAATAGGCGTGCGTGCTTTCATTTTTGCGGGTCGCATCCGAGCCACTCGCAGAGGGAAAGCCCGGGAGGCGGATGGGTCCGCTTTCGTGCGCAAATGGCTTTAATGCACCGGCAATTGTCTTAGCATTATTGCCTCGCTTGTCAGTCCAATCCACCATGCTATCGAGTTGGATACGGCCAATAGCGGCCTGCATCTCGGTCATCCGCCAGTTCGTCCCGAAACTTTCATGAAGCCAGCGAAAACCCGGAGGGTGCTGGCGCTCGTAAACAGCCTCCCAGCTTTTTCCATGATCCTTAAACGCCCACATGGCTGACCAGAGGTCGCGATCGTTTGTTGTGACCATGCCACCTTCACCCCCCGTGGTCATGATCTTGTCTTGGCAAAAGGACCAAGCAGCCACATGACCGATCGATCCGACTGATCGACCCTTGTAGCGCGCACCATGGGCCTGGGCGCAGTCTTCGATGACTTTAAGCTTGTGCTCTTCGGCAAGGGCCATAATCGGGCCCATATCGCATGGCCAGCCAGCAAGGTGGACAGTGATGATGGCTTTGGTGTGCGGAGTGAGCACGGCAGCGATGGTATCGGAAGTGATATTGCCGCTATCTCGATCCACGTCTGCGAAAACCGGGACAGCACCGGCATTTACCACGCTTGAAACCGAGGCAAGAAAAGTTCTCGGTGTGACAATGACCTCGTCTGCGGCATTGCCGCCATTGTTGGAGCCAATACCAAGGCCGGCTAACGCAAGATCAAGAGCCACCGTGCCATTTGCAACGGCGATGGCGTGATCGGCTTCACACCATTTAGAAAACTCGCGCTCGAACTCACGACCTTCTTGACCCGTCCAATAATTGACTTTGTTCGACAGGAGGACGCGAGAGACCGCGTCTGCCTCTTCTTGCGTGAAGGACGGCCAGGGGGAGAACGGTTTGTTCATCGTGCGATCACGCTTTCTTGCGATTGGCGGAGGGTGAATGGAAGGTCGCCAGAGCTCATCCGCGAACCGTTTTTATAATATAGCATATGTCTCGCACCAAGCTCCAATCATCTAGATATTCCAGGTTGATGCGCACCTTTTCAGGCCAGATCACCCGATCATTATAGCCGACGGGGTCTCGTTGCGCTGCCAGCAGCTCTTCCTCGTTCCTGTATCTCAACGTTGCGGGGCCGGTGATGCCGGGGCGCAGTTGCAGAAGGCGCAGGTCATCTCCCTCCAGCCGGTCCATGTAACCCGGCACATCTGGGCGCGGGCCCACAAAGGACATGTGACCCAATAACACGTTCCAAAGCTGCGGCAGTTCATCCAGTTTCCAACGGCGAAACCGCGCTCCCCATTTCGTGATCCGTGGGTCGTTGGCAGTGGTCACCGTGGTGCCGTCTACCGAGTTCATCGTACGCAGCTTTACGACCTTGAACAACCTTCCGTCACGCCCCACGCGATCTTGCAGGAAGAATCCGCTGGCGCGAGTGTCCCGTTTGGCGATGACCCAGCAGACCACGATTATCGGCCACATCACAATGAGGCCCAACATCGAGACCACGACGTCGAAGCATCGTTTCACGAAGCGATCCGCGCGCGTCAACGGCCGACGGCCTCTTGATTTTTGCGGATACCGTCCCAAAGGCTGGACAGCTGGGCTGTGCCGAAGATGATTTTCACCACCCGTTCAGACGTGTTGGTGATACAGTAATCTTGGGGTGATGGGTGGGGAAGGCCTGCTGCCTCGCACTCGGCGAAAGCTTGGGTTATCGCTTCGATGCCTCCCAGCATAGTGCCCTTGTCGACGCCTGTCATGATGAGACAGCCCCCGTCGATTGCCTCGGGCCACCCAATGGTGTCGCGCGGCGTGATCGCGGGGAAGCTCAAGGGTAAAGCCTCTTCGCCGATCATGCTACTGTCGGATCTGGCAAAGCAGATTTCAAGTCCGTGCCTAGCTGCTCAATCATAGTTTCTGAAAGAACCAGCGATTCCAGAATTTCTACCGGCTTAGGCCAGTCTGTATCAACAAATTGCTCACCCAAATAGTGCACCGGACTGCTGTATCTGGGAATTAGGTGGAAATGCACATGCGGATCCACCATCATGAGAGCCAGATAGTTGAATTTCTCCGCACTAAACAGGCCCTTCAGCGCCCTTTCTGCGCATTGGCATATCTCGGGGAAAGTGGCAAATGCTGCCGCAGAAGTGGTAGCAAGTGACTCTGCGTTGCTCTTGCTGACCACCACCATTGAGCCGAGAGTAATCTGGGCTGGCCGCAAAAGCAGCAGCCAGTGTTGGTTCTCGAACAGCATGCGCTGAGGATAGCCAAATTTTTCTGCAGTAGCTGTTATCATCTGGTTAGAGCCCTTCTCCGTTTAACTCAATCGCATGGAGTACTTCTTTGAGCTTGGTTGACGAAACATGTCTTGTGTAAGGGAAATACTGCACCTTAGAACCACATGAATGCAACTTTCTTTCAACTTCTTGAAACATTGCGTTGCCTTTCCAATCGTCGCCGACAAACATAATGTCGAATTTGAATTCGTCATATGCTGCCAGTTTGTCTCGGTCTATTTGGTATACAACCTTGTCAACATAACGAATGCTGGATACGATGCTAGCCCTGTCGGTTTGCGAAATTATTGGCGTCTTGCCCTTGTACTGCATCACCAGTTCGTCAGTACTGACACCTACGATAAGGTAATCGCAGTTTTCCTTCGCTTTTTTTAAAATGCTCAAATGTCCGACATGAAACATGTCAAAAACACCGGTTGTATATCCAGTTACCACATTAGTTCCTTCTCAAGTATTGCCATGATATAAGCTTGCGTCCCTCGCAGTGTTATTGAATGCGCGGATTTAGCTCTAGATAGGATTTTTTGCCCAGCATTGCCTTATCGCTCTGTCAAATCAAGACAACTACAATCGTCGTGTTAGTGTGTGAAATTTGTCAGCAATTATAGGTACAATTGGCAGGTTTTTTGTAGTCATATATGCTTTACGCAGAGCAAAAAAAACAAATTTACGCAGGTATAGCCTGGCTGCAGATTCCTCGAAGCGATGGGAATGTGCACTCAGAATCAACCCACCTGACGCGTTTATCTCCTTGGTGATGTTTTTCCAGGCTATTTCAACTCCATCCTTCATCGCCGATTCATTAGATTTATCGTTAGTATCAATGTTCCCGATCGTGCGCAGGGTGAAGCCAGCGTCAGACAGGTAAGTCCCTTCAGCAAAAATACCGGGGAAATCCACTACGACATCAAGTATTTCGGGGAATTGCCGCCTGACATCTGAGTTTCTGAAAAAGTCCTTATTCGAACTCCACCCAAAGCGAATTTTCGTCGGATTTCCGTGTGGGCAGACCGTTGTTACCGGACAACCAAGACGCTCGAACTCATTTAAAAACTCTGTGAACTGCTCGATTGCGGTGGGAAAATCGCCATTGTTAGCATCCAGAACGTCGTAGTGAAGTGTCGCCTCATGTCCAAGCTCAGCTACTCGTCGAATACAGTTTCTTGTCTCCTTTTGTTTCAGAAGGTCTCCCTGGAAATAGTATGTGGCCCTATGGCCCTCCGCGGCCTCTATTTCGGCCATCTTTAAAGCGCGGTCGACTCGCGCCTCGACGTCATGTTTGATAAAAAGCTCTCCGCGGACTGGGCCCCGGTCATGAAGGCTTTGAACTGACCGAGACCGGATTCCATTGTCCTTCAGGTTCCGCAGGATATGCTGATACGACTTGAATGTGATCATTTAGCGCCTCAGAAATTTGTTATAGAAAGCAGATCTTACCCACCCAGGCATCACAACCTGTACGCCAAAGCGCACAATGGCGCCAAGCAGGAACTTACTCAAGACTGTTGTGCCAGATGAAAGGCTGAACGCCTGCAAACGCACTTCGTTCCACCAGTACCTCAATCCACCGCGTCGGGCATAAAGGTCTGGGCTGGTCCTAAATAGCAGAACCGATTTGGAAACATTTCTGATTTCGTAACCGGCGCGCACTAACCGAATCCAAAGGTGATAGTCTTCATTGTTGTACCAGGTTTGGTAGTTCCCAACATCCAGAACCGCTTGGACGCGCAGGATAGCAGTGGGTTGCGCCACCGGAGCGCGGCTTTGTATATAGCGTACTACGTCCTCCGGATTTTCGGGGAACAGACGCAGTTTTCCGACTACCCGCCCTTCAGCGCTATCCCTGAATTCCGTAAGCCCGCCTCCTACGACTGCACTGTCAGGATACGAGGCGATGGTTTTGAGTAAAGTCTCAAACCGATCTGGTGACGAAATGTCATCAGAATCGATGATGGCCATCCAGCCATAACTGCTTTTCTCAATCGCTGCGGCTCTGGCTGGACCGTGACCCATATTTTGTGCGAATGTAACGCAGGTAACTGGTATTCGTGTAGAAAATTCTTCGATTACGGCAGAGACGTCGTTGGGAACTGGGCCATCAAAAATGGCAACCAATTCCGCGGGTGGACAAGTCTGTTCGATAAATGCGCTTTCTAAAGCGGCAAGAACCTCAAACGCTTTGTTGTTGGCATAAAGGCATATCATTGCCGAAAAAGATGGATAAGCATGTTCGCGTTTCAATTTGGCTGGTTTCCTCTGATCAGGACTTAGACATCAGACGTGCCAATGGCCAACTGCTTCCAATCGCCAAAGTCGACCTCTAAAGCATGTGATGGATAAGAGGCGCGCACCTCGTCAGATGGCAACTTCATATATTCGGAGCCGAATCGGACTGTCAGGTAACGTTCTACTTGTTCTGGCACCGGCAAATTGAGATTCTCAAATGGCACATATCGAGGTTTTCCCAGAATTACTCTTTCGAATGATGTCGCTCGAAACGGCGCCCGTCCAAAAAAATGTCCTACAAGTAAGCTGGACCGGTCGCCCAAATCTCGAATTACCCATTTAAAAAACCACTTTATAGGGCCGCGACAAAGCCATCTGGCCAATATAATGGCGCCCTTCTTTTTTTTCGACCTAGTTGCATAACCACGTCTTGCCAACGCTTGTGCAGATAGAATACGCGCGGAAAAAAACTGAAGATACCTAAGGGATCGCGTCTGGAAAGTGCTATTGAGGCACATGATGTCAATATATATACCTTCATGCATCTGGCGCCCAGTATTATTTTCTTCCCGATAGATAGTCCCGTTAAGTCGGATTTTTGTAAAAAACAAGGGCCATTCGGGTGTATCTTCCCCTTGAAAATAGTATTTTTGGGTGTCCAGGTGTTGCTTGGCACATTGCAAGAATTTTAAATAATTTTTTCGGTCCATGAAAATATCAAAATCATCGTCCCAAGGAATAAATCCACCGTGCCGCATTGCACCTAATGCGGTGCCTCCCATCAAGTAATACTGGATCGAATACTCGCGGCAGAATTCATCCAGATCCTTCGCCATCATCGAGATTACCCTATGCAAACCCGAAAGGTTCGTGGTTGTTTGATTTTTCACATTGGTCTCCTTTTTTTTGTCGCAATTACACCAACACTTCTGGTTTGCTGCAGCGATCATCACGGCCGAATGCCGTTGCGGGAGTCCGGAGAATGATCGCTGTAGCTATCCAAGCAACTGGCGTGCCTACAGATCCAACGAAGAAAATATTAATCAAGAACAACAAAAATATTTTCTTGTTGTTACTCGATAGCTCGCGGAACGGTTTTGTTATGTTGAAGAGTAGCGTCGTGGCTGCGCTAACGCCCAAAAGACCCATATCCATCATGAGGTTCATCATATAGCCAGAGGCTCTAAAATACAGTGTTCCTTCTTTCCATTCAGCGTTGAAATAGTTGAGTTCAGTATAGTCGAAGCCGGTCAGAAATAGAGCTTCGATCGAGGTCTCTTTCCAATTCCCAATGCCGCCTCCAAAAGGAAATTGCAGGCCGTATTGTATCGCTGCAATAATGGAAATAACGCGATTTCCTGAGGTGTTAATCAAAAATAAAACCGCATCATTTAAGGGCATGGAATACAGAGTGCTGATCAGAAATAGCGCCCGACCTGAAGAAGAACTCATATTCTGGACAATGAAATATATGGCGATAGGTACGGCTGACCACAGCAGGGTCCTGTTAAAAAAGGCAAGAAAAACAGCATATAAAAATAATGAGGTTGCGGATTTAAACACTACGAGGATGACAATTGCAACAGCAACATCCGTGAAATTGATGAGATGCCTAGGAACCCAAAAACTTCTAATGATCAGGTAAACAAATAGAAACTCGATACTGGCACGAGCAGGTTCCGTGCTCAGAAGAGTTATGCCTCGGAACCCGAGGGGCACCGCCGAGGAACGCGGCACCAAAGCTTTGAAGGCAGGATCGAGAAACCCAAATATTTCGGAGAATTGGATGACCAGCAAAATTAAAAAAATACAAAAAACATTGCGGGAGGTTTTTAGAAACTTTAAGAATTCACTTTCTGGCAGCCGCAAAATTACTGCAAAAATCAACAGGGGATTCAGATAGGCCAGTATGGATCTGATTACCTCTCCAATAATGGAGTCTTGATTTGTAGTCCAAATGCCAAATAATGCTGACAAAATTAAAAGGCCAACAAACAGAAGAAGAGTTATCTTTACGCGGCGCATGTACATCAGAGCAAAGATCAAAGCATAGGGGAAAACCTCTGCGGACATCATACCAAAGGTTATTGACGGGAAAAAGCAAAGATATCGCAGAACAGTCACTTCTGGGTCCAGTACCGTACATTTGCTCTGGCGCAATCAACCCGTGATTTTAGCCAGTGGATTATTAGATGGGACGTGTTGCCGAGTAGCCGGTAGCTACCATAGCGCACAAAGCTTTTGGCGACGCTTATGGGGAAATCAACATAATTTTTCGGTACAGGAAGCCGATTAAACCGATCGCTGACTTGCCTGATCTGAGATCGTAGCGTCCGTTCAGACGAAACTCCATCCAGTGCAAAACGACAGATTGCTTGGTCCAAAAAACGATATCCCTTGGCCGCGATGGCGCGTTCCTTATAATCGGAGTCAGCCGAAATCTTCAAATCTAACCGATACCGGTTGCTTTGGTAAAAGCTGCGCGGAAAGAACATCGCTTGGTGATTTGGTAGATTGATCCGCAACCAGTATTTACAGGTTTTGGTTGAGATACATCGCGGAGGGTAGATCCACCCCCCCCCGCCAGTAAATTCTACAATAGCTCGTCCGAAGTAAACTGTATTGTTTTGGTCAATTTGGGCAAAGGTCCTCGCTAGTGTCTCCGGTGTCGCCAAAACATCTCCGGCGTTCAAAAACAGCGCCCATGCCCCGGAAGCCTGGCCTGCGCCCTTATTCATGGCTTCATAAAGCCCGTTGTCGGGTTCCGAGATCAAAAAATCAATCTGGGCTTCATGGCATTCCAAAAATTCCCGGGTGCCATCCGTGGATGCTCCATCCACCACGATATATTCAAAGTCACGGAAGGTCTGATTTCGAACAGAGTCCAAGGTTCGCACCATGCCCTCACAGTCATTCCAGACAATTGTGATGATCGATATTTTCGGAGAGTTCAACATGTTGACTAATCTCCACGGCGCACAAAAATTCCATCAAACTGAAGTGTCTGTCCGCTGTCGGGATTGGTGAATCCTGTCTGTATGGCCCAAAGCTCAAATCCTGCGGCAGTGAAAAACCGCACCATGTCCTCCCAAAGGGGCTGTCCATCATATAAAGTCTTTATAGAAAGTTCGCATAAAACCCCTGACACGTTCTTCAGTAGAAGCTCAGCTCCAGCTAGAACTTCGCGTTCAAATCCTTGTGTGTCGATTTTAATGAAAATATTATCAGCAGGGCTGACGATAAACTGCGCGATGCTGTCTAGCCGACGGATAGGGACCGTCTCCTGGCGCACATATTCGGATTTCCCGGCCGCATCCACATGAGCGGCGTTGATAGGCAAGATGGACGATGAAACGGAATTGGCTGACACATTAATTCCAACGGAGCCGTCTTCACTGCCGATAGCCCCACGGTCATAGATCTCCCATAACGGGTCTTTGCGCGCCTTCGCTGTCAGCACCTCGTGTACCTGGGATAGCGGCTCAAAACTGACGATGCGGTTCCGGTAACCGATGCCGCGCAGTTCCGCGCCAAATTGCCCTTTGTTAGCCCCTACGTCCAAGACTAGATCGATATTCAGGAATTCCAAGCACTTCAGAAGCTGGAGAGGGTGACTGGACGCGGGAGAGAATCGTTTGATCTCGAACCCCAGAGTATGTGCAATGTGTTTGGTAATAGCTTTCATCATATTACTGTCCTTAAGTATTGTCAGCGTTCAATAAGACGAAATCGTCTCCGTTGCTGCCTTCTTGGTACTGATGTGGAATCGATTTGCTCATCAATTGTGTGCAGCGCATAGCCCAGCCATGAAGGATCACAATGGTTGCCGTTGTCGTTTTGCCAAAGCCGTTCACATTCTCCTGAACAAGCTCCGCAAGAATTAGCCTTAGCCGCCATTCCGGATCGTCTAATAGTTTTTTCCCGCCTTCCAGAAGGACAATAAAAGTATAGGTTGAAACGGAGGCGCTCAAGTGAAAAAGGTAGTTTCAACTACCCCTGATGATCCCACCAACTTTAGCAGGTAGTAGTTCAGTCACCGACATAAAAATTCGGCAATAAGTTTTTCAAACTAGAGTAGAGAATTTTGCCACTTTAACAGCTCCAATGCTTAAGTGTTTTCTGACTCGCGGACACCAAAGACATTACAGGCTGGATACCCTTTTGCGGGAATGTAACAATCGTGAAACCCATTGGATGAGATAGATTTGGCCAAGCACGATTCCGCCGGCCACGCCGATAGGAACCCAGAGCGGAGATTGAAAGATAATGGCTAAGCCACTGAAGATCAAGCTGATCAGCACCATTATTGCCACGGAATAAAGATTGTAGCGGTTGTTTCCAACACCTACGCCCCAGTTCCAGGGGATTAACGCAGGAACACTAAAAGCCCACCCCACTCCTAAGGTCATTACAGAGAAAAAGAAAAACCAATGTCGTTCTTGTACCCAGTAGTCGGCCACCGGTACAGCAAAGATTGCAAGTGCCAGCAGCATGCCAAAGCCAAGTAGCCAAAAGCGTTTCAACATTTTTTTGTAGAGTGATCTCGTTGCTTCCGGATCAGCATGGCTCAGAGACGCAAAGCGACCGCTAAAATATGCCGTGGGGCGGGCAATAAGTTCCCTGGGGGATACTACAAATCGGTTGGCCATTTCATAGTATCCAACGAGAGCAAGGCCACCCGAATAAGCAATCGCCGTTCGTGCAAGGGGTTCGAGAAACAGCATCAAAATGCTCGTAGCCTGAAAGCTCAAGCCCAACGAAATCATCTTTTTGAATTCGGGTCGATAAATTGCGAAAGGGATAAGTAACCCATACGATCGGACCTGAACGATGCGGATAACTAAGACGCCAAGCCAGCCCAATAACAGTGTCACAAGGGTCATCGCTAAGTGGCCGTAGCTTACTCCAACCAGACCTAAATCTGACACCAGCAAATAGGTTACTAGACCATAGGCAAGACCACCAGCGAGGATGGCGAGCTGTCCTACCCAGAAAAAACCTTGTCCAGTAAGTGTGAAAGTCGTCACTCGGTTCAACATCGCGGCACAGAATGATATCAACATGATCGGCAGGACTGCGTTGAGCTGCTCGGCTTGCTGTGGACTGACTAGGTTTATAATCAGTTCTCGCGCTGGCCAAAAGATTACAGCCCCGATAGCCAAAGAGCCACACAAAGTTAGTGTTGCGGCAACGCGAAAGTATCGCTCCAGGGCATCTAATCGAACTGAAACGGATTGCGCAAAATGCACCATGGATTGACCCAACCCAAATCCGGAAAAGTTCACAATCGATGCGAAACTTAGGATAAGGGACCAAAACCCTAGATTTTCAACGCCAAGTTCTCTTTTTACCAACCAATAAACGAATGCAATTGAAACTATTTGTGAACCTGCCGCAACCACGCCGATTGAAACTTGGGCGGCGGCGTTTGAGGGTATTTTCAGCAATGCTGCAGCTCCTATTCATACGATCCCACTTGGGCCAGTTGAAATTCCGAATGTCCCTTTTGGTTCTTTTCTGATTTGAACTTCCAAAAGGGAGGAGTAAATGTTGGGCGGTCAATCTATGATTTATGATTAGTGACGAACAATTGGTGTGATTGAGCTTCATTGTCTAGGGAAAAGAGTGAATCAGATTGCAGTGGTAGTGGCGCCAGAATATTTTTAGAAAGCGTATTTTGGAACTTTAGTGCCGCTTGAAGCCAGGATAGTTCATATGTATTTTTAATCCTCTTGGCGGTTTTGGAAGGGTCAGGAACATCTGGCCACAAAAGATTCGAGCGCAATATGGCCGTGGCCCAAGCAGTCAGGCAAATCAGTTCGAAATGCTCTCGTAACGGCTACAGTAGCCAGAGTGTAATACTCACCACGGCCGCACTTAAAAAATTGAGCCGTGGCTTTCCATCGGACACCATTATACGCGACAAGCCATAGTTCTTAAAAAGATAAATAGTAAGCCCAATTGAGTATCGAAATATGCCGCTGTTCTCTTATCTGGGGTTTCTGCCGAACCTATTTCCGACCGTATTTGTCCTCAAACCTGATGATATCGTCCTCACCAAGATAGCTACCCGACTGTACCTCAATTAACTCCAGCGGCACTTTTCCAGGGTTCTCCAGCGCATGGATTTCCCCAAGTGGAATATAGGTGGACTGGTTTTCGGAGAGCAGGATTGTTTCCTCTCCCTTGGTCACGCTTGCCGTGCCGCTTACAACAATCCAGTGCTCTGCACGATGGTGGTGTTTTTGGAGCGACAATTTCGCACCGGGCTTCACAGTAATTCGCTTAACCTGATAGCGGCCGCCCATATCTACACTGTCGTATTTTCCCCAGGGTCGGTAAACCTCGCGGTGATGTTTGGACTCGGGGCGGTCCTCGTCTTTTAAGCGCTTCACAATTTCCTTAACGTCCTGCACTCGGTCTTTGGGGGCCACAAAAACAGCATCCTTGGTTTCCACCACTACCATATTTTCAAGGCCAACCGTCGCCACCAAGCGGCTGCCTGCGTTGATGTAGTTTCCATTTCCATCCAGGCTTATGACGTCACCAATTTCACAGTTTTCATCCTCACACTTTGGCGAGGCTTCCCATAAGGCTGACCACGATCCGATATCACTCCAGTCTGCATCAAGCGGCAGGACAACGGCGTTATTTGTGTTTTCCATCACAGCATAATCGACAGACTCGTCCGGGCAGGCCAAAAACGCAGCCTCGTTAAAGCGTAGGAAGTCCAAGTCCTGATCTTTTCCCGCAAAGGCATTTTGACATGCCTTCAGAATATCGGGACGGAACTTTTCCAGTTCTTCAAGATAACGACTGGCGCGGAACATAAAGATGCCGCTGTTCCAGTAATACCCACCTTCAGAGAGGTATTCTTCGGCGGTGGATCGGTCAGGTTTTTCGACAAAACTATCGACTGCAAAAGCGTCGCTGTCCGCAACCGATGTTCCGCTGCGAATATACCCGTATCCGGTTTCCGGCCTATCCGGCACAATCCCGAAGGTCACCAGATGTCCCGCCTCAGACAACTCCACGCCGTTTTTGACGGCGCTTACAAAAACTTTCGTGTTCGTGACTTTGTGGTCGGCCGGCATTACCAGCAAAACCGGATCGTAGCCGCCCAAAGCAGCTTCCAATGCTGCAAGGGCAATCGCCGGTGCGGTGTTGCGCCCTACCGGTTCCAGAAGAATTTTAACACTCGTCTGTCCGATCTGGCGCATCTGCTCCGCTGCCAAAAACCGGGTTTCCTCGCTGCAAACGACCAGAGGGTCCAAATGCAGTAAATCATCCAACCGCTCTGCAGTTTCTTGCAGGAGCGTTTTGCCGCCGCCAAGCGCCAAATATTGTTTGGCGTAATGCTGGCGCGAAAGTGGCCAGAGGCGTGTGCCCGAACCGCCAGCCAGAATTACGGGTTGTATCAAAGTTTCAGTCACTCAAATGCCCCCTGAATGCATTCTGATTTTCCACAAACCAGTCATAAGCCATCTGCAACCCTTGCCTTAAATCGATTTCTGGTTGCCAGCCAAGGGCTGTCAGTCGTGAAGTATCGAGAAGTTTGCGCGGTGTGCCGTCCGGTTTTGAAGTATCAAACGTTAATTCGCCTTTAAATGCGGTAACTTCGGCAATCGTTTCTGCCAACTCCCGAATGGTGCAATCGACGCCTGTGCCTACATTGATATGCGAGAGCATCGGTTGCGTGTGCTTCGTATAGATATCGTCCGCAAGTTCCATCACATGCACACTGGCAGCCGCCATATCATCCACGTATAGGAACTCGCGCATCGGTTTGCCGCTGCCCCAGATCACAATCTCTTTGGCATCAGCCGCCACCGCCTCGTGGAAACGCCGCAGCAAAGCCGGGATCACATGCGAGTTCTCGGGATGGTAGTTGTCATGACTGCCATAAAGGTTCGTCGGCATCACCGAGCGATAATCGCGGCCATATTGCCGATTATAGCTTTCACACAGTTTGATCCCTGCAATCTTGGCAATCGCGTAAGGCTCGTTTGTTGGTTCCAGAACACCGGTCAGCAAGGCTTCTTCTCGCATCGGCTGTTCGGCACGTTTTGGATAAATACAGCTCGACCCTAAAAACAAAAGCTTCTGCACGTTCGCCATATGCGCCGCATGGATGATATTTGATTCAATCATCAGGTTTTCATAAAGGAACTCGGCAGGAAAGCTGTTGTTGGCCTGAATGCCGCCAACCTTCGCCGCTGCTAAATAAACCTGATCAATTCTTTGCGCCTCAAAGAACGCCTGCACATCTGCTTGCGACAATAAATCCAGCTCACCGCGGCTGCGTGTCAGAATTTCACAATCGGTGGCCTCAAGCTGGCGTACAATTGCGCTACCGACCATACCGTTGTGACCTGCAACAAATACCCGTTTCATCGCGTGCCCCTATTGCTCGACCGAGACGGCCGGCTGATAGCCGTGTTCTTTAAGAAGCGCGTGCTGCTTGGCGATTTTCAAATCTTCAACAACCATCTCGGCGCACATTTCCTGCACGGTGATTTCCGGCACCCAACCGAGCTTTTCATTGGCCTTGGAGGGATCGCCTAGCAGTGTCTCCACTTCTGTGGGTCGGAAATAGCGCTCGTCAATCCGCACAACAATATCGCCAACGCTTAACGCTGGCGCGTTCTCGCCCTCAATAGCCTCAACAATCGCGACCTCGCCGACGCCTTGCCCTTCAAAACGCAGGCTGATGCCAAGTTCGGCCGCCGACCAGCGGATAAAGTCGCGCACGGAGTACTGAACACCCGTCGCGATAACAAAGTCGTCGGGAACATCCTGCTGCAGCATCATCCACTGCATCCGGACATAGTCCTTCGCGTGCCCCCAATCGCGAAGCGCATTGAGGTTACCCATATAAAGACAATCCTCGACACCTTGCGAGATATTAGCCAGCCCGCGTGTGATCTTGCGGGTTACGAAAGTCTCTCCACGCCGCGGAGACTCGTGATTAAAGAGGATGCCGTTGCAAGCATACATGCCGTAGGCCTCGCGATAGTTAACCGTAATCCAGTAGGCGTACATCTTGGCCGCCGCGTAAGGCGAACGCGGATAAAACGGTGTTGTCTCGGTTTGAGGCGTTTCTTGAACCTGCCCGTATAGCTCGGACGTGGACGCCTGATAAAACTTGGTCTTTTTCTCCAGGCCTAGCAGGCGAATAGCTTCCAGAATGCGCAACGTCCCGAGTGCATCGACATCGGCGGTATATTCAGGAGATTCAAAACTCACGGCCACATGAGATTGCGCCGCAAGGTTATACACCTCGTCCGGCTGCACTTCCTGGATTATCCGCGTCAAGTTCGAGGAATCAGAAAGGTCTCCGTAATGCAGTACAAAATTCTTATTTTCGACGTGCGGGTCTTGGTAGATGTGGTCGATGCGCTGTGTATTAAGCGACGACGCACGCCGCTTAATACCGTGTACCTCATAACCCTTCTCCAACAGAAACTCTGCGAGATAGGAGCCATCCTGGCCGGTAACTCCGGTGATAAGGGCTATTTTTTGTTTAGTCATTGTGGTGCACTCATTTTTATAATTTGCCTGCGTATTTCGCACCTAGCTGATCGTATGTCGGTTATCACATCTAACCACATCGATAAAGCCAGATTCATTTTTTGCCATAAATGTTGACTTCAAAATCCAACCCAAATCTCTTTATTGATTGCATCAACTAAATCCAGCCTTTCCCAACTAAAACCACCGTCATCTTCACGGCTACGGCAGAAGTGTCCGTAAGCAGACGTGCGCTGATATTTAAGGCGCCTAAGCTTTAGATGTTCAATTATCCCTCGTGGGGACAAATACACAACCTTGGCCACAACTTTTTCAATTTCAGATTCAGGCAATTTTCTAGTACCATGAGTATCGACATAAATTGAGAGCGGCCTAGCGACACCAATCGCATAGGAGAACTGGGTTGTACAACGATCCACAAGACCAACAGAGACGACAATTTTTGCAAAGTACCGGGCCGCACAAGCCGCCGAACCAACGTAGGTATTTATGATAGTTTTTCGCCCAGTCAGACCTGCATTACCATCGGGGCCACCAATAACAAATTTTCCCTTAGGATCTACATGCCACTTAGTACTTGGCGTTATCCAGCCGTCAGGTAGCATCTCTTCGATATATGGAGCAACAATTTCCCGGGCATCTTCTCACTTTAGGTTTTTATCCAAGTGCTGCGTTGATAGAATGATCAACGAAACGCCCGCTGGCACGCCATCGAGATATTTGGCTGATAGTTGAGATTTTGGAACCGGCCCTAAAGTCGTCTCTTTGCCAGACTTGCGAACCTCGGCATGGCGCCGCAAACCGTAACACCCCAATATCCACAGCAGGCGGCCTGCCGCCAAGGGCAGAATTTGGTCTTTAAACGTCTGAACTGACCCTACAAAGCTTTCCGGAGTAAGTCAGCTTTGTCGGTCTTTTCCCAAGTAAAATCAGGAAGCTCGCGACCAAAATGTCCGTACGCAGCCGTTTGCTGATAGATTGGCCGCTTAAGATCTAACATTTTAATTAGTCCACCAGGGGTTAAGTCAAAGTGCTCTCGCACGAGCAGAGCAATTTTGGTATCCGTTAATTTTCCTGTACCAAACGTGTTGATCGAAATTGAGGTAGGTTCACTTACGCCAATAGCATAAGAGATCTGAATTTCACAACGTTCAGCTAAACCTGACGCGACAATATTCTTAGCTACATAGCGGCCAGCATAGGCCGCTGAGCGGTCTACTTTTGAAGGGTCTTTGCCAGAGAATGCACCACCACCGTGGCGTGCCATACCACCATAGGTGTCAACAATAATCTTTCGGCCTGTAAGGCCGCAATCCCCTACCGGGCCACCAATAACAAAGTTGCCTGTTGGGTTAATATGGAATTGCGTATCGCTGTTTAACCATTCACTTGGGAGTACAGGTTTAATAATTTCCTCCATTACCGCTTCGCGTAAATCGCTTAAGCTGATGGAAGGATCATGCTGCGTAGATAACACTACGGCGTCTATGCCAACGGGTTTGTCCCCTAAGTACCGCAAGGTCAGCTGGCTTTTCGCATCCGGGCGTAACCAAGCCAATTGACCGTTTTTTCTTACTTCAGATTGCTGTTCTACCAATCTGTGGGCATAGAAGACCGGCGCAGGCATGAGCACTTCTGTTTCGCTGCTGGCAAACCCAAACATCAAACCTTGGTCGCCAGCACCTAACGCCTTGTCGCCTGCCTCATCAACACCCATAGCGATGTCTGATGACTGTTTGCCTATGGCATTTATGATGGCACAAGAGGCACCATCAAACCCTACTTCACTACTGTTGTAGCCAATATCCAAGATCACTTCTCGAATGAGTTCTTCCAAATCTATATAAGTAGACGTTCGAACTTCCCCTGCCACGATGGCCATGCCAGTTTTAACCATGGTTTCTACAGCAATCCGTGATTCTGGATCGTCTTTAAGCATCGCATCGACAATCGCATCAGAGATCTGATCGGCTAATTTATCTGGGTGGCCCTCAGTGACGGACTCTGAAGTAAATACACTGTAGTTGGACATTCGTTTTCTTTCTAGATTTCTTTAAGGTCTTGCATCCAAAATGACATATTTAGCTGAACGCTAAGTGAGCCATATTCATTAATAGCGGTAATGTTCCGGCTTGAACGGGCCTTCGGGTGTTACACCGATGTATTCCGCCTGCTCGGTAGACAGTTTCGACACCTTCACGCCGATACGGTCCAGATGCAAACGCGCAACTTTTTCATCCAGATGCTTTGGCAGGATGTAGACGTCGTTCTTGTACTCATCGCCTCTGATCCAAAGCTCCATCTGCGCCAACACCTGATTGGTGAAACTGGCGGACATCACAAACGATGGGTGGCCCGTTGCATTACCAAGGTTCAACAAACGACCTTGAGAAAGCAAGATCATGCGATTGCCAGAAGGCATCTCGATCATATCCACTTGGTCTTTAATGTTGGTCCACTTGTGGTTTTGCAGTGCTGCAACCTGAATTTCATTGTCGAAGTGGCCAATGTTGCCCACGATCGCCATGTCCTTCATCTCGCGCATGTGTTCGATACGGATAATGTCTTTATTGCCGGTGGTGGTCACGAAAATATCGGCTGTCGCAACTGCATCTTCCAGCGTCACAACCTCAAAACCGTCCATAGCCGCTTGAAGCGCGCAGATCGGATCGATCTCCGTAACTTTCACGCGTGCACCGGCACCGCGAAGAGACGCCGCCGAACCTTTGCCAACGTCGCCATAGCCACAAACAACAGCGGTTTTGCCCGCCATCATTGTATCGGTTGCACGACGGATACCGTCAACGAGGCTCTCTTTACAGCCGTATTTGTTGTCAAACTTCGACTTGGTAACCGAGTCGTTCACGTTGATCGCGGGGAACGGCAATTCGCCTTGCTCAACCAGCTGGTACAAACGATGCACGCCTGTCGTGGTTTCTTCCGAAACGCCTTGGACGGCCTCGCGGGTCTTCGTGAACCAACCCGGGGTTTCCGCCATACGTTTTTTGATTTGAGCAAAAACGGCAATTTCTTCTTCGGATGTCGGAACTTCGATCAGATCAGTTTCACCAGCTTCAACACGTGCGCCAAGCAAAACGTAAAGCGTGGCATCACCACCATCATCGAGGATCAGGTTCGCGCCTTCAGGGAACTGGAATGAGCGATCGAGATAATCCCAATGCTCCTCAAGCGTCTGACCTTTGATCGCGAAAACGGGAACACCAGATTGCGCAATCGCCGCAGCTGCGTGATCTTGTGTCGAGAAAATATTACACGACGCCCAACGCACATCCGCACCCAAAGCAACGAGCGTTTCAATCAAAACGGCTGTCTGGATCGTCATGTGCAACGAACCAACAATGCGGGAACCCTTAAGTGGTTTGCTTTCGCTATATTCGTCCCGCAGCGCCATTAGGCCTGGCATTTCAGTCTCGGCAATATCGAGCTCTTTACGGCCAAACTCGGCAAGGGAGATGTCTTTAACAATGTAGTCCATTAATTTTCCTATTTTCGAATAGTCGTATGCGGCGATGATGTCTTTACAATACGTTTAATAGTTTTTCGGCCGCGGTGCTCTTTTGCTGTTAACCAATCGGGACGTCACTAAAACCTCACACCCGAGACAAGGCCAACGTAACCAGCGCCAATCATTGCAATTTTCATATAATAAGCACCATATTTTTAGTTAACTTATTGATTTATAACAATAGTAAATCGTCTATATTTCTCTTCTTGAGTCGCCCCCCCGACTCAAACCCTCGATAACGCAAAAACCATCCATGTCGTGTCCAACCACGGCTACCGCAGCGCGGGTGACATCACCTACGCACCTATCGATTTGGAAACCCCGACCCTTAAGCCGCAGGTATTTTCTCCAAATCCGTGCGCGCAAACTCCGTGCGCGTCGCCCGTCCCATCAGATCAAGCAGCAAAGCTGCTCGCGAGTGATCACTAACA
>Ga0209345_10001509_pt1 | contig 27595 bp, 29 predicted proteins | sample Cruoilmetagenom7_FD_187294 | JGI IMG/M metagenome (GOLD analysis project Ga0209345, IMG submission 187294) | Oil polluted marine microbial communities from Coal Oil Point, Santa Barbara, California, USA - Sample 7 (SPAdes) (version 2) | ecosystem: Environmental > Aquatic > Marine > Oil seeps ...
CGCAAGACCTATCGTTCGCTGCTTCTTCGACGAACCGACTTTTACAGCCAGCTATGTCCTGCGCGATCCTGCAACGAAAAAGGCGGCAATTATCGACTCTGTTCTTGATTTCGATGCCCCTTCGGGCCGGACTTCCCACGGATCCGCCGATGCCCTCATCGCTTACGTGCAGGACGAAAATCTTGAGATCGAATGGCTGCTCGAAACCCATGCCCATGCCGATCATCTGTCGGCCGCGCCCTATCTTCAGGAAAAGCTCGGGGGAAAGACCGCCATCGGACGGGAAATATTGGCGGTCCAGGAAACATTCGGAACCCTGTTCAATGCTGGCGCCAATTTCGCGCGGGACGGTTCGCAATTCGACACGCTGTTCGATGATGGCGAACGCTTTCGGATCGGTGCGCTCGAGGCGATTATCATGCATGTTCCCGGGCACACTCCTGCGGATCTTGCCTATGTAATCGGCGATGCTGCTTTTATCGGCGATACGCTCTTCATGCCTGACTATGGTACGGCGCGGGTCGATTTTCCGGGTGGGGATGCTCACATGCTGTACCGCTCTATTGACCGGCTATTGTCGCTTCCCACCGAGACACGCTTGTTTCTTTGCCATGATTACAAAGCGCCGGACCGGGACAATTTCGCATGGGAAACGACCGTCGGCGACCAGCGCGACCATAATGTCCATGTTCATAGCGGGATATCCGAGGAGCAATTCGTCACCATGCGAACTGCGCGTGATGCGACTCTCTCGATGCCAACCCTGATGCTGCCTGCGGTCCAGATCAATATGCGCGGCGGGCATCTTCCTGAGCCTGAGGATAACGGCACGCGCTATCTCAAACTCCCGCTGAACACAGTTTAATGATGATCCCGAATTGTGCGATGCCGCTGCGCGGACTGATTGGCGGTTTGATCGTCGAATTTGGCACGCGCATGGGCAGCGGTTGCACGAGCGGGCACGGTGTTTGCGGACTGTCGCGGCTGTCAAAACGCTCGGTAGTGGCAACGCTCTGCTTCATGGGTTCGGGCGTCGCGACTGTGGCAGCAATGAATTTTTTGGGGTTCAGCTGGCGATCCGATCACTGCTCCTCGCGCTCATCTGCTGCACGTTATTCGGCGCTTGGTTCGCGATTTCAGGCATGACTGATCCTACCCGCGTCCGTGATTTTCTCGATCTGTTGGGCAATTGGGACCCAACTCTTGCCTTTATCATGGGGCGCGCGACCCTGCCCATGGTAGTCGCCTGGTTCATCCAGCGCCGTCTTGCCGTTCCCCTGGCATCGGTCACATTCAATCTCCCCTCTGCAGCGGGCAAGGTGGATAGTTCGCTTGCCGGAGGTTCGATATTGTTCGGCATAGGATGGGGCATTGCTGGCTTGTGCCCTGGGACCGCCGTAGCCGGCCTTGCGCTTAGGCCTGCCGAGGCACTGATCTTCATCGTGGCGATGATTGTGGGAATGAAGATCTATCGCAGTCTGACCCGATCCTTGTCGACGGCGAGTGAAAGTTACGCAGCGACAGCATGATGCGTCTTTCCCGCCTATTTCCAATCCTCGATTGGGGTCGCCGCTATAACAGCGACACACTGACCAGCGATCTTGTTGCTGCGGTCATCGTAACGATCATGCTGATCCCGCAAAGCTTGGCCTATGCGATGTTGGCCGGGCTGCCTCCTGTGATGGGTCTTTATGCCTCCATCCTGCCACTGGTTGCCTATGCGCTGTTCGGGACCAGCCGAACGCTCGCAGTCGGCCCCGTCGCCGTCGTCTCGCTGATGACCGCAACGGCGGCAGGTGCTGTGGCCGCAACTGGCTCTGCTGAATATATTGCTGCTGCCCTCGTTCTCGCTCTATTATCGGGACTTATCCTGATCGTCATGGGGTTGTTACGCCTCGGCTTCCTGGCAAACCTGCTCTCTCATCCGGTCGTGTCCGGTTTTATTACTGCTAGCGGTATCATTATCGCGGCGAGTCAGCTCAAACATATTCTAGGCATAACGGCGTCGGGCCATACCCTGCCTCAGCTGGTGGTTAGTTTGTCCGCGAATATTGGCGATTTCAATATGCCGACGTTTGCCATCGGACTCGCATCGCTGATTTTCCTTTTTTGGGTCAGGAAAGGTTTGAAGCCGCTGTTGATCCGACTTGGGCTTGCAGATCGTCCAGCCGATCTTTTGGCCAAGGCCGGACCTGTACTTGCAGTCATTACAACCATTGCCACGGTTACCCTGCTGGGACTGGAGGCCAAGGGAGTTAATACTGTTGGTATTATCCCCTCAGGCTTGCCGCAGATTGGCGCGCCGCTCTTTGATGCCAATCTCTGGATCGCGCTCGCCATTCCGGCTTTGCTCATCAGCATTATTGGCTTTGTTGAGTCGGTATCGATCGCTCAGACGCTTGCGGCAAAACGCCGGCAACGTATCGCACCGGATCAGGAGCTCGTCGGTCTTGGTGCGGCTAATATCGCTGCCGGATTCTCGGGCGGTTATCCCGTAACCGGCGGGTTTGCGCGGTCAGTCGTGAATTTTGACGCCGGAGCGGAAACTCCCGCGGCTGGGGCATATACCGCGCTTGGGATAGCTATTGCTGCGCTGATGCTTACGCCATTGCTTCAAGCGCTGCCGGTAGCGACGCTCGCTGCGACGATTATCGTGGCTGTACTCAGCCTGATCGATTTGCGGACCCCCCTTTTGACTTGGCGCTATTCCAAGGCGGATTTCGCCGCGATGGCGATGACGATGTTGGGTACACTCCTCCTTGGGGTCGAGACAGGAGTGATTGCCGGAGTTGCGCTCAGCCTCGCCTTGTTCCTCTGGCGATCCTCGCGTCCTCATGCAGCGATCATTGGCCGGGTTCCGAACACCGAGCATTTCCGCAATGTCAAACGTCATATCGTCATCACATTGCCTCATGTTTTGATGATCCGGATCGACGAGAGTCTGACGTATCTCAATGCAAGGTGGCTGGAAGAATATGTCCTCGAACGGGTTGCCGACCAACCTGACCTCAAACATCTTGTGCTCATGTGCTCGGCCGTGAACGAGATCGACTCTTCGGCACTCCAAAGCCTGGAGGCGATCAATCACCGGCTAGCCGACGGCAAGATTCAGTTTCATTTATCCGAAGTGAAGGGGCCTGTGATGGACCGTCTACAAGCATCACATTTTCTAGACGCTCTGACCGGCGAGATATTCTTGTCTCAAAACGGCGCCTTTGCTGTGCTCGCCGAACAAACTGGTGATGCAAATATTATTGCTCTCGACCTGGATCCCTATGGGCCAAGAGGACTGATTTAGGGGGCATCTGGTGAAGGCTGACAATAGAGGAGACATACATATGGCGCTTGAAGATGGCCATGATCCATCATTAACTGCCCAACGCCTCGGTAGGATTTATCAACACCCCTATGTGCGCGTATCTATTTGTCTTTTGATCGCTGAAGGGAGACAGATGGCCAATTAACGTGTTAACGCTGCACTCGAAAAAAGCCCTTTAACACGCAGTCTTCCTTTTGAAAGGCTTTTTTTTGTCAATGGGACCTAACGCCCGTTTTTTTGGGTAAGAGGAGAACAACTGGCGACGTAACTATCAGAATCCCGATGAGAACGAGCAATACGATTCCGTAACCATCCGATATGGAGCGCAGATAAGTCGCTGTTACCGGCCCTAAACTATATATCGCAAGGAACGGTGCGCTCAGCCCCATGACCTGACCCATTCGCTGAGGCCCGAAAATTCTTGCTATGAGTATTGCCTTTATCGGCATCACGCCGCCTGCGCCGCTACCAAATAGGAAAAAGGCGGTCAGGACCGCGATATCGGCGGGATGAACTGTGATAATCGCGAGTGCCGCTATCATGCACAAGCAGACCACGAGGAAGATGTAGCGTGGATCCATGTAATCAGACAAAAATCCGACGGCAATTTTGCCAGTTAACATTCCAGCCGTGAAGAGGGCAATGATGAACGCCGTTTCTTTCGCCTCAAACCCAATTTCGAATGTGATCGGTGCCATGTTGAATTGAACCGCCATAAAAACGAAATAGGCACCCGCCGAAGCTAGTATGCAAAGCCAGAATGACTTTTGTCGAAAAAATGTCTTACTTGGTTCGCGCGCTAGCTGCCGATTAGTATGCTTCCTCCCGCCATCGCCGGTATCGTACCTGAGACCTAGGATCGAGATCAGGATGAGAATCAAGGCACCTCCTGCTAAGACTTGGTTCGCTGTGCGCCATCCCCACTCCGAGATCATATAGGCAACTAAATGTGGAACTAACATGCCGCCAAAGGACGAACCCAGGCCGACAATGCCTATTGCCAGACCACGCTTTCGATCAAAGACTTGTGAAACGAGTGTAATCGCCGCGACCGGACCTGCACATGCGACGGACAGCGGGACAACAAACAGGTAAATCAAAAAGATGACTCCCAGACTCGACGACACTGATATCAGAAGCATACTGAGACAGAATAAGCCAAGACCAGTGCTGACTATCAACCGGTGCGGCAATCTGTCCAAATATTTGCCCATAAAGAGTAAAGCGATGGCGTTCGCATACAAATATATTGACGGAACGATCATTATTCTGGTGGGTGAGACATCGAATTCGGTCGCCCATGGCTCGATCCAGAAAGTAAAACTATACAGGTAAGTACCGATGACAAGCATCTGCATCAATACACAGATCCCTAGCAGGGAAAGAGCAGTCAAGAGGTTGGATTGTGTCTGTTTTCGCATAGTCGCCGCTGCCGAACCGACAAGCTTCTCCGATCTAGATGTATTCACATAGAACTTTGCTGAACTATTCTTCCATGGCCACGATGGCTAATCTCTCCATTCTTCGCCACTTTAAGAACAGAACTCCCGTTTTGTTCTGGGTAGGTAGACAAATTTGGTGTCTGCGGTGAGACGCTGTTCGACTGATGATCCATGCAGAATAACTGCACTCGAATTCGGACGCCCCTAGTTGATCCGATTCTCAATCGCACCAATCCCCTCTATCTCGCATTTTACCACATCGCCGACTTGCAAAAACATCGGTGGTTTCATTGCCATCCCCACTCCCTCCGGCGTTCCCGTAGCCAGCAAATCCCCGGGTTCAAGTGTAAACGCCGTCGAAAGATACGAGATCTGTTCCCTAATATTAAAAAGCATATTTCGGGAATTCGAAGATTGGCGAAGCTCACCGTTTACCCAGCATTTTAAATCAAGCGATTGCGGATCGGCAATTTCATCGGCAGTTACGACCCACGGGCCAATCGGCCCATGCGTATCGAATGATTTTCCGACGGTGAACGAGGGTGCGTGAAACTGCCAATCACGCGCCGATACATCATTCGCAACCAGATAACCGAAGACATGATCGAGTGCATCTCCCTCGGTCACATTCTTTGCCTTCTTTCCGACGACCGCGCAGAGTTCTACCTCGTAATCCAGTTGTTCCGAAACTCCCGGATCGATTTCGTCGTATGGGCCCGAAAGGCAGGTAGTCTGCTTATTGAACCAGTATTGATGCTCAGGAGGTTCGCCTCCGGCCGAGCGTGATTCGTCTACATGCGCCTGGTAATTCAGTCCGATCGCAAGATATTTTCCCACGTTATTCAGTGGGCAGAGGAGCTTGGCGTCGTCCACTGCGAGGTCGGCGGTGTCAGCCTGCACCACCTCGCGTATTTTCTTCATAAGCGGCTCTCCACCATCAATGATATCACTGACAGATTTTAGATCAGGCGATAGTTTCGTCAGATCCACAATACCGTCCCCGGAAATGACTCCTGCGGCGGAAGAACCAGCTTTTTCAAAGGCAAGCAATTTCATGTTTTTACGTCCCTTCATGTTGCAATAGCGCGCTAGCGGAAGATCGATATCGATAGCTACCGGACGCGCATCAAAAATTTGTTGACAGCAGCGAAAAAGCCTTCGGGGTTTTCAAGCGCGCTGATATGGCCTGCGGACGGAATCACAGCGTGAGATGCCCCTTTGATACGTACAGCCACATTCGCAAGGTCATCGGGAGGTGCGCCTTTGTCACCTAATCCTCCCACGATCAGAGTCGGCGTATCAATGCGGCCTAGGTCATTGCCAAAGGAGAGCGTCATGAGCGCCTCACAGCAGCCTTGATGCCCCTCTTCATCAGTGCCGCGAATCATGTCGGCGACGCGATCTAGGATTGGTTCGGCTTTCGCAACTGTTTCCGCGGTAAACCAGCGCTCCAACGTTGGTTGGACCAAACTTTCCATCCCTCCCGCCGCGGCTTTGTCAACACGCGATTGAAAATAGGCAGCATATTCGCTTTGCGCGTCTGCTTGCGAATCGCAAGCAATGAGGCTGAGCAGCCGCTCAGGGTGATGTATTGCAAGACCGTATCCAATCATCCCACCTATCGACAAACCCATCCAGTGGCTGCGGTCCACTCCTACGACATCCCAAAGAGCAAGGACGTCATCAATAAGGTCCGCGAAACTATACGGGCCAGGAACACTTTCCGTCATTCCATGGCCTCGCAGATCGTACCGCAAAATGCGAAAGTCGCCACCCAGCTTTTCCGCCAACTCATCCCACAGCGCCAAGTCGGTCGAAAGTGCGTGCGATAGGGTTAGCCAGGGCCCGCTATCGGCACCGCTGACTTCATAATGCATAGTAAAGCCGTTAATCTCCGTCTTCATCCTACCTAGTCCTGAAAGAGCTTGCTTTGACAAAGTCTGCTTTTGTTAAAGCGGAGTTATCCGCCGACATATTCAAGAGGTTCCGAAATCTTCAGTTCAATCAGAATATTTTCCTCAGCGGAGAGGTCACAAAGTTTCGATCGATGAGCAATTCCCCTCGGAATCAAGAGCATGTCGCCTTCCTCCAATATTTTCGTGCCCATCTCAGTTTCCCACTCAAGCGCACCTTTCACGCAAAAAATTATTTCGTGAGCATCCACGTTGCGATGCCAGAAGCCCATATCTTCCACGCTACGCTTCGACAGATCGACCTTGATCGTCTCGCCGCTGTAGAGCCGCAGTGGCTTACCATCTGGCAATTTGTAGTTTGAAGGCTTGAATCTATCGTCGAAAATATTGAGAACGCGCAAGAGATCGCCCATTTCCAGGGTACCGTCATTCTCCATCGGCGAACGGTCGCGCTTTAGCACGACATTTTTCCCGTCAATCGTAATCCGCTCTTGGTTAGGTTTAATAGTCATAATCGAATCTCCATCAGCAATACTCGACAAAATTATTGTTTGAATTTCAATCAGTCAAAGAGCCGGCTTCTAAAGCCGCATAGACAATTCCATCCTTGACCTTCACTGGGAAGGTCATCAGTGGCTCGGTGCAAGGATACTGCACGGCTTGACCAGTCCTGATGTCGAAAGTTCCCCGGTGTACAGGACAACGAATTTGTCCTTTTTCGAGTATTGATCCCATCGACAGTGATCCATTGCCGTGAGTGCACTCGTCCTCTGTCACGAAAAAGGCATCTTCCAGGCGATAGACGGCCAACGGCGGATGGCCGGATACGATAACCTTTTTGGGCTTCTTCTCCGTCAGCTCCCCACAAACTATAAGCGGGGTAAATTCCAATCCTGATTCGAGATCTTTCAGGATTTTGTTTCCTTGGTTCATTTGCTATTTCTTGCCTTCAGTGATGACCTTTTGCACATTAGTCGGATACATCCGCCCGAATTGTCTTTCGCGCCCATAGAAAGCCAAAAAATGGTATAATACCCAAGCATGCCGTGGTGATGAGAGCATAACGAAGCCCTTCGGCTACTCCAAGGCCCGCTTCATTCAAGACATCGGACAACAGCCCCGCAGCAAGCGGGCCAAAACCGAGGCCGATCAAGTTGATAATCAGCAAGAGAAGCGCTGCGGCCGTCGCACGCATGTTGGGCCGAGCAATGGTCTGAGTCGTGCTGAAAACAGGTCCGTACCAGAACGCAGTAAGAAAGGAGTTCAGGCAGAGAAGTGCGATCGCGAGCAATGCCGAGTCAACTAGCAAGGCAGTAATGTACACCGGAATAGCGGCAAGAACCGACAGAGCCGGGCTAAGCATATAGCCACTGATGTCGCGTGCGGCGAGCCGGTCTGCAATATATCCGCCTAGAAGAGTCCCCGCCACTCCGCCAAACCCCATTCCAAAGCCGAGCGCGATACCGAGAAATGCTATAGGGGCCAGATCCATATTCAAAATGCCCCCCAAAATGTCCGTCAGAGCACCTATCTCGACCGTATGACTGCGCAAGAAGAAAGAGGCTGTGAAAGGAGCGTGTCCATAACCAATAAAGGCCTTGATTGAAGCCGAAAAAGCGATGAGCCAGAAGGTTTTCTTCGTGGCGAGGTAGGCGAGCGTTTCCCTAATACTCGAGGCCGCTTGTGCCGACTGACTCTTGTAGCGGGCAAGCAAGGCGCGTGGCTCTCGCATCGTAAAGAGCACGAGAAGACCAAGCAAGAGACCTGGCAGACCGGCTATCAGAAATGCAACCCGCCACCCGTAAAGGCCCGCCACAAGTCCACCGAACACCATGCCGAGCAAGGCGCCAATCGGGTTCCCAATCGAATAGAATGCGAGCCAAAACGCCCGTCGTGACTTAGGTACATAATCGACAATAAGAGAGTGCGCCGGCGGCGTTCCGCCTGCCTCTCCAACACCGACTCCGATCCGGTAGACTACAAGTTGAACAAAGTTCTGAGCGGTTGCACAGAGCGCCGTGAACACACTCCAAGCCATAATCGCTATGCCGATGATCTTCGTCCGGTTTGTTCGATCGGCAAGCCCTGCGATCGGAACGCCGAGCACTGTATAGAAAATCGCGAACGCAAAGCCCGTCATCACGCCCAATTGCCAGTCTGCCAGGCCCAGGTCGACCTTAATGGGTTCGGCCAGAATATTGATGATTTGTCGGTCAAGGAAATTGACGATCAGCATAATCATCAAGAGAACCATCACATAGCGAGTGTACCCCTGCGAGTAGGGCATTCGCTCCTCATCGTCCAATACATCCGGGGACGGTGCCGGCACATCGCGACTAGCTACCATCAGGACACCGCCTTGCCGCCGCTGAGATCCCAGCAGTAACCAGTGGAAAAAGAGATGCGTCCGCTCGCCAGCACCGAGACGAGTTCCGCAACTTCTTCTCCTGTTCCAAAGCGGTCCATCGGGACATTGAGTTTTTCGGCCATGCCTGGAATACCGACACCGTCCGCCCCCATACCTGTCCCAATCGGCCCGGGTGTAACAATATGCACAACGAGATTTTGGCTCGCGACTTCTTTTGCGAGGGATCTTCCCAGACTAATGAGCGCTCCTTTAGAGGCGGAATAATGCGAAAGGCCTGGCGCCCCATCTTTCCCGCGTTGCGAAGAACCTAGGACAATTGTTCCACGTCCTGCTTCAATCATCGCCGGAATAAGTTTTCGGCACATGAGGAATACACTCGTCAGGTTGATTGAGATAAGATTTCTCCATTCATCAGGAGACAGCTCCCATAGAGGTGCAGTACGGCCTTGTATGCCAATCATTGAAACGAACACATCAGGAGCCGGCCCAGAACACAGTACTTCCGATACGAAGTTGTCAACCTCATCCTCGTTTGTTGCATCCATACTAGTGGCTAAGACCGCGCGTGACGCGTCATCGCGTGACAGCACATCGGTGAGACAGTTCAGTTTTTCTCCGTCAATATCACACAGCGCAAGATCATATCCCTCCGAGAACAATCGCCGGGCAACGGCCGAACCGATCCCTCCAGCCGCGCCGGTCAGCACCGCGCGCTTCGTATTCATCGACATGCCTTCACGGGAGGTATTCATTCTAGAACAGCGTGTTCAAAAATCGGTCTGTGACAAGCGTCTTGTCGAGATCGACATCCCGCTGAAGGAGTTTCAAGCCTTCATCTGTCTCTAACAAATGGTCTTTTCGCTCACCGACAAACCTGTTTCCTTGCTGATCGCCACGCGTTTGGAAAACAAGAATGTTGCTCTGAACGCAAAGAGCGCCATCATCCAAACTGTCAATCGCCAGCGTTTGCCAGAAATAGCGCCGTCGGGATTTGGGGGACTCGGTCCAGGCCATCGTGCTGCCGAACTTCTTGATGCGAAGCCGCAATGATGCAATATCCTCGTCATAATAGTAGCTTCGAGGACTGTCTTGATCGTCGCTATCATCCCTAGAAACGAATACGGAATGGTATATCTTGTAACGAACATCTTCTGAAAGAAGCGTCAACCATGTCTTGAAATCGCCAGACTGGAGCAATTGCGCCTCCCTTCTGTAGAAGGCATCCACCTTTGCCACCATTTCTTCCGTTGTACATTGTGCGTGTTTCATAAACTCAACTTTCTTGGAAAGCGACGGCTCTCTTGAATATGACAAAGCCGTAGGCGCCTTTCCAGACGCTAACTAAAGACCTATATGCTCATGTATTTCATCCATTCAGAGTAGAAGCGATGGAGAGCGTCATCGGAGATACCTCCGCCGGAAGAAACCAGTCCGGGAAGGTCTTCGTCGCCGAAATAATCCGCAGCCGAGACAGGCGACAAGTTTTCTTGCAATCCGAGCGAATAATTCAGCGGACGGTCTCGCCGGGACCGAAAACCCGAAAGTCCGCGCGATGTCTCGCTCCACATTTCCGCATCGTCAATCTCAAACATACCAGTCGCACCAAATGCCATCAGACACTGTCGTTTCCCGTCCTCCTTGACCTCATCGGAGGCATCATGGTCCACAACGCACCATGAATAAACCTCAATCTTGTTCGGCCCGCGCGGATGCCATACACGCAACGTCTTGAAGCGAGCACCATCCACGAAGGAAAGATTGGGAAAAACTGTACCAACACCAAGTGGCGTCAGCAGCCATTTATCGTTCTCTTCATCCGCTTTCAGGCCATCCCGTAAATCATCGATGAAATGGGCGTATGGGCCGAGCAGCTCACCACCGGACTGCGCCGGATCCTCCCCGCCACCGAATGTATGTGCGTTTCCCTCGAAAAAGATGCGGTGTTGGCGAGGCCGCTTTGCATCGCGGTGTTTCGTCTTGTAGCTGTCGGGCTTTCGCCAGCCGGCCTCAATCGCCGAAGCATGCGTGGCGGGCACATGGGGTCCGTCCCCCGAGAAATTCTCCGCTGGGTACTTCCAATTAACGTCGATCGTCCAGCGCTGTGGTGCGCCCATGACCTCTAGACCGCCGTCACCCACGCGGGCCTCTGCAAAATCTAGATAATACGCCATCCCGCCCAGATAATCGCGCAGCGGCGGAGCATCCGGGTCCCATGTCGCGAAGATCAGCCCTCCACAGACATCCAGCTGAGCCACCTCGGTAAGTCCCCAGTCAGACATGTCGTCTTCCGTATCGTAGAAGGGCGCCGAAGCTACGCTACCGTCTGAATTGTACACCCAGCCGTGATACGGGCACTGAAAGTTGTCACTCTTTCCCTGTTCGACCCGACATAAACGCATGCCTCGGTGCCGGCAGGAGTTAAGAAATGCGCGGATGCGCCCGTCCGCGCCCCTGTTCACGATGACCGAATCGTCGCCCATGAAAGTAAGGAAGAAATCCGTTGGGCCTTTAACCTGACTTTCCAATCCAAGGAACAGCCAACATTTGCCGAAGATTTTCTCAAGCTCCTCCTCGTAAATTGCCTGGTCAACATAAATCTCCCGACTCATGAGGCCTGCTTCAAGATCTACTAGTGCCGCACTGTTTGACATATTAAACCTTTCCATTTCTCGATCCTGTCAATCTACCTGTCGCTCGACGCAACTGCGGCAAGATATTCGGGAACCGACAATCCGTTTGCGCGCGCAAAGTACATACAGAGCATTGGATGAACTCCAATATCGTAGAGCGAAGAATAATCCAGCTCGCGGACTGCCCGCTCTTCATCGGAGCTCAGGTCGTAATCCGATATGAACGCCCCCTTGTCGCGCTCATAGCCAGCTTGCCCCCCGCCACGGTAGATGTCGTAGATCATCTTCTCTAGCTCTAGAAACGACATCGCACATCCCATTCATTCCGCGGTGAAAACCTAATTTTCCATCTCCCACTTCATCTGGTACATACCCATCATCGGGCCAGCACCCGGCTCAGCCGTTACAATTTCTCCTAATACGTCCCGGCCCAAGACAGCTTGCAATGCCAGCCAACACCTAATCTCGTTCGTGCCATTGCCTAAAGCATCTATTTCTTCCTGTTCCATTTCCATAATTGCATCGATGTCACCGGAGCACATTGCGTGTACGAACCGTTCGTCGAACGCGTAATCCAAAACTCGCGGCCGCTCACCTACAGCATGAACGATACCACCGGACGCAATCACCAAAACTCTGCGATCGCCAAGATGTCGGCGAACGAACGCACCCACCTGTTCGCCCAATTGGTAGCAGCGCCGCAGAGTTGGAAGAGGCTTAAAAATGCTGTTTAAGAAGATTGGCAGAACCGGGATTTCATAATTCGGATCCAAATGGTGAATCGGAATGACCGACCCATGATCCAGCGCTAGGTGCGCGGAATGACTGACATCCAATCCGTTTCGATAACAGTAATCAATAAGAGATCGCGCAGCCTCCGGCTCTCCTGGAATCTTCCTGTGAGCAGGCAGACCAAACTCTTGAACAATTGAGTGACACTCACCCATCCCCACGCAAAAGCTCGGAACGTGCGAACGTTGGAAATTGACAATATGCTCCGTGGAGAACAGCACAATAAGGTCTGGGGAAAGATCTTGGCACCAGTCAGACAACTGATCGAATCCATCATAAATTGCACCACCCTCCCCACCCTTGGGGCGAGTGAGTTCGATCATGGGGGCGTGAACCGTCGCAATCGCGCCGATCACACCCCCAGATTTTTCCGAGCTAGAGCTTGAAGAGTTTACTGGCATTGCCACCTAAGATCATCTCCTTTTCACTTTCCGGAATGTCCATACGTCGCACGCGGGCCAGCTCCGGAGCACCTGTATTTGCCATTCCCGTATGCTGCGCAAACAACAACCGCTCCGGCCCCATAAAGTCGTAAAGGAACTTCAATGTAAGGTCGTCTTCGACAAATGTATCAAAATAAAAGTTGTTTTGAAGGTAGTGATCAAAACTCTTCTTGGCCTTGGCATCTTGAGGAGAGGCCTTCCCTCCGTCCAGCAATCGCTTGAGCTTCCCGTATAGATACGGAACCGTACCTCCACCATGAGAAACAATGACCTTAAGACCGGGAAATCTATCAAAGACACCGCCATAAACTAGATGCGTTACCGCTATTGTTTCCTTGAACTCAAACCCCGGAATCCAATGAAATCTGTATTTGTCTGAACGGCTGGGATCGGGTTTATCCGGCCCTGGATGGACAAAGATGGGGACATCCAAGTCCAAAACCTTCTTGTAAAGCGGATCGAAATATTCGTCATCAAGATCGTAGCCGTTAATATCGTTGGTTCCGATGAAAAGAGCCTTTGCACCAAGCTCCTTGACTGCCCGCTCAGCCTCCTCGATGGCACACTGCATATCTTGTAGCGGCAGTCCCGCAAGGAAAAATAGCTTGCCTGGGTTGTCTCGAACATAACCGGCCAAAGTATTGTTAATCTCCCGAACAAACGGAACAACGATCTCGGACTCTGCCCAATAAAAGTTCCAAATCGGCGTCACTTCAAGACCACAGACATCCACGCCCGCAGCTTCAGCCCGGTCGAGATACTGGTGAAAATAAGGCTTATCAAGCGGCCGAGGACTAAGCACATGCGTCTGGCCGGCGGCAACGATCGTTCGGGACTTCTCATCCGCGGCGATCTCTTCGGGGCCGTATTTTCCGGCAAACCCCATCACCTCCGGCGGCAATGCATGATTGTGAAAGTCAATTACAAGAGACATCGTATAAAACCCTTATATATATTTGAAACATCAAATTTAGTTTGTAATTCGAAGCGGCCCGTCAAAAGTTCACCCCGGCGCTTACGCCGATTTGCCGGCCCGACCCGTAATTCGAGAGAGTAGACGTGCCGTTGAGGGGCGTGTTGCCGCCAAATTGCAAAACGCGGTTATCGGTCAGGTTTCGGCCAAAAATACCCAAGGACCAATTCTCGTCTGGGTGAGTTAGACCAATATAGGCGCTGAGATGGGCATAGCCATTCTGCACCTGATCGGGATCGTTAGCATCGCCAGCGTTATATTCACTTCGTGCGTAGACTGAAAAGCCAGCTGTCAGCTCCAAATCACTGCTCAGCGTCGTGGCGTAGTCGAGGTTAAAGGTACCCGTCCAGTCTGACGAAAAGCGCGTGGGCGCTCCAGTCAAATCTTGGCGGCAACCACGCCCTACTAGGAAATTATCAATATGATGGCAGGCGGCCCCCATGTAGTCTAGATAGCGCGCATCCATATAGTAAACATTTCCGCCGACCCTAAGACCGGGCGCCAATTCCAGTCCAAGGCTAAGCTCTATTCCTTCCGACCGCGCCGACCCCACATTATTGAGTATCAAGGTGTTTTGATTATAGACAGCGGTTTGTAAATCTTCAAAATCCTCGCGGTAAGCGGTCAAACTATAAGTAAGGCCCATGCTTGCTACATTACCTCGGATACCAATCTCGTAAGCCTCCGCGATCTCGGGATCGAAGATTGCATCGTTAGGATCTGTACCTCTAAAGCTGAAGTCATAGCCACCCGACTTTGCCCCCCGAACGTACTTGACGTAAATCGTATGGTCTGGATCAAAATCATACTGAAGGATGAACTGAGGCTGGAAATAGTCCTCGTCAATTTGAATGTCTCCGAATGGAATGTCCGTGAGTGACGACCCGAGAATTATACCCGCGACCATATTAAATGCCGGATCGATGAACGGGTCACCAACATTCATGCCATTCCCGAATGTCAAGTTCGTAGGTATGCGCCCCGCCGCACGACTTATACCACCAACCTTCGACATGTCAGCGTAGCGAGCGCCTACCGACAATGTGAGGTCATCTGTTATATGAAAAGCTAGCTCCCCAAACACAGACCAGTTGTCGGTCTCAACATTGTTACGCGAGAAGCTTCCAAACTGGGTGGCGAACAGACCACCAAAGCCAAGCGCGCCCAAGTTAAACCCAGCGGCATCGGACACCTCATGTCTCGACCACTGATAATAAGCGCCAGCTGTCACATCTACCCAGTCATATTCGCCGTTGAACCGGAGCTCTTGGCTAAACTGCTTGTACCTTTGATAGGTAGAGGTAAGGAAATGAGGCTCCAGATCAGGCCCAAGCGTCAACGCGCTATATGAATTCGATACGCGATAGGCCGTCGTCGATTGCAAAAGCCCGACTTCCGAATCGTAGCGAGCGTCGAGCTGATAGAGTTCATTGTCGAGCGCAGAACCGTCAAACGTATTAAATGGCGCTGCGCCTTCAGCTAAGAACTTTTCATTACCCCGCCCAACGAAACGGAACGGCGTGATATTAGGGGCGAGAGGCTGCTCGGTCTGCTGCAGCGATCCGCCATCCGCCCTTATGGAGTCGAATTCGCCGTGGATGTCTATCTCTACACCGCCCCCCAACTCGAAGCTGAGCCAAGGACGGATAGCGTATGTTTCCAAACTAGGGCGCGCAGAATCAAGAAAAAGATTCACTGTATCCGGCTCCGCAACAGCACTGTAGTAACCAGCCACCCGCATCGAAATATTATCAGACAGCGCCAGATTGACAAATGCGTTAATTTGGGGGTTCTGTCGCAGAACCTCGTACGAGATTGATAGACCAGCATCATTAAAGTTATCGGGCCTGTTATTCACGATATTGATAGCACCGGCCGTAGCGCTGTTCCCATAAAGAAGAACTTGCGGACCCCTCAGCACTTCGACCCGCTCGACATCGAATATCGGAAGACGAATGTCCTGATCGCGTGCGTATGAGACCTGGTCGACGAACTTACCGAGAGATTGATCCAATTCGTTTGTCCCTCCCGTCCCAAAGCCACGGAGGAATGCATAAGGAAAAATCGTTCCCACAGTCAGCGAAAGGCTCGGCTCGATCTGTGCTAATCCCTCAATATCGGAAATATTTGCACGCTCGAGCACGCCTTCCGAAAACACAGAAAGAGACATCGGCACATCCTCTAGAGCCTCCTCACGTCGCCGTGCCGTGACAATTATCGTGCCCGATGAAGCGCGCGCCCGTGCCGTGCCATCAGTATCGACAGGTGTCGTCGACTCCACCGGCACATCAGATGTCGACGCGCCCTCAGGAGATGCAACCTCTTGGGCAGCTGCAACCTCTTGGGCAGCAGCAACCGACGCCTGACACAGAATCGTGACAGCAATGGCCGCACTCGATACTGACGGGGCTCGCAACCTCCTCAAAGCCGGTAAGATCAAATTTCTCGCGGATAAAACTTGCTCGCTCATGAAAATCCCCTCCTTATAGTTAGCCAGCCCTTCATATTCTTTAGGCCATTCTAACGCTTCACCGCCCGGCATCGCAATTATGTTTCTGCCGACCAAACATATTGCTTACAATATTATTGAATGTCATTTCTGTCAAGCGCTATTTGCCCGGCAAAGCACAGGTTCTGAGCGGACTGTAAGGTTCTATAATATTTGTTGCTTTCCATTTCTTGAAAGTCAGCGGAATTGACCGGCCCGGGCAATACGACGAGTCGGAAGCGATGGATTTGCGAGCAAAAAGATCCTGACGCCATCCGCTCAACGCGAAGCTTTTCTTTATCTACAGAAGTGTCAGGGGATGGACGAAAGACAGGTGCGACGGATGCTGTGTTGGCCTTGCAGAACCAGCGCTGGAACCTGGACTTCGCATATTGCCAGATGGCCTCGGCCCAACGGATCCGCGTGCCAATGTCGTCGATGATGTAACGCGCGAATGCCTAGTCGCGGCGCCCGATACCTCAATTTCGGTTCGCCTGTTTGTGCGCGAACTGGCGATTTTGATCGCCGAGCCCGACATAATCACCGGCGACAATGGCACGGTGCGGGAAGATCTGAGTGGAGTGGCAGTACGTCGCTCCGGGCAGACCGATGCAGAACGGATTCGTTCGAGAACTTCAAAGTCCCGATGCGCAACGATCTGCTCAACTACACTTTGCTCCTCAGCCTTTCCGACCCCCCGGCCGAGATCGTGACATGGATGGGGGACTGTAGTCGGAAGAGACCGCACTCGATTCTCAGATAACAGACCCCTGCGGCGATCGCCGGTGCACAGTACATTGTCTCGACCGCGCTCATGCGCAACACTGCGGATCGGCTCGAGTCCCAGTTTGAGCAAATCTAGGGGTCACGTCACAGCGAAGTGCTTGGAAGGAACTATTTTTCTTTGGGGATGCTCGCAAATCTGGCTGCTCCCAAGCGGTCATCATCGCGGGGAGAATCCGAGTCTACTTCGACTTTTGGCGCTATATCGGAAATTGCAGCAATCGCCTCAGACAAGCGCAGCTTGTTTAGCCTATAGAAAACAGCCTTGGCCTGCCGGCGCGAATTTACGGCCTCTGCTCGACGAAGTATAGCGAGTTGTTGGGACAAGCCTGGCTGCCCAATTTTCGTCTCAACCTCAATCTGGCTTACACTCAGCTCGCCAGATGAAAGAGCACGGAGAATATTGTAACGCAACGGGTGCGCAAGCGATTTCAGCAATACCAAGGTGGTGCGATCCATTTTTAGCGCTCAGCCAAAAACCATGAGACAGCGTCATCCGCGTCGAACAACCGATCGAGATCGGATTCAGGCTGGCGAAGAAGCGAGCTCCCTTCCGTCCATCCTTCCGGAGCGAGGCACCCCGTTTCGTCAACGGCTTGTAAAGCAGTCAAAATCCGTAACATCTCCTCAACAGAACGCCCCACATTGATCGGATATGAGTTGATGGCACGTACTATGCCCTTCGGATCAACGAAGAAGCTTGAACGCACGGTAGAACTGTCCTCGGCTTCATCTGCTATCATTCCGTAGACCCGGCTTATAACCATTGTAGGATCTTCGATAATGGGAAAGCGAATTTCTACACCATATTTGTCGTGAATGGCTCTGATCCAAGCAAAGTGAGAAAAAAGGCTATCGACCGAAATCGCCACGAGATCGCATCCGCGTGCCTCGAAGCAGGATATTCTTCGAGCAAGCTCCAAAAATTCTGTAGTACAAACTGGCGTGAAGTCCGCAGGGTGCGAAAAAAGCAGAATCCAACGGCCTTTATACTGCCGCGCCGAAATGGGTCCGGTAGTACTGCGCGCATTGAAGTCAGGTGCCGGGTCACCAATCCTCAAAGTCATGGGCGATGCCCCCATAGCGTCAACTGGCTTCTCATCATGCCGTCGAGAACCTTGGTCGGTCAAAAGATAATTCTCCCCAAACGGCTAAAAAACACGAGATACTCTTTTCGAGAATAATGAACCCGGAAACAGTTTTGATCTATAAACACTCGATAGATCAGAAGTAAAACTGGGGTGGATTTTGAATGCATAACAAAATTAGTAAATGTTTAGATACGAACCGATACATTGTCTAGGGCGTGGACTCTATTGAGAGAGCCAGACTGTGGAGCGTGGCCGCGATCTTGCGGCTGGGCGCTTTAGCAAAGTAACAAATTCAGACATACAAACCGACTAAAGTTCTCGGAATGGGGGGAGAAGGCAAGTCACCAGCCTTTGACATCCGCCATTTCAATTGTCCCTGTCACGCTTCGCGCAGGAAATTTGGGAGCGGAGTCGACGATATTAAGCTGGCGACATCTTGGAATTTCAAAGTTACTCATTGCCGACCAGCAATCCAAAATATCGCTTGACGCAAATTGATTGCATAATTACAGTAATTATATAAATAAGGATATTGGAGTCGTTGACTACGTAGTGACTGACGCGGCACTCGAAACGCAGCTGCACGGATCTAAATGGCGCGTGCAGATCAGATCAAGCGCGCCTCGATTGCATACTTTTTGATGGGGCTACTTAATTGCTATGATTTACTTAGTGCACAATTCCGAGGCATGCGAGGCCGCAATCATCGATCCGGTTCTAGGCTATGAGGTGGCTTCGGGTAGCGCGTCCAATGAGTCAGGCGATCAAATCGTCGATTATGTTGCTGAGAATATCTGGTGCTCCCTTAGCATATCCAAACCCATGCCTATGCGGAACACCGGTCGGCGGGCTCCTATCTACAGGAAGATCCCGGCGGAACGCTCGCGATCGGAAGCGGTATCATTCGTGTACTTGATGGGCTCGGAATGATTTTCAAAGGAGGCAACCAGTTCGATCATGTATTTGAGGATGGCGAGAGTGAAGACGAGTTGGTCAAGATACGCACCGACCGGCACAAGAATCGTGCAATTTCGGATCTGATCATGCCATCAGTTCAGAACAATATCCGCGGAGGTCGGCTACCAGACCCAGAGGACACCGGATCAGCAACACAAAGATTCCTGCAATCGCCTTCTGATGCTTAGCGCGGTTCCCGAAGCCCAACCCATCGAGGGAGACCGATCAGCAGACTGCCGGTTTGTGCCCGGGCTCGGCCAGCGCATCCTTCGATGCTCTCGCCAATCTAGTAGATCGCGCATCGGCGACCTACTGCCTGCCGCCGCCGAAGCCAACTATGCCGACGCGCCGCTTTTGCACGTGGCTCGAACAAAATTATTGTAACCCGGAGAAAAGAAATGCCCACTATGCTAAAACATCGCATCGTGATCATCGGCGGCGGATCGGCGGGAATCGCCACTGCGGCATCCCTACTGAAACGCGTTCCAGACCTGGATATCGCTATAGTCGAGCCACGCGAGCAACATTTCTACCAGCCGGGCTGGACGATGGTCGGCGGTGGCGTTTTCGAGGCCGAGGCTACGCGCCGCCCGATGGCGAACGTAATTCCCGGTGGCGCGAAATGGCTCATCACTGCAGCCAAAAGCTTCGACCCAGAAAATAACACCGTCATCCTCGAAGACGGCACGAGGCTCGAATATGAGTTACTCATTGCCGCGCCTGGCATAAAACTCGATTGGGCCCAGATCGAAGGCGCCGAGGAAGCGCTCGGCGCGAATGGCGTTACTTCCAACTACCGCTACGATCTTGCGCCGTATACCTGGGAACTGGTGCAGCAACTCAAGGGCGGTCGCGCAATTTTCAGCCAACCGCCGATGCCGATCAAATGCGCTGGCGCACCGCAAAAGGCGATGTATCTTTCATGTTATGAATGGCAACAGCAAGGCGTTCTTGGCGATATCGACGTCGAGTTCCGTAATGCTTGCGACGTGCTATTCGGCGTCGACGACTATGTCCCTGCACTTATGAAGTATGTCGAACAATACGGAGTCGACCTTAACTTTGGTTCAAACCTGAAGGCCGTCGTCGGACCCGAGCAGAAGGCGGTCTTCGCGACCGAAGCAGGGGAAGTCGTTCGTGACTTCGACATGCTTCACGTTGTTCCACCGCAGGTTGCGCCGGATTTCATCCGCGACAGCGCACTTTCAGGAGACAGTTGCTTTATCGAGATCGACGACCAGACGCTGCGCCACAAGCGCTATCACAACATATTTGGCCTCGGGGATGCGAGCAGTACGCCTAATGCCAAAACTGCCGCCGCTGCGCGCAAGCAGGCACCGATAGTTGCGGTCAACGCACTGTCAGTGCTTGAAGGTGGCGATCCCGTCGTCGCCTATGATGGCTATGGATCTTGTCCGCTTACCGTTGAGCGCGGTAAGGTAGTGCTCGCGGAGTTCGGCTATGGCGGCAAGCTGCTACCTAGTTTCCCAAGTTGGATCATCGATGGCACCAAGCCGCAATATCTGTCATGGTTGCTGAAAGCTAAAGTGCTACCACCCTTTTATTGGAACACGATGCTTAAGGGCAAGGAATGGATGGTCAAGCCGGACAACCAGATTGCGACGTGAGCAAGACGGTCGACATTGTCACGTTAACTCATGGCGCAAGAGTTTGGGATGGGATATTGTGAGGTGATCAAACCTATCTCCTTTGACCGCCATCGCTTTCCACCTGAAATAATCCGTAACGCAGTTTGGCTCTATGCCAAGTTCACGCTGAGTTTCCGGGATATCGAAGATTTGATAGCCGAACGCGGTTTGGACGTGTCCTACAAGGCTTTGCGTCGTTGGTACTCAAAATTTGGACCAAGGATTGCGCGCAACTTGAGGTCGAGGCGACCAACACCATGTGATCTCTGGCACTTGGACGAGATGGTGATTGTAATTCGTGGAAGACGTCATTGATTTTGGCATGCCGTAGACAAGAAAGTAAAGTCTTGGCCTTTCTGGTTCCATCACGGAGTAACACCAAGGCCGCGGGAAAGCTCATGCGCAAGCTAATGAAGCAGCAACGTGCACCAGCTCGTATCACGACTGACAAGCTCCGACCCTATGAGTTTGCGTTCAAGAAACTTGGCCTAGTCGCAGACCATGTGACGGACAAACGAGCCAACAGCCGGGCAGAGAATTTACATCAACCGGTTCGGAGGCGAGAGCGAAAGCTGCAACGCCTCAAGTCGCCTGGATCAGCGCGGCGTTTCTTCAACCTTCCTACCGCGACCTGCAACGGTTTCTACCATCGGCGTCATCTTCTCGATCGAACGATACTTAAGCAATATCGAAAAATTACCTTTGCCGGATGGACTGCCGCTTGTGCTGAAGCTTGATCTCATCGGCCAAGCTGCATCTTCGCATCTAGCTCACGTTAACGTGACAGTGCCGACTCCTGGTACATGGGCGCAAACATCCTGGGCAAGAAGCGCCAGCTTATCAATTTTCAAAGCGTGGTCGGCTATGCCGCCCAATGCGACGACATAGCGCGAAATGCCTATCGCGGCTTCGCCACCGAAAAACTCACCAGCCAGGAAGCCTTCGCTCAATGAATAAAATGCCCCCTATTAACAACCTGCCAGCAGACATCGATTCCTTGTGGGCTGGTGACGGATCGCACCTGCCCCCATGGTTCATAGCAGCACTGAAGGTACCGCGCGAAGAGGCTTATGTAGAGATTTCCGGTGCCAAGGTGCACTACTTCCGCTGGGGCAGCCCAAAGAAGCCCAAACTGCTGATGACGCATGGATTTCTTGCGCACGCCCGATGCTTCGCCTTCATCGCCCCCTTCTTCGCCGAAGATTATGACGTCGTAGCCTTCGATCTGGCGGGCATGGGCGACAGCGAAATGCGCGGTGCAGCCGACACGGCGTCCCGCGGGCGGGAATTTTCCGAGATTGCCGAGGCGCTGAACATGTTTGCGGATGGCCAAAAGCCAACAATCATCGCGCACAGTTTCGGATCGGGTGCCGCGCTGACAGCCGTGACCCAGTCGCCCGATGCGTTCGCGGGATTGGTCGTATGCGACCTTATGATCATGCGTCCCGAATTGCTTGAAAAATACTGGAGTAAGGATCGGGCCAGCCCGGGGTCAGGGAATCCGGACAAGCGCAACAAGCGTTATCCCAGCTATGCAGCAGGACGCGAGAGATACATCCTATCCCCGCCTCAGCCGGTCGAGGAACCATTCCTTCTGGACTATATTGCGTATCATTCGCTGAACAACGAAGGAGACAGTTGGACGTGGAAATTCTCGCCCGAGGTCTTCCGAAGGAGCAACAAGCCCGATGAGTGGATGAACATGGGTAAACGCCTGGTACAAGCGCCAGGCCGCAAAGCTATCGTGCACGGCGGAAACAGCCTCCTCTTCTCACAGGATTCGGCCGAATACATCCGCGAAATAGGTGGAGACAACATTCCGATAATAGCCGTACCGGAAGCCCGCCACCATCTAATGCTCGATCAGCCATTGGCCTTTGTTACTGCACTCCGAAGCATTCTTGCCCTGTGGGAGAAGCAGGCACAACCGACGATTAAAAGTTCAGACTGATCAGCATCACCTCGGTCAATGGCGTTAGAAATTCAGGTATTGCGACCTACGCCTACACCGCCAGCAAATCGGGCGTCATCCTTTTGACCGAGCATTTGGCAACGGATCTGGTCTCAGAGGGAGTTAACGTAAATGCCATCACACCGGGCTATTGATAGGAACGACGCCGAAAGCCCCCTTTTAGCATTCGGCCTAAATTTGACATTCGGATGGCGCAGCTCAGCTATTTTCTCTCCACCCATAGGAAATCGTCCAGAGATGGCCGCTCTGGGCGCACAGCTGACGTTGGATGCCCATTCCAACTCAATCCCCCTTCCCTGTTTCAGCATTCGAATTCCCCGCTCTATTGAAAAAGCTCCCTGTTCTTTGGCGCCGTGAATTCATGCCTGAACGCCTCAGAAATGCTGGTTTTTCGCCAAACCAATTTACTCATTTTACGCCGAAAATGCCGATTTTCCCTGCATATTCCCACATAACAGGGAAATTATCCCCGAGACCAGTTCGCTCGAAACTGCGTGCTGCACCACTCACATTTTCTCGAACTAAGTCTCTTAGCTCAGTACGGCGCTATATCGCGTTTGTTGGGCTAGCGCCGGGTTGATCTCTTGGCCCCTGATCGGGGTCAGCGGCTGTTGGAAACTCCGGTCGCCAATTTTCAGCCCTATCGGAAACCACTCTCGCGATCGCACCGCAACGGCCTTGTCACGTTACGCCTCAGGGACAACCAGTGCGCCAGCGCGCCGACTTGATAGAACAAGCGCCAAACGAAAAAGCAGGCTGATCATGCACCCAGCAGCAAGAAACCAGGGCGGAGACGCAGGCGTTGTGCGGGCAAAATGCAGACGTTCAATCAAAACAGAAGTCCCGCGATTTTATTGGTTTTGTCATCGCCTGATGCCGACTGCGAGATGAAGGTAATGATGTCATTTGCGGCGTGCTCACAATAACATGGTCACTCAGCTAGCTGTCGGCATTGTCACAATAATTTGAGTAGCGGCCGAGCTTGCAAGTGACCAGTTGGAGCGGATGGAATCGATCTCGCCTAAGCATGCCCCTTCAAACTTCAAGTCCGAGGTGCTCCGCCCAATCCATTCAAAGGCTTTGGCGAAGCGTACGCCATTGCGCAGCAAGACGATCTCGATGAGCCGGTGCGGCAATGGCCATAAGGCTTGCAGCCCTCTCGTCCACGGAGCGGCCGAGCAAATCGGCCACCCCGTTCTCGGTCACCACAAGATCAACGAGATCGCGTCCGATCGACACGGTCGGAGAATGCAGCTGCGCAACGATGCGCGAAACAGTTTCCTTCCGAGCAGTGGAGGCCAGGCCAATGATCGAACGCCCTTGAGGATTAAGCGCCGCGCCGCGCATGAACTCGGGCGCACCGCCGATCCCGCTGACGAGTTTTCCTTGCTGCCATTCGAGATTGCATTGGCCAAACAGGTCGACCTCCAAGGCTCCGTTGATTGCCGTGAAATTGCCTTCGCGCGCAAGCGATCCCGGATCATGAGTCTCCGATGCCGGCGCAAAGCGAACAAGCCGGCTATCCTCCAGAAAGTCATAGAAATGCCGGGGGCCGACCGCAAAGCCGGCGCGATCATCGCCGTGCGCGGCCAACGCGCCAGCTTCGTGAAGCGCCATGATCCGGTCATCGACAAGGCCTGACCGGATGGTCAGATCGCGATGCCCCGCAAGCGCCCCCAGTGCAGCGCCGGGAACGCCCCCTATTCCCGCCTGGACTGCGGCACCATTTGGCACCAGTTCGGCGATCTTTTGCGCGATGGCCGTGGCCCCCGCCGCGCTCGTTGCCGGCTCCTGAATGAGCAGCGGTTGATCGATCTCGATAACGACATCCGCTTCCGCCAAATTCAGGCTGGGCGAACCCTTGAGCGCAGGCATTGCAGTGTTGACGATCGCCAAGCGCTTTCGTGCCGCTGGCCAAACGAGCGGCCCGAAATCGGCCACTATTCCGTACGAGCAGCGACCTTTTACATCCGGAGGTGCGCAATGCGCGATAGCCCAGTCGAGATCGGCATGGCGCGTCAAATAGCGAACGATGCCGCCATAGCTTAGCGGCATCACCTGGACCTTGCCGGCTTCGAACGAGCCGCGCAAAGGTCTTGGCAGGAGAAACGTCGTCAGCCGGGTATCGGGGTGAAGGGCCGCATAATCGAAGCTGTTAATGCCCGGAATCAGACAGCTGATGAACTGAACTCCCGCGCACCGATCACACGCCGCTTCCAAAGCAGCGGAGAGGGTCGGCAGTTCGGCCGTCGCGCCGGGCGTATATATTCTGGTCCCGGGCTTCAGGATATCCAGCAGCGGTTTAAACATGTCCATCAGGGGCGCTCGAAGATCAGAACGATTTGGGCAAATCGAGGACATGTGTCGCCACATGGCTGAGAATCAGGTTCGTGCTGATCGGCGCCACCTGATACAATCGCGTTTCGCGGAATTTTCGTTCGATGTCGTACTCCTCAGCGAAACCGAAGCCGCCATGTGTTTGAACGCACATATCGGCCGCAGACCAGGATGCCTCCGACGCCAACAGCTTCGCCATATTGGCCTCGGCGCCGCACTTTTCACCGGCATCGAACAGACGCATCGCCTTGGCGACCATCTCCGCAGCGGCAGCGACCTCGACATAGGCGCGCGCGATCGGGAACTGGATTCCCTGATTCTGGCCGATCGGTCGACCGAAAACTGAACGTTCCCGGGCATATGCGCTGGCCCGCTCGATAAAGAAGCGGCCATCGCCGATGCATTCGCTCGCGATCAGGATACGTTCCGCGTTCATGCCATCGATAATGTAGCGAAAGCCTTGGCCCTCCTCGCCGATAAGATTTTCAACAGGAACGGCCAGATTATCGAAGAAGAGTTCGGTGGTCGCGTGATTGATCATGGTACGGATCGGCCTGATCGTCAGCCCGTTACCGATCGCCTCCCGCATGTCGATCAGCAACACACTCATGCCGTCGGTTGGCTTGGTGGAATCCTCTCTCGCCGCGGTTCGTACGAGGAGTATCATCAGGTCGCTATGTTCGGCCCGGGATATCCAAATTTTCTGCCCGCTGACGATGAAATGATCACCCTCCCGTCGGGCGAAGGTCTGGATGCGGCTGGTATCGGTCCCACTTGTAGGTTCCGTCACGCCAAAGGCCTGGAGACGCAAATCCCCTTTCGCGATACCGGGAAGAAAAGCCATCTTCTGGTCGACGGACCCGTGGCGCAGCAACGTTCCCATTGTGTACATCTGGGCGTGGCACGCTCCGCCATTGCAGCCCGACCGGTGAATTTCTTCCAGAATGGCGCCGGCCGCTTCCAGCCCGAGACCCGAACCGCCATATTCTTCGGGTATCAACACCGAAAGAAAGCCTGCCGCACTCAACGCGTTGACAAAATCCGTCGGATAGATGCGTTTGCTGTCCAGATCCCGCCAATAGCTTCCCGGGAAATCCGCGCAAAGGCGGCGCACCGAATTCCGGATTTCGGGAAAATTATACTCTTCTTCCATAGCCACGGCGAGATTTCCTATCTTGATACTTTGTGTGTCGATTGATCGCTCGCGCGCATGAGAGGCGTCCCGAAATCATTTTGCGGTTCATATTCCATTGCGACCCGCCAGTTCCGCAAGATCTTCGGGGCGATTGATATTTACAGGTTCTTTCTTCAGCCGCACGGCCCTGGCGCCGCAGGCATCGATCCATCCCATCATTGCGCGTTTGTCCTGCCGGGCCATCCAGTCATCGAGAAGGGGCGCTAGATGCGCAGGCCACAGGCCGATCACAGGCTGGCCTTCGGCATAAGCAGGCGCTGGGGAAAGTTGTTCGGCAAGATCAGCGGCCAGGCCTGCGTTGTCGCAAGCGACGCTCAGCACCTCGGCGTGACCGCAATCGACCGCTTGGTGGAGCGCAGCGTTAAGGCCGCCTAGTGGCCCCTGATCGGGGCCGGGCCGATCAGCGATAGAGGTCATGCCTTCGCGCTCGCGCCCACACAGGACGATATCGTCGCATTGTTCGCGTAAGCTGGCGAGCACGTGATCGATGAGAGGCAGACCATCAAGCATTGCTTCGGCCTTGTCAAAACCGAAGCGAGTGGACTTACCGCCTGCAAGGATAGCGCCCAATCGTGTCATTCAGGTGCACGGCCATAGGCATGACTTGGGCCCATACAGCCCAAGACGATGGCAGAAACAGTGAGTGATCCGAGTTGGCGTGGCGATAGGGCCATTATATCCCCCTTCTTAGTTTATAGCGGGAGGCCCGGCTCCGGCCATAGCTATAATCGGTCTTCAAGCACTTTTAACGCGAGTCGCCAACTCACAAGCGCACGATAGTCGAGAAGCAGTTGGGAGACGCTTGAATTGGGTTCGCGGCCCTCTTGGATAACGGCTTTGAATTCGCGGCCTTGCATCCCCTATTATGATCGGCGCATAGTCTTTCTGAAAATAGGGGAGCGCGGCGATGATGAAACGCAGATGGAAACAATCAGGGGCGGTACTCGCTCTGTCAGCGATGGCACTTTCGGCGTGCCAATCAAGTCCGCCTGAGCAAACGGCACAAGAGATTGCGACTTCGCCGGATGGCGGAACATCAGCCTGCCCCAGCCAAGTCTATTGGGGCGACACCCACCTTCACACGGCAAACAGCGCCGATGCCGTGTTCAATGGCGTAAGATTGACGACAGAGGATGCATTGCGCTTTGCACGGGGCGACGAGGTCCGGTCGACCACCGGCCTTGATGCGCAACTGGCGCGGCCGCTCGATTTTCTCATGGTGTCCGATCACGCTGAAGTGATC
>Ga0209345_10001510_pt1 | contig 27593 bp, 25 predicted proteins | sample Cruoilmetagenom7_FD_187294 | JGI IMG/M metagenome (GOLD analysis project Ga0209345, IMG submission 187294) | Oil polluted marine microbial communities from Coal Oil Point, Santa Barbara, California, USA - Sample 7 (SPAdes) (version 2) | ecosystem: Environmental > Aquatic > Marine > Oil seeps ...
TTGTGGTTCGTTTCGGCGGCTTGATTGTCGGCCCAAGCCTGCGTTTCCTCATCAAGGTAGAGCTGCTCAGCCAGATCGCGGGACCAATCGGTATCGAGGCGTTTGAGCGTGCGCATGGCGTAGACTTGCAGCGCGGGGTCCTCGCTCCACATGGTCGAGGCGATGGGGCGGAAGTGATCGGCGGGGGTGGCAGGGTCAGAGCAAAGGGCACAAATCTGGATGCTGGCCTCTGCCGGGCCGCCAGAGACAGGGGTGTCGAAAAGCGGTGCATCTGTGGTGCAGAGGGGGCAGGTCATGGGCGGTCCTTTGGGGCTGACGTGTTTGTCAGCGGATGTACCACCGATCAGGGCGCGCTGCATGTCGTTTGTCAGGCTCCGACCAATCCATTTGTTTGAGGACTTTGTAAGCGATGGGGAGGGAGAGGAGCGCGCCTGCGATCATGGCACCGATCACGGTGGACCATGAGAAATAGCCAGCGACGATTACGGCTACGACGAGGGCGCCGGAGGTAACGGAAAAGACGATGGAATAGATGGCGAAGGCGAAGTGGAGCATGGGGCGCGGTCCTCTGGGGTGTGGTCTAGAGGATAGGGCGTTTGGGGGTTTGTTCAAATGGTGTGGTGCGCCCGAACCGAGGGGTGGGTGTGAAGCGTCCGCCCCGTGCGGGCGCTTCGGGCGCTGCCAAATCGGAGATTTGGATGGCATAATGACAGCACTTTTAATGCTCTGTGAGCCACGAATACAATATTTTCTGAGATGATACCGATTCCAAATTCGCATGATGTCGCGCTACATAACCAACATCATTCGGTAAAAACGAAAATTTATGCCCCAAACCTTCGACAAAATATATGCCGTTCACACTATTTAGAAAAATTATGTAACGACCCGCCTTCAGTGCATCCAACTCGTTTGAGAAGTCAATTTCATAAGTTGATTTTGCAGTCCCGGTCGCTGCTTTCAAGATACCCAAACCGGCTGAATACGCGAGCACTATGGCAAGAGAATAAACCTGGACCCACTCACGCCAATCTATTCGCCAAGAATACCCCGAACCGAAAAAAATACTTCCATCACTAGAGAGTGCCAAGGCTGCTTTGGGACGAAATAGTTTAAAAAGCAGATGGGCGGGCAAGATAAACAGAGCCACGGAGCGACTCAAAATATAAACGGCAACTGCAGTTAGAAAAAATAATGCGACAGAAACGGAAAGCATGTCGATGCCTAGATATAGGACTAAGAAAAAGATCGACATAAATATGAGCTTTACTGGAAATTCAGACCGTACCACGAACTTTCTTGACGCAGCGGTTAATACTTTTACGCTCCGCCGTGAACTATCTCGTGCTGGAAGTAGTTCTGGTGTAAAAGCTCTCTCTACATGTGCCTCATTTCTCTTATCCCACTCCATCCTTTTAGAAAGACGCGTCCATTTAGTGAGCCGCCGAAACATGAAAATTATGCGGAAATAGGGCAAAGCGAATGTAGTGATTGGTATAGAAGCAACTTCAGCAAGTGTTCTGGCTACGGCGATGTAGGCTATAGGAGCGAAAATGAATGTTGCAAATGCTGACGCGTCCGCGAGAACCGGCACCTCTCCAGCAAAAAAATAAAATAAGAGGCAAAGTGCACGATAGAAAGTGAGAATAGACCAAAAATCGACTGCCCAAATTTTCGCGAGTCCAATTTCGCAAGCCAATCAGCGGCGATCATTGCTTGATAGACTAATTTGTTCAGATTATCTGTCAAATGACGCCACCAAAACCAATTCACTCCATCCGCACCCTGTGGGAACGCGCATTGCTTTGCAATACGCTGCCTCCCACCGTCGCTAAAAATGGTCGGCTTTTAGCCGTCCATTTTTAGCGCTGAAATAAATGCTTCCTGCGGGATATCCACTTTACCGAACTGCCGCATTTTCTTCTTACCCGCCTTCTGCTTATCCAGCAGCTTGCGTTTACGCGATGCGTCGCCGCCGTAGCATTTGGCGGTCACGTCTTTGCGCATGGCAGACAGGGTCTCACGCGCGATCACCTTGCCGCCAATCGCCGCTTGGATCGGGATTTTGAACATGTGGCGGGGGATCAGGTCTTTTAGTTTTTCGACCATCGCGCGGCCGCGCATTTCGGCGCGGTCGCGGTGGACCATGGTGCTAAGCGCATCGACGGGTTCGTCGTTCACAAGGATGCTCATCTTGACCAGCGCATCTTCGCGGTAGCCGATCATGGCGTAATCGAAGCTGGCATAGCCCTTGGTCACGGATTTCAGGCGGTCGTAAAAGTCAAACACCACCTCATTGAGCGGCAGATCATAGACCACCATCGCGCGGGAACCGGCATAGGTCAGATCCATCTGGATGCCACGGCGATCCTGACACAGCTTCAGCACGTCTCCAAGGTATTCGTCGGGCACAAGGATCGTCGCCTTGATCCGCGGCTCTTCAAGGTGGTCCACGAACGTCAGGTCGGGCATGTCGGCGGGGTTGTGCAGTTCCTGCATGGAGCCGTCGCGCATGTGGATGTGATAGATCACCGACGGCGCAGTGGTGATCAGGTCGATGTCATACTCACGCTCGATCCGGTCGCGGATCACTTCGAGGTGCAGCAGGCCCAAGAACCCGCAGCGGAAGCCAAAGCCAAGTGCGGCGGATGTTTCCATCTCGTAGCTAAAGCTCGCGTCGTTCAACGCCAGCTTTTCAATGCTGTCGCGCAGGTCTTCGAATTCGGCGGCGTCCACGGGGAACAGGCCACAGAAAACCACAGGCTGGGACGGTTTAAAGCCCGGCAGCGCCTTGTCGCACGGCTTTTTCTCATGGGTGATGGTGTCACCCACGCGTGTGTCGCGCACCTGTTTAATGGAGGCGGTGAGGAAGCCGATCTCGCCCGGGCCAAGCACGTCAATTTCCGTCATGGCCGGACGGAACACGCCGATGCGGTCCACGTGGTGGACGGAGCCGTTTTGCATCATCGTGATGCGGTCGCCCTTTTTCAGCTGCCCGTCCATAATACGGACAAGAACGATCACACCGAGGTAGCTATCATACCATGAATCCACCAGCATCGCCTTAAGCGGTGCATCCAGCGTGCCCTTTGGCGCGGGCAGGTGGTGAACGATGGCCTCCAGAGTCTCGACAATACCCTCACCGGTTTTCGCAGACACACGGATCGCGCCGGACGCGTCGATACCGATCACGTCTTCGATTTGTTCAGCCACACGGTCACAATCGGTGGCGGGCAGGTCGATCTTGTTCAGGACCGGCACGATCTCATGATCGGCGTCGATGGCGTGGTACACGTTGGCAAGCGTCTGTGCTTCGACGCCTTGCGTGGAATCGACAACCAGCAACGAACCTTCAACCGCGCGCATGGAGCGGGAGACTTCGTAGGCAAAATCGACGTGACCCGGCGTGTCGATCAGATTGAGGACATATTCCTCACCATTGAGCGCCTTGTAGTTGATCCGCACGGTCTGGGCCTTGATCGTGATGCCCCGCTCACGCTCGATGTCCATGCTATCCAGCATCTGCGCTTTCATATCGCGCAAGGCGACTGTCTGCGTCTCTTGGATGAGACGGTCAGCGAGGGTGGATTTGCCATGGTCGATGTGCGCGACGATGGAGAAATTGCGGATGTGTGAAAGTGGTGTCATGAATTGGATATGTAGGGGTTTTGAAGGGCGGTCAAGGTGGATGATGATCCTTGGGGGACTGCTTTTGCGTGCAATTATGACGCGCGCACGCCAGACATCCGGTTGATCGCCGCCAGCGCGGGACAGCATGACGCAGCGGACGCCCCCAAAGACAGATCACGAGCCCACTCACAGCTCCGTGATCTATTGTGTTCACACTTGAATTTCCATCCGGAAAAAGGAGGCGCATAGGGGGCGCGACGGCCAAATTTCGCCGGCGCTCTAAAAATACCCAAAAAGGACAAACCATGCGCCCGATCAATCGTTTAGCCGTGCCTGCATTGCTCGCTCTTCCAACATTTGCTGCCGCTCAGGACACCGCCCCGGAGTGGGACTTCTACGGGCAACTGAACCTTGGAATTATCAATGTTGATAACGGCGTAGATACAGAGACAGCCCTGATCGACAACGACAATTCGAACTCTCGTGTCGGTGTGACCTTTCGGCAGGATTTGGCCAATGGCGGTCAATTCCGGTTCAACTTTGAAACCGCGCTCGGCTTGACCGGATCAAGTGCCATAAATGGCGACGACAACGATCTGGATGCCGGTTACAACCGTCGTGAACTGCGCAAGCTGGAAATCATCTATCAAACAGCCACAATAGGTACATTCTCGTTCGGTCAAGGCAGCATCGCAACAGACGGTTCGGGTGAAGCCGACTTTTCAGTCACTGGCGTTGCTGCCTATGCCGGCACAAGCGACCTTGCAGGCAGCCAATCGCTTGCGCTGACTGACGGGACAATCTCTGGCACTTCCATCGGCAATGCATTCAAAACCTTTGACGGCGGCCGTCGCTTCCGCATCCGCTATGACACGCCAACCTATAATGGCTTCGGATTCGCAGTGTCGGCAGGTCAGGAAGTTCTGTCCAGTGGCAACGATGATGAATTCTACGACTTTGGCCTGTCATACGACAAAGACTACGGCGACTACAAAGTCGCAGCACGTCTGGGCCACTCGATCCGCGACAGCGCCGAAGCATTCACCGTGGCCTCTGCCGCAGTCCTGCACGAGCCCACAGGCCTGAGCTTTGCCTTGGCTGCCGGTCAATCCCGAGAAGCGGATACAGATTACGCCTACGCAAAAGTAGGCTATCAGCGCGACTGGGTATCCTTCGGACGCACATATCTGTCTGCCGACTTTTACAGCGGGTCGGATTTCGCATTTGCAGGCAGCGATTCGCAATCTTTCGGCATTGCGGTCGTGCAAAAGGTCGACGCCTATAACGTCGAACTTTACGCGACATACCGGACCTTTGAAGTTGATGGCGGCACTAGCAATTTTGACGATGTTGACGTGACATTCGTGGGCGCGCGCTGGAAGTTCTAAACACTCCAAAATACCATCTCCTGACGCCACCGCAGAGAAATTCTGGGGTGGCGTTTTCATTTGTGATTTGAAGAAAACTCAAACTTGTGCATACTAGGCAGCAGAGCAGATAAAGCCGCACCCAAAGGGGAAAACCCCATTCGCGGCATGAGACAAAGGCAGAGATAATGAAACCAATGGTTTTGGCGCTTGTAGCGCTGTCCACAGTTGCCGCCTGCGGTGGCAAAGCGTCAAACTACACCACGCGGGGGGCATTTACCCCGACGCAGCTTTATGCGACGGGCCCACTCCAACGCGCCTGTATGGCGCAAGGGCGCAAAGCCGCCAGTTCACAACGGTGTGGCTGCGTTCAGGCTGTCGCTGATCAACAGCTGTCCTCATCTGATCAACGCCGCGGTGTAAAAGCGTTCAAAGACCCACATAAGGTGCAGGTATGGCGCCAGTCCGATCGCGCCTCTGACAACGCCTTCTGGGCGACGTGGAAAGCGTTTGGTCGCACCGCCGCCGCCGTCTGTTCCTAAGACCGGGCTGCACTGCGTCGCATAGACCTATTGATCAGATTTCGTTCGGACTGATGGAAATCAGGTCAACGGCAGCGCATGCGGGCGCTTGCGTGTTTTCCTATTTCTAGACAGGCGATTGCGTTGGCGGACCAAACCGATCTTGCAGTCGCGTCGCAATCTGATCGCGCGCGTTGCGAAATTGGGCAAGTGTGGCTTCACGCCCATCCCCCAGCCCTGTCGGGTCAAGGATCGGCCAATATTCAACATCCAAGTGAAAGTACCGCGTCAGCTCAAGCGCGCGGCGTTGGGATGCAGGCGACAAGGCAACGACCAGATCGAAAGAGCTAAGGTCATCGCCCCACTCTTCCATTTCGTCAAAACTGCGCGAGCGATGGCGTGACAGTTCGACACCCATCTCCTGACAGACCGCTATCGAGAAACCGTTAATCTCAAGGTCATTTTTGACCCCAACGGACTGAACATAAACATCCATGCCGAAGAATTTCTTCATCAGGCCTTCGGCCATGGGGGAACGGACCGCATTGTGATCGCAGCAAAAAAGGACTGATTGCGGCAGCTGCTGCGTCACGTCAGCCCCCGAAGTGTAGAACACAAATGAGGGTGAACAGACGGCGTGCGGTATCAATATCGATTTCCGCCTTTCCCTCCAGCCGTTCCTGCAACACACGAGAACCTTCCATGTGAATACCGCGGCGCGCCATATCGATCGTTTCGATCTGGGCCGGCGGCAGCTTTTTCACGGCGTCAAAATAGCTCTCGCAGATTTGAAAGTAATCTTTGACCACCTGACGAAACGGCCCAAGTGATAAATGGAATTCTGCCGCTTTTTCGGAATCTTCAGTATTCACATCGAATACCAGTCGCTTGTCCCGAATGGATAGATCCAGATGGTATGGCCCCGGCGGAACGGCACGCCCTTCGCGCGAAGGAAGCACAAAGGTGTTGTCCTCCAAAAGGTCAAACATAGCAACACGGCGCTCCTGCTCGATCTCCGCTGTAGGCGGGGGAAGGTTGGTGTCATCAAGGTTGATCTGAACGATGCGGGACATCGGCGCATCCTTTTGCGAGAGGTTTAGCGGCTTGAATACGCCAGCACGCGCGGCGTGGCAATGGATGCGCATCTTTTCATGTCAAATGCGGACCGCTTGAGATCGGCGGTATCATTGCTGTCGTCTGTGCAAACCGCTCTAGTGCCCCTTATCGGTTCAGCTTATCCAGCCGCGCCGTCACCGAAAGACCGTGCGCTTCGAGGCTTTCGGACGATGCGAGCCGTTCTGCGGCAGGACCGATGGCGCGCAAGGCTTCGGGCGTCATATGCGCCAGCGTTGTACGTTTCATAAAATCGAGCACCGAAAGGCCTGAAGAAAAGCGTGCTGAACGGGCAGTCGGAAGCACGTGGTTGGGGCCGCCCACATAGTCGCCAATCGCCTCCGGTGTCCACTGACCCAGAAAGATCGCACCGGCATGCGTGATACTTGCGCTCAAAGCGTGCGGATCAGCCACGCAAAGTTCAAGATGCTCAGGGGCAATCCTGTCTGCTAGGCGCGCGGCCGTGTTCAGATCAGGGACAGTGATGATGGCACCGAAATCACGCCATGAGGGGCCCGCAATATGCGCACGCTGCAATGTCTCCAGTCGCCGCTCGACCGCTGCGGCAACGGCTTTGCCAAAGGCGGGGTCGGTTGTAATCAGCAAGGACTGCGCGCTTTCGTCATGTTCAGCCTGCGACAACAGATCAAGGGCGATCCAGTCCGGATCATTGTCACCATCCGCGATAACAAGAATTTCTGACGGACCGGCAATCATGTCGATGCCCACTTTGCCAAAGACGCGGCGTTTGGCTGCGGCGACAAAGGCATTACCGGGACCGGTGATCTTGTCCACCGGTGCGATTGCATCGGTACCATAGGCCAGCGCAGCCACGGCCTGAGCGCCGCCAATGCGGTAGATTTCGTCTACGCCTGATATTTGCGCAGCCAGCAGAACGAGAGGATTAAGTACCCCGTCTGGTGTCGGCACGACCATGGCAAGGCGAGTGACGCCGGCAACTTTGGCCGGAATCGCATTCATCAAAACCGAGCTGGGGTAACTGGCCAGCCCACCCGGCACGTAAAGGCCCGCGGCAGAGACCGCCGACCAACGCCATCCCAGCGTGGCTCCGGCCTCATCTGTCCATTCCGCATCTTCGGGCAGTTGACGTTCATGGTAGGAGCGTATCCTCGCGGCTGCCAGCTCCAAGGCGGCCCTATCCTCGGCCGAAACCTGACGACATGCTGTCGCGACTTCTTCGCTGGTGATGCGCAGGCTGTCCGGTGTCAGTGTGATCCGGTCGAACTTTGCCGTTAATTCAATTACCGCTGCGTCACCGCGCATACGTACATCGTCGATGATACCAGCCACTGTGGCATCCACATCGGGGCTGTCTTCGCGCTTGGCGTTCAGTAGCGTTGTGAAGGATGCTTCAAAATCGGCATCAGTGGCATCAAGGAATACGGGCATGGGACAAGCTCCTGTGTTGGCTCAAGCAGGTAGCGGCGTTCGCCGCTTTCCTCAAGAGGCGAGCGGCAGCTGCATTTTGACGCGGGTGCAAGTATTTAAGGGAGTTAGAGTAAAACGCTGTCCTGCAAATACAGCTACGGGCAATGGTTTAGTCTGGATGGTTCGGACGTTTTTTCGACGGTGCCACATAGGGGCGCGTTACGTCTTTAAGTGTCACATCCAGTGCTTCCACAGTCAGGCGAATGGCCCCGTCTCCGGCAAGCGTCAGGGTGACTTGCCCCGAGGGGCTTTCGCTTTCGTCAAACGCCATGTGCAAAAGAGACAGCACCAAGTCGGCATCCCCCTTCGGCACCCCCTGAGAGGCAACCGCCTGCACATTGGAGAACATCAATACCGATTGAACACGCTCTGGCGCATGACGTTTGGCACCGGCGTCTTCCCAGCGTACGCGGTTCAGTAGCAGGGCAAAGCGGCCTTCGCGCTTAAGCCAGCGCATCTCGGACGCGGGAAACACCGCGTCCTGCACAAGCGAGGAAATGATTACCAGGTCGTCGGCATCCAAAGCGCCGAGGTTCAGCGGTGCTTCGCCGCCATCTTCAAAGCGTGCATCATCATTCATTCGTCTTTGATCCGCTCAATATTGGCACCAACGCCGGACAGTTTCGCCACCACATGCTCATACCCTCGATCCAGATGGTAGACACGGGAAACCTTCGTCTCACCCTCAGCAGCCATGCCTGCAAGGATCAACGAAACAGAGGCACGCAGGTCAGTCGCCATAACGGGCGCACCTTTGAGTTTTTCTACGCCGGTCACAATGGCCTTACCGCCGTGCACGTCCACTTTCGCGCCCATGCGGATCAACTCCGGCGCGTGCATAAAGCGATTCTCGAAGATTTTCTCCTCAAGCGTCGATGTCCCTTCGGCCGTACACAAAAGCGCCATCATCTGCGCCTGCAGGTCTGTCGGGAAACCCGGAAAGGGTTCGGTTGTCACATCAACTGCGCTAACGCGGTCCCCGCGCCGCTTCACCTTGAGGCCTTTGTCCGTCTCGATCACTTCAATACCCGCGGCGTCCAGCTTTTCGCAGAAAGCGCCAATCAGGTTGATCCGTCCGCCCAGCAGCTCAACCTCACCACCGCAGATGGCGGGCGCAAGCATGTAAGTGCCCAGCTCAATTCGGTCCGTGACAACAGGGTGCGTCGCAGCGCCCAATCGGTCCACACCCTGAATGGTGATGCTGGATGTGCCGTCGCCCTCAATCTGCGCCCCCATGCGGCGCAAGCAATCCGCAAGATCCACGATCTCCGGCTCACGCGCGGCATTGTTGATTACTGTGGTTCCCTTGGCCAGCGTGGCAGCCATCATGATATTTTCGGTCGCGCCAACAGAGGCGAAGGGGAAATCAATGACAGCCCCCTTAAGGCGCCCACCAGCAGCCTTTGCGTACAGGTAGCCATCGCGCAGATCAATTTCCGCGCCCATTTTGGCCAAACCATCCGTGTGAATATCCATAGGCCGCGCGCCAATTGCGCATCCGCCGGGCAGAGACACCTCAGCATAGCCTTCACGCGCCAGCAGCGGCCCCAATACCAGATTGGAGGCACGCATTTTGCGCACAATGTCATATTCCGCTCGAGTGTTGATCTCACCATGGGAAGACATGGCAATCACCCTGCCCTCCTGGAGGGAAGTGACCTCAGCGCCCAGAGACTGCAACAACTGCGTCATGGTGCGGATGTCGGACAGGCGCGGCGCGTTGGTCAGCGTCAGCGGCTCTTCGCTTAGCAGTGTCGCAGGCATCAGCGTCAGGCAGGCGTTCTTCGCACCCGCAATCGGAATTGAGCCCGCCAGCGGCCCACCGCCCCGTACCAGAATTGCGTCCATGTTTTAGGATTCCTTGTCTTGCGCGGTTTGCGCTGTGCCTGTGGTGCTGCCCTCTGACGTATCCGTTGCCCGCGCCCGCGCCTGCGTTTTGCGACGCGCCATGTTAGCCTTAAGCGCCTGAGACAGCCGCGCCTGCTTGCGCGCAGCTTCTGCCGCTTTAGGTGTTTGGGCCGGAGTGTGAGAGGACTGTTTGTCTGCCATAGCGCCTGTCTAGCGCAGGTACTGCGCGGGGTCCAGATTAGGCGCGAATTTGGGTTGCGCAAGCGACGGATAGAAGCTAATCAGCCCGCTATCGGCGCTGCTGTAGCTCAGAGGTAGAGCACTCCCTTGGTAAGGGAGAGGTCGAGAGTTCGATTCTCTCCAGCAGCACCATGTTCCCAGAACATTTATTGATTTGAAGCTTTGGACCCGGCTGGTCGCGGATCTATCGCGCGGTGCGTTCCGACCTGAACGCAGCATGTAGTTGGATGAAATGCGTGGTCTCAAAAAAGAGGATGGGCGCATTTCCCACCCTAAAAAGGCGGGAAATTGGGCTCCTTACTGAGGGCCTCAGGTTCTTTGACGCGACAGCCGATGGATGACGGCGAAGAACACTGGCACAAACAAAACACACAGTACCGTCCCAGAGATTGCCCCGCTCAGAACGCCGGACCCGATCGCTGTCCGGCCAGAGGGCAGAACAACCGACGAGGCTCCAAAAGAAAACGCCATAGATATCACAAGGATACGACGAAACCGCTGTTTCGCCGCTTCTGCAACGCCAGCGTTGGCCTGTTCGCAGGCGAACTCGACGATCAGGATCGTAGTTTTACCGGCAAGACCAATCACCGTCAGCAAAGATACTTGAAAATACACACCATTCGCAAAGCCACCTAGCCATGCGCCAACCAGCGCGCCAACATCCCCGCAAAGGGAACCGACCAGCCTTCATACAAAACAGTAAGGGACAGGAAGACCCCCAAGCGACAGCGCATAAAGCACGCCTGCCTAGCCGCCCACCTCAATTTCCTCCAACGCAATGGCCGTCCAGACAATTCGAACCCAGACGGCCGTTGGGCGGCCAGCGGTCGCATCTCCGCCATGGCTTCGCCGGTCATGACGCCCTCAGCCGGACTGCGCTGAAGCTGTGCTGCGGCTACCCCGTTGTACCGGTAGAGCATCTGCGCACCGTACTTCCGGCTTGTCGTTGAGAACGGCGAGAACGGGGCCAATCCGCCTGTCGCGTTGTGGACCCGCCAGTGCTCAAGGTCTTTGGGCACCATGTGACATAGCACATCACCCTGAATATAAACACGTTTTGCGCGGCAGTTATCCATAAAGTCGTTCCCATAGTGGCCTGCCCATGCGATCGAAAGCATGTTCCCGACCTCAGATTCCTTCAGGCCCACCGCGACGGCAGCGGGGCTGAAGGTAGAAGTCAAATCCGCTGACGTTGCCGAGTTCAATCCCGACCAAAGGAACAATCCGGAAAGCAAGCGCCTCCTGAATTTGCGAGAATGCGCCAAATGCACGTCCGGGGATGGCCGATACGCTTTGGCCTACGGCTTCACGTTCTGACCATTCTTTCAGGCCAATAAACGCAAGGCCCATGTTTTGACCTTAACCGGCAAAGCTGAACCCGCTGACGGTGAAGACGGACTTGAACGATAGAATTCGTTATCAAGATAGTGGTCCGAGACCTTCCCCAATACGCGGTTCGTGGCAGTACCCACGCGCACTGGCCTGTGATCTGACCCCTTGTATTTTTGGTGGCTACGTAGGGATCAAAATATCGTTCCATCAAGCGCGCTACGTTTTCGACCACAACGATCGCATCGTCAGGGAGTTGATCGAGATGCCAAAAGCCGCGATCACGCCAAAGGTCGCGAGCAGCACCATTTGTACCGTCAAAGTCGGGATCAGGGTTGCACGCAGGTTCCGGCTGAACAGAAGCATCACAGAACAAACCGGCCCGACCGCCTCAAGCAAGGTGACGACCACCTCCTTGATCGAAAGTTCGACGAAGGGAAACGTATCGTAGGGGACTACATGTTTCATACCATCCGGAAAGAATTCCGAAACAGGCTCCAGCGGCTCTTCGACCAGTTTGGCTATGGGCAGCGCGTTCGGACCGGTTGCCCTTCGACAGTGGGAAGTGACCCGAATGACCCGGCGGATACCTGTCAGTGTTGCGTATTGCGCACCGAAAACCTGCACGTTGCCGCCCCCTTCAAGGCGGCTGAATTCATCGACAAGATTGGTCACGAGGCAGTCCAACAAATCCACGGAATCCAGCGTGCCAACTTCGGATACCAGTGCCACAATCATCAGAAAGCCGCCCGCCGATGTGCTGACGGTCATGCCCTGCCGCTGCACTGCCTCGGGCAAAAGAGCGGCTGCCTAGCTTAGCTTATTTTTCCATCTGAACCTCTGCGATATCCGGGTCTGTTTCTGCGGGTTCACCACTGCGCCCGGCGCTGCCTCTTGAAGACTCGCCACAATGATCCGATCCCTGTGGCAAGCCCGTCAGTGATGATCCCATCTCTGCCATGCGCCCCATCACCCCTTAGGGCCCGCAGCTCAACGACGTTTTCGGCGGCTATAAACAGCGCGGTCGGTTCTCTGCGACGATCAAAGCTTTCGCCCTGTTCCGAGCTGGCAGGGATGGCATCGTCACCGCCTACCAGTTTGGCCGCGCGTTGTCGGCGCGCGCTGTCGGCATCAGATAAGGTAGAACAGGCAAAAACCCTATCAATCTGTCGGATAACAGCCAGAGTATCTGCTTGCGCGGCAATCACCAGCACGCACGGAGTCGCAACAAAACGGCCGATCAGAACCCGCGCTTGGGTCACATTCTGCTTTTCAAGCGTGAAGACTGTGACCCAAGCAGGAGGTCGTGCTTCTTGCGCGCGGCTCCGGAAACCGGCCCAGCCATCACAGCCAGCAAGAGAAATAATGTTCGAGTTTTGGTTCTGAGCTGTACGCGCCAAAATCCGGTAGTCAGCCCTGCAAGATACGCAGGAAAAATCACCTTCGAAAAAGCTAGGGTGTCAGAACAGTAGTCCGGAAAACACGATCGCCAAACCGGCTCCAACCATCAGGATTGTCGGCAGAACGCGCCGCGCACCGATCAAGCCGTAAGATACCAGCATCAACCCCGCGGCGATACGTAGCATCGCAATAAGCGCAGCAATCGGATCTTCGGCCAATCGCAGGATGTCAGGGTTCGCAACCATGCCCAGCGGAATGATGTACAGCCCCACGCCCAGCGCCATCGCTGTCAGCGCCACCTTCAGCCAGTTTTCCCCGACCATGCCTGCCGCGATAAATACCGCCCCGCAGACCGGAGGTGTGATTGTGGACAACAACGCGAACCAGAACACGAATAGATGCGCCTGCAACGGTTCCAACCCCAGCTTCATCAGCGCAGGTCCCGCAACTGAAACGCAGATCACATAGGCGGCCGTTGTTGGCACTTCCATCCCCAGAAGCAGGCAAGCCAGCGCAGTCAGCAAGAGCGATGGCCAAAGCAAGCCGCCCGACCCCTCAAGGATCAGCGAGGTCAGCTTTACCCCCAGACCTGTAATGGACAGCACGCCAATGATGATCGACGCGCACAGAATGATGGAAGCAATCATCGATACTTGCTTGGCAGCATTCATAACGGCGCTGGTAAACCGCTCAATGATCTGGGCGCGGTGGCTTTTCAGATTACCGTTGATAAAGAGCAAAAGGGCCCCTGCAAGGATCGCGAGCGCGGCGGCATATTCCGGCGTATATTTTACCACAAACATCGCCCAAAGAAGCACAGAAAACGGCACCAGAAAAAACAACGATGTGATGATCACGTCACGGCGTTCGGGGCGGTCCTCGGCGGCGACGCCTTTGAGGTCAAAGCGTCCTGCATAGGCATTGATGCCAAACCACACCGCCAGAAAATAAAGAAACGCCGGCAGCAAGGCGGCAGCCATAATGGACGTGTAGGGAACGCCTGTCAGCTCAACCATCACAAAGGCACCGGCCCCCATCAGCGGCGGCATGATCTGCCCGCCCGATGATGCAACGGCTTCAACAGCCGCCGACAGCCGCTTGGGGTAGCCTAGATTGGTCATAGCCGGCAAAGTCACAGCGCCGGTAGACGCGACATTGGCAGATGCGGAACCTGAAATAGAACCGAACAGTGCAGATGAGATCACCGACACTTTGGCCGCGCCCCCTTTCAGTCGTCCCGCAGCAGCAGCGGCAACATTCATGAAACCCTGCCCTGCTTCGCCTGCGTTCAGCACCGCGCCGAAAATCACAAAGATCGCCACAACACTCACCGAAACGCCCGTAAGAGAACCCCAGATCCCGCCTTCGGCAATGGTGAGCGTTCCCAGAAAACTGGCGGTCGGCGTACCAGAATGGCCGAACTGACCAGGGATATGTTGACCGTACAGACCGTAAAGCAGCGCAAGACCTGCAACGATAGGAAGGGGCCAACCGATCGCACGCCGTGCAGCCTCTAGGGTCACACCAAGCAAGACAATCGCAACCAGTGTCTGAAAGTTACTTTCAAGGAACCCGTATTGGTCCCCAAGGCTATCACTGTTCACAGCCACCCAAATAGCGGCCGCGGCGCCAAGCGCGGCCAGCACGCTTCCGCTTAACAGCGCAGCGCGGCTTTTTGCACCGAGCACCAAGACAAAAGGCAGAATGAACGCCATGTGCAGGGGGCGGCTTACCAGATTTGGGATAAGACCGGAAAACACCAACATCAGGTGATAGCCAACCAGACAAGTGGCAAGCAGCAACCACAGCGCGCTTTGCAAGCGGCCTTCAGAGAGATTTGTCATGGCGGATTGGCCTTGTCGTAGATAGGTTAAGACAGGCCGGACGTGAGGTCCGGCCTGCTAGGGGCTGTTACTTCTGCGCGTCGGTCAGAGCAATCCCTGCCTCTTCATAGTAACGCTGTGCACCGGGATGGATCGTGCCTTCGATTGTGCCCATCAGGCCCTCGTTCACACCATTCCACCATGGTGCGTTTTCACCCAGCGTGGATTTGCTTTCCCAGAAGGTTTTGGTAAGCTGATACGCAGTGTCATCGTCCATACTTGTCGTTGTGTAGGCGACAACCGGCAGCGATGTTGTGGTGATGTCGCCATCTTGCCCTGCGTAGGTACCGGCAGGAATTGTTAAGGTGGTACGTTTGGTCTGCGTGATCTGGTCACCTGTCAGCGACAATACGGTAACCGGCGTGGATGCCGCCGCTTCGATCACGTTCGGCGCAGGCCATGAACCAGCCGTCACGAACCCGTCAATCTGCCCGTTCTTCAGCGCGGCAACCGCGTTCGACAGTTCGGCATCGGCAATCTTTACCTTGTCGGCCATGCCGAACAACCCAAGGTATTTCTCCCCTTCGGTCGCCCCGAACGATCCCTTGCCCAGCAGAATGGTTTTACCTTCAAGACCAGTGATATCGGTCACGCCGCTGTCCTTGGACATGACGAAGTGCATGGTCAGGGACGGAATCGGAAACAGGGCGCGAATTTCGTCGAACTTGGGGTCGCCTTTGCCTTCGAACATAGCCTTGCCGCCTTGGGCTAGGCGAACAAGTGCAGGCGGTGTTGTGAAGACATAGTCGCCGCCACGCGCACGTGTCTCCATCACGTTCTGGACCGAGCCTTGGCTTTCTTCGACTGTGACAATCACATTGCCATCAGTGCCGGCCTTCATCGCCTCCGCCAGTTCAACGCCCATCTGAAAGTAGGACGAACCGGTTTTTGCCGATTTATATGTGATACGCGTTTCCGCAGATGCGACAGTTGTGCTTAGGGCTGTCAGTGCAAGGGCTGCCACTGCTGACTTGATCAGGGTTTTCATCAGAACTCCTCCTCCAGGATATATTTGCGTTCTGACGGTGACGTTTTGACCCGATTTTCGCAAGCTCAAAACAGCAGCTCCGGAGCAAGGCACACCCCGTCAGAGCAGCGAAATATCCGAGCGGGCGGAGCTTGCTATGCGGGCCAGACTTTCTGATGCAGAGATATGCCAATCCAACCCGGCTTGCCCTTCACTGTGGGCAATCCGCAGATTTTGGGCGGCGCGGATGGCATTATTTTCGGTTTCGATCAGGGCTTCGGCCATCGCGCTTCGCTCTGCCTCAATGGCGGCACGGGCGCTGCTATATTCCTCTGCGCTAATCGCACCCGACGCATACTGCAGATCAAAGCGCGCAAGCGCCTCATCCTGAGCGGCAAGTCGCGCGGGTAGGGTTTGTTGCACCAATGCCATTTGGGTGTTTGTCATCCGCAGTGTCCGCACCACGGCGCTGGCCGACACTTTTTCAATCTGCCGCGTGACTTTCTGCTTGCCCGCCGCATGGCCAACCAATGCGCCACCCAAGGAACCTGACGCGGCGCCGATCAGACAGTTTTGAGCATTGCCTGCCGATACAACCATGATGCCACATCCCAGCGCAGCGCCGATCCCCGCCCCTTTGAGCGTTGTCTGCATAACAATCCTACGGGATAGTGCCGCAAGCGCCTCACCTTGATCAACCGTCCCAGCGCCGTGCGAAGAGAAGCTCATCAATGAAACGTCAGACCGGCTTGAATGGGCATCCGGCGCGGGACCACACGCTGTCAGCGCAACAAGGGCAAGAGGAAAGAGGCGGCACATATTTTTACGCATGAGAGAAAAGTCCAGATTGTTTCCAAATTCTCGCTAATCGCGGAATGAGGTCAAAAAAGGGCAGATCGATACAAAATCATCCGATTTCAATTTGCGCGTGTAAATTTCTGTTTCTCTTTAAATTCATAAGGTTACAGACAGCTTCAGGTTGAAAACTCTAGCAGCCTTGCTAATACTGGATCAGCATCGTTTTGCGCGTGGACCGCGCCGCCGCCGCCCTTGATTACCCTCTTTTTAGAAACTTACGGCTTCGCATAGTGTTCTGCACCTGCACATATGGATCGCGGCACGCATAATGGCCGCGATCTTTCGTTTGCCAAAGCCTTGTCTGCTCAGCCCGAACCGCCTTTTACCCACTGAAATCCGGCTAAAGGGACGCCTTCCAGAGGGACAAGGACCTAGCCCAGCGCGCGCAACAATTCCTGCGAGGGCTTTCCTGTGGCTGGCAGACCTTTGCTGGCCTGATAGGCGCTGATCGCTTTTTCACTGTTTGGACCAATAACGCCATCGGTACCGCCAGTATCGAAGCCGCGCGCTGTCAGACGCTGCTGGAGCGCGACCCGATCATCTTTGGTCAAACCGTTGGCATCCGGCGGAAAGCTGGAACGAAGCGGGCCTGCACCACCGATCCGGTCAGCCAGATGGCCGACACCGATCGCGTAAGCGTCCGAATTGTTGTAGCGCTTGATTGCGCGGAAGTTGCTTGTCACCGCGAAACGGGGCCCACCGGGTTGTGGCTGAATGATGCTGCCTTGTGGCGCGCCATTGCCGACCTCACCGCCCCATTTGACTCCGCGCGTCCAGCCGTTGCGCTGCAAATACGCAGCAGTGGAGGCCAGCGCATCTGTGGGGTCTTCGGACCAGATATCGCGCCGACCGTCACCGGTGAAGTCGACTGCAAATGCTTGATAGGATGTCGGGATAAACTGCGTGTGGCCCATCGCGCCAGCCCATGATCCTGTCATCCGCGAAGCTGAGATATCACCGTTCTGTACAATCCGCAGGGCCGCGATCAGTTGCTTTTCAAAGAACGCTCCGCGACGCCCGTCAAAAGCAAGCGTCGAGGTGGCCGAGATCACAGGCACATCACCGCGACGCTCACCAAAGAAGCTTTCGAGCCCCCAAATCGCACAGATGATCTCTGCATCGACACCGTAGCGTCCCTCAAGGGTCTGCAAAGTGCCGCGGTGACGCGCAAATGCAGCGCGCCCTTTGCTGATCCGCTCATCCGAAGCAGCTATAGCCAGGTAATCTTCAAGGCTGCGTTTGAATTCAGTCTGGTTGCGGTCACGTTTGACACAACCCGGCAGATAGCCCGTGCCGCGGAATGCATTGTTCAGCGTGGATTGGCTGATGCCCTGCCCGACTGCGCGCGCGCGAAAGCTGGAAACCCATGCGTCGTAACCGGCATTGGGCGTTGGCAGAAGGTCGGCGGGCAATGCACCGCCAATGTTTGCACTGCTTCGCATGGCGGGCGCGCCACCACATGCTGATAGTGTCAGGGCACCTAGGCCCATTGCGAAAGTCCGGCGTGATAATTGCATACTGCTGCCCCGTTCGTGGAGTTATGGTTTTGTGCGTATGCTATCTTATTGGATGACCAAGGCAACAGGTCATGAAAGCACCCCGCATCCCTGCGCGGCGCTTTGCCAACTTTTAGTCAGACTGTGATGGCTGGTACAACGGCACTGTAGACAGCGACATCTTTGCTGAACCGTTTTGGATTTCCCGTGCATGGCTGATGTAGATGAGCGTTTGGTTCTTCTCATCGAAGATCCGCTTCACACGCAGCGATTTAAACACAATTGACCGCCGCTCGCGGAAGACTTCTTCGCCTTCGTCGCTGCGGTCAATATCACCGATTATGATTGGACCGGTCTGGCGACAGGATATGGAAGAGTTCGAGGGATCTTCGAACCAGTTACCCTTTTGCAGTCGGTCAATAATGCCGCGTTCAAAATAGGTAATATGACACGTCACCCCTTGGACTTCAGGGTCGGCAAGCGCCTCAATAATCAGATCGTTTCCAAGCCAGTCGACGTCAACTTCGCCTACGACCTCCGCTGATAAGGCAGCAGGAAAGGAGAGGATGATAGCGGTGAGGAAATGTTTGATCATGACCACAAACGCGCACCCCCGCGCGAAGTTCCCACCTGCGGCAAAAAAGCTTGAGTCAGCTCTGCTATTGCCAGCGAGCACGTGAGAACATTATAAGAACATCATGACAAAAATGACCATTCAGGAAAAGCTTGCGGTACTCAGTGATGCCGCAAAATATGACGCGTCCTGCGCCTCATCAGGCACGACGCGGCGGAACAGTTCAGACGGCAAGGGACTGGGTAGCACCGAAGGCTCGGGCATTTGCCACGCCTACGCGCCGGACGGGCGCTGTATCAGCTTGCTGAAAATCCTGATGACCAATTTTTGCATCTATGACTGCGCTTATTGCATCAACCGCGTTTCATCGAGCGTACAGCGTGCGCGCTTTTCAGTGGAAGAGGTCGTTCACTTGACCACCGAATTCTATCGCCGCAACTATATTGAGGGTCTGTTTTTATCCTCGGGGATTATCAAAAGCCCCGATGACACGATGGCAGACATGGTGCGTATCGCCCGTGAATTGCGCCATACCCACCATTTCCGCGGCTACATCCATCTCAAAACCATTCCCGATGCCGCTCCAGAACTTATCGAAGAGGCAGGCCTGCTGGCTGACCGTCTATCGATGAATATCGAACTACCCACTGACGCCGGCATAAAGGCCTACGCACCCGAGAAAAACGGTGATGAAATCCGTCGTGCCATGGGGCGTGTGGAGCTGCGCAAGCAAGCTGCAAAGGAGCGGACGCACACGGGGCGAAAGGCCCAGAAATTTGCACCGGCAGGTCAGAGCACGCAGCTGATCGTAGGCGCGGACGGCGCTGATGATGCGACAATTCTGAACAGCTCCACCCGTCTGTACAGTTCTTATAAGCTCAAGCGGGTCTATTATTCTGCATTCTCTCCCATTCCTGATAGCGCCGCCACCCTGCCTTTGATCAAGCCACCACTGGTGAGGGAGCATCGGCTCTATCAGGCAGACTGGTTGCTACGATTCTACGGATATCAAGCAGATGAGATTGCTGCGTCCTCACAAGGGGGCATGCTTGATCTGGAGATCGACCCGAAACTCGCGTGGGCCCTTTCCAACCGGCACATGTTTCCGGTCGACATCAACCGCGCGTCGCGTGATGTGCTGCTAAGGGTGCCCGGGTTCGGAACCAAATCTGTCGCTCGGATTCTTTCTGCGCGGCGGAACGGCGCGTTGGGCTTCGGTGATCTCACCAGAATTGGGGCGCTGGTGAACAAGGCCAAGCCGTTCATTGTTACGCGGGACTGGTCGCCGGGCAGCATGACCGACGCTGCCAACCTGCGCGCACGCTTCGCGCCCGCGCCCGAACAATTGAGCCTTTTGTGATATACGCCCCGTGCCTGCCCCGTCTGGGTACCTTTGACGCATGGCGGGATGCTGCGCGCGCGCTCGCCAGCAATGATGTAGACGCCGACCAGATCGAGTGGACGATGGATGGGGCTGAATGCAGCCTTTTCGGGTCGGGCGCGGCCCTACCCGCGGCTCAATCAATGACCGTGCCGAAAGATTTTTTGCCGCTGGCCAAGCTTGTTTGTGCCAGCCGAACCACTGGCGCCCATGACCTTCTATACCGCGTATTGCTGCGCTGTCGCGGCAATGCTGCCCTGCTCGAAAATCGCGCGGATACAGAGGTGCAGCAACTGGTGGCATTGGCAAAGAACATTCGCCGCGACATGCACAAAATGAAAGCCTTCGTGCGGTTTCGTGAGGTGACACCGAAAGGGGCAAACCGCCGCCAGTTCATCAGCTGGTTTGAACCTGATCACCGCATTGAAGAGCTGATAGCAGGATTTTTCACCCGCCGTTTTGCTGATATGGATTGGGGGATCGTAACGCCCGAAGTAACAACAAAATTCGAAGGTGGTTTTCTGAGCCAAGAAGCTTTGCCCAGTGACCGCCTTAACCTAAGCGATGCTACCGAGGACCTGTGGCGGACATATTACGCGAACATCTTCAACCCGGCCCGCCTTAAGATCAAAGCGATGCAGTCGGAAATGCCCAAGAAATATTGGAAGAACTTACCAGAGGCTGACCTGATACCCGATCTCATCGCGCAGGCCGAAACGCGGGTGCATCAAATGCAGCAAGACGCGCCCACGCTACCACCGATGCGCGCCGAACGTATTCTTGAACGGCTGCCTGCACGCCCGAAGGCCGAAAACATCCATGCCTGCACCCGTTGCCCAATAGGCGCACAAGCCACACAGGCTGTGGCAGGGGTCGGACCGGACGCCGCGCGCCTTATGATTGTGGGAGAACAACCGGGCGATCACGAAGACCTGAGCGGAAAGCCGTTTGTAGGACCGGCAGGACAAATATTGGATTCCATCGCGCGCGAAGCAGGAATAGACCGCAACGCCGCCTACATCACGAGCGCGGTCAAACATTTCAAATTCAAGCCCCGCGGAAAACGGCGCATCCATCAAAGCCCGAACCGATCCGAAATATCAGCATGCCGTGTCTGGCTCACCCAAGAGATCGCGACGATCAAGCCTGCACTTATCGTCGCCTTAGGTGCGACGGCGGCTCAGGCATTGACGGGGAACGGCACGCAGATCATGGCGCGGCGCGGCAAAATCGAAACCAGCCTAGAAGGCCTACCGGTGCTAATTTCTGTACACCCTTCCGCGATTCTACGCAGCCCCGACAGTGCAAACCTGCGCGCTGCGTTGTTGGAGGATCTTTCAACAAGCAGAATCATGATTGATGCGCTGGAAAGCGACACAACCGTCACTCCGATCACCTCTATTTAGCGAACAAGGTCTTGGCATCCTCCCCCTAAATGCTGCGAGTGCAAATTTTTCTGGTTTTCGTACCGGTTTGCGCTTGTACTCTCTGTTCGGCGGGCATAGTAAAGCCAAACGAAATTGGCGCGGGATGGAGCAGCCCGGTAGCTCGTCAGGCTCATAACCTGAAGGTCGTAGGTTCAAATCCTACTCCCGCAACCAAATTCGGCGATGTATCGCATTCAACAAGGCCCGCCAATCAGGCGGGCCTTGTTGCGTTTGTAACGTCAATAGTGCCCGCGCGTCGTGCGCTTGATTCTTTCAGGACCTTGTGCGTGGCTTTCGTTCAGAAGATGCGGGGCGCTATTCCCGTGGTGGCAAACTCCTCACGAAGCCAATCCGGATCGTGGCCGCGATGTCACAGCATTCTTGACGAAGCGAATTGACCGCCCAATAGCGCCAGATAAGGCAGGCAGCTTCGCAGCCACACCGTTCTTGGTGCGCGCTATCTGGTGTCCTCGCGTCCAAGTTGCCCGGCGAACCGGGCACCTTGCGACATCCTTTGAGATAGGTTGCGGCAACTGATAAAGATAATGCAGATCATCATCCCGAGGCACACTAATATGGCTCTTGGGCAAATACAGAAGAAGCCAAGCCATTTTTAACTCAGCTGCATAGATGCTCTTACCACCCAGCAGTTTGGGAGGACCACTAACGCAGGCATCTCGACTTTGACCCATTTAAAGGGTGCTGAACCTGTTTCTGCCGCTAAACTGACGACAGGATGTGAATCTTGCGATCTGCCAGCATGTCTTTCGTTTTTGCGCCGTACTCTTTCATGTGAGGCGCTCTGGCATGGGCGCCAAGGGCTTCCATGCTCTCCCACTTTTCGATGACAACGAATGTATCCGGACCAAACGCAGCTTGCATCGGACCTGCGTTTTCGGTGTCTATCGTCGCCTCGTAAGCGATACAGCCCTCCTCCGCCAACACGGCAGGGACATTGGCGTTGAACATTTCCAACACGCGAGCGCGTACGCCAGGTTTTGTTGTGATAACTGCAACGACATGGACAATAGACATAAGTATTTCCTTAATTGAGGCCGAATCCGGCTATTTGTAGATTTAGGAGGCTATGCGGCCGCCTGCTGAGGCTTGTTGTTTTCCCGCCAGATGATCGCGACCATGAGCGCCGATGCGGCACCACCAATGATGGTTGTCATCAGTCCGGGAAAGCTGAAGGCAAACCCGGCTGCCGCAAGCGGAAGGCGCATCCAAGGCCGTACCAATCCAACGCCTAACAAGTAGCCTTCCAGTCCGCCCGAAAGCAGAACAATCCCGATGATGATCGATGGCAGAACATAGATGAGCGGGGTCAAATCACCCTGAAGCACCAACGCAGGTTGGAACAAGAAGAACAGCGGCACGAAGTAAATCACAACCCCGAGACGCATCGCCGTAAAGGATGTTTGCATAGGCTTGGCGCCCGCAATTGTTGCAGCAAGGAATGCCGCCGCGCCGACAGGTGGCGTGATGACGGATAGCATCGCGTAATAGACAATGAAGAAGTGCACAGCGACAGTATTTAGCCCGCCAATTTCGATGATAGCGGGGGCTAAGGTTACCGCAAGAAAGATGTAGGCGACGATGGCCAATCCGGCCATCCCCATGATGAAGCAAGCCAAGACACCAAGAGCGATGATCATATAGACATTGTCCCCGCCCAAAGCGACAAGGCCCGATGTCATGGAGCCGGTCACGCCAGTGATGGTCAAAGCGCTCACAACAAATGCAATCGGCAAGATGATGGCTGCGGTTTGTGTCACCAAGACGCCAACCTGTCGCAGGGTCGCGAACAGACGCGTGGGTGTCATCATCGTATCGCGCTGAAGGAAACTAAGCGCGATCATAAGTGCACTGGCATACCATGGGGCGTAGTATTCCCAGCGCATATACAGCAGCCCCCAGACCAAGAAGACCATGACCGACAAAAAGGGCCAGCCCCGCTGTAGAACCGCCCGCGCTGATGGCAACCTGTCCGGCGTCATCCCGACCAGCCCTTTGCGGGCGGCATAGGCATCAACCTGCAAGATCAGACCAAAGTAAAACAACAAGGACGGCAGGATCGCCGCCACCATGATGGTCGCGTAATCCACGCCAATTGTGATCGCCATGACAAAGGCAATGGCCCCCATTACGGGCGGCATAACCACCCCGCCTGTAGAGGCACACGCCTCAATCGCGGCGGCGTAATGCGGCGGGTATCCAGCCTTTTTCATTGTTGGAATGGTGATTGATCCGGTGCCCGCAATGTTTGAGAAGATTGAGCCGGAGAGCGATCCGAAAAACGCGCTCGCGACAATAGAAACCTTTGCAGGACCACCGCGGTATTTGCCGAAGCCCGCATTTGCGAGATCAATAAAGAACTGCCCCGCCCCAGTCGCGATCAGGACGCCGGCGAAAACGAGGAAACCCAGCACAATCTCGGCGACGATCTTGGTCGTGATGCCCATCAACCCTTCGGTTCGGAAAACATGCGCCTCGATCATACGTTCAAAGGTATAAGGAATGCCCATAAGCAGGCCGGGAAAATAATCTGCGACCAGCGGGTAAAGCCCCAGCAGAAACACAACCAACAGGAATGGAACTCCGCCCGACCTGCGTGCGACTTCCAGCATCAGAATCCACAGCACTACGCCTGCCGGGTAGCTGGTCCAACCGGCTTGGACGATGTCCCATGCGTGGGTCGAAAACCACAGGCAGATGCCCAGCGCGATGGCGGCTGCAATCGCATCATAGATCGGTACATTGCGTTGGTTCTTGGTTGCCGGCAGTGCGATGAATGCCGCAGCAAGGAAGATGCCGATAAAGAACCAATAGTACTGGCCTTCAATCAGGCGCTTGCCGCCAATCGGCACGCCAAACACATAAGCAAGCCCCATGCCCAAGCCACAGGTGCAAAGCAAAACAAACGCAATACTGGTCCATGAAAACAAAGACCCAAGCCGCGTCGTTTCCGATCTGTGTTCGGCATCAGAATCAGAAACCGTCTGTGTTTGAGTATCCGACATGAGGTAATCCCGAGAAATATGTGAGTGGAAGAGAGATACAGGGGATGCCGGAGCGGATCACCGCTCCGGCAGCTGTCAATTGTCAGGAGATAACCACGCTCACAGACGCGAGCGGAAAACCTTCAGGCCTTCGGTATGCTTGGCCATGATTTCCAGAAACGTTTCGTTCTCGAAGTTGATCTCTACGCCCTGTTCCATCGCGGCCTTCATGCCGGCCTGACGCGCAGCGATCCATTGATCCATTTGCTCAATGGCCGCGTTGTTCCACACATCGTCTTCGTCGGTCCACTGGCCGATCTCACGTAGGTATTTCACAGTACCTTCATGAATTGGGATCGGATTGCTGTTCAAGTATCCGCGGAACAGATCAGCAGACATCCGTGCCGCCAGTGCATGAGACCCTTTGTAAGCATCATGTGATTGGTGAATCCACTTCGCCATGTTGTAAGCGAAATCGACATCTGCTGTTTCGGCGATGGAATACACAAAATTCGACGTCATAGAGTTAACGCCTTGCGCAGTTTTGACGCCCAGTGACACTTTTGTCGGAATGGTCATGGGGCGATATGCCAAATAAGCCTCCCAACCCTCTTTATTTTCAGGGTCCATAGCCAGCCAGCGGATGCCGCCGGGGGCGCCTTCCATTTCTGACAACACCGACGAGATCGGCGAGCAATAAGCGACGTCAGATTTGCCCTCGACAACCGAGCGGCAGTTTTCGCCGTAGCTGGATGCGGGCACAAACGTGATCTTTTCTGCAGCTTCTTCAGGCGTCAGGCCGACAAAGGCAGGCAACGCTTGGGTGACAGCCGTGACAATTGCCGGAGAAAACACACCAGACGTGACGCGCACACCGCCCTTTGCAATGTCTTCAAGGCTATTAAGGTCGGAATCCCCCGCGACGACAAAACCCCATGGCGTATCGTTATGGTGCCACAAAATGCGTTGCGCCATTGGCTTTGCAGAAGCATAGCCGCCAACGCCTTCGGTTTGTGACGCGATCTCTGAGGCTGACACAGATGATATTGCAATATCTTCACGGTCTGTGAGGCGCTTATAGCGCATTGGCTCACTGTCTTCGGGGACGATCCGCACGGTTGTGCCCGTCTCTTTCTGAAGCGTTGGCCCCCAGCCGTTTGTCGATGCGAAGCTGCCTGATGACGTCCCCGGCGTGCCGATAACAAGCAGGCGCGGCCAGTCATAGTCCTGTGCCATCGCTACGGTCGATAGGCCAAGCGTGACCAAGGCAGACCCGAGGCCAAGCCTCACGGATTTATTTAACTTTCTCATTCAATATCCTCCCGGTTATGATTTTCTCTAGTTGCTCTGTAATGAAATCAACGATCTCAAAAATGCCGATCTGACAGAAAAGCGCCCGATGACTGCTAGGTTTACTACCGATCAAAGATCGGTCTTCTGGAATAAATCCGGCACCCTCCACGTGCCATTTCTGTCGGCCATGCAAAGCGCAAAACTCTGACAGATATCGCAATATTGCAGGCCGCATATCTTTCTCCCAAAGACGCACGACTCAATCACTGGTGGAGCCTAGGATGAAAATTCGCAGACAGCAATACCGCAAGACGGAACATAGTTCCGCAAATCTAATGGGTACCTATACTGGGAAAATCGCATCGCAATAGACACGCAATTCGATAAGAATTGCGACTAAGCTCTCAGGCAGAAAGCATGCGTAGTAAGCAGTTCTTACAGCGTGATTTCGATCAGGTTGGGACCTGTACCTGCAAGACCGTCTTCAAGTGCGGCCTCCAGCGCTTCACAGCTATCTACGCACTGTGCGTTTACCCCCATCGAACGCGCCATTTGCACCCAGTCCAGCGCCGGACGGTCAAGGGACAGCATATCAATCGCCTTGGGTCCGGGATTGCCGACACCAACGTTGGTCAATTCTCCACGCAGAATTTTATAGCTTCGGTTGGCGAAGATCAGCACAGTGATATCCAGATTTTCACGTGCCATCGTCCAAAGCGATTGCACCGTATACATCGCCGATCCGTCGCCAGTCATGCACAGGACCTTACGCTCGGGGCAGGCAATGGCAGCGCCGACGGCCGCAGGCATCGCATACCCGATAGAGCCGCCGCAATTGTTGAGCCACGTATGACGTGCAGCACCTTTGGTTGCTGGGGAAAACGCACGGCCCGTTGTCACGGATTCGTCCACCACAATCCCGTCCTGCGGGATTGCACGCGCAATTACCGCAGCAAGTGTATCAAGATTAATCGGGCCAGTAGGCCGCTCTGGCAGCGAAGCTTTGACCACATACGCCGGAGCTGTATCGATCGCACCGGCTGCCTCACATAGCGCGCCCAGCGCAGCGGTGAGATCGGCGCCTGCATCTGCAAGTGTCAGAATTTCAGCACCTTCGCGCGTCAAAATTGCAGGTTTTCCCGGATAGGCAAAAAATCCAATGGGCGCACGCGCCCCAACCAGAACGATGCGTTTGAATGGCTTCAACACCTCTAGAGCAATATCAATCGGGTAAGGTACGCGCCCGACATAGACTCGCCCTTCCCCGCGCTCCAAGCGCGCGTTGGACCATTCGGACAGAAGTTTGCAGCCGGTTTTGGCGGCAATCCGCCCGGCAACCTCAAGGTTGTTTTCTGTCAGCGCCTCCCCGCCAAGCAGCAGCAATGTCTCTGGTCCGTCCAATGCGCGGCTGGATTGTTCCAACAAGCTTGCATCAAAGGGATCGGGTGAAGGCAGATCAACCGCATCCACAGGTTGGCCGCCCTCATTCCACGCGGTATCGCTTGGCAAGATAAGCGAGGCGATTTGCCCCGGACTAACCATCGCCGCTTGCACCGCGCGTGCAGCATCCGCGCCAACATCTGCCGCCGAGTGCGAGGTATGCACCCAATGTGAAACCGGACGGGCGATACCTTCGATATCCGACGTCAGCGGAGCGTCCAGCGCAATATGTGTTGAGGCATGTTCACCAATGATATTGACCACACCGGAGCCGCCTTTTTTGGCGTTGTGCAGATTGGAAAGACCGTTCGCAAGGCCAGGTCCCAGATGTAGCAGGGTTGAGGCAGGCTTGCGCGCCATGCGGTAATAGCCAT
>Ga0209345_10001513_pt1 | contig 27557 bp, 29 predicted proteins | sample Cruoilmetagenom7_FD_187294 | JGI IMG/M metagenome (GOLD analysis project Ga0209345, IMG submission 187294) | Oil polluted marine microbial communities from Coal Oil Point, Santa Barbara, California, USA - Sample 7 (SPAdes) (version 2) | ecosystem: Environmental > Aquatic > Marine > Oil seeps ...
TTGGAGCATGGCGAAGATGGGCTTGTGGATCGTGCGCCGATGCCGCGTCTGGTGTGGAACCGTATTCCTAACAAGGTACGTCGTGAACTTCTGGATATGGCTCTTGATGAAACAGAGCTAAGTCCGCGTGAACTAGCTGTGCGATTTACGGATACCAAAGGTTACTTCGTGTCGGAAAGCTCAGTGTACCGCCTTCTAAAGGCCCATGACCTAATCTCCAGCCCGGCCTTCATCGTCATGAAAGCTGCTAGTGAGTTCAAAGACAAGACGACGGCCATAAACCAAATGTGGCAGACCGACTTCACCTACTTCAAAATTATAGGGTGGGGTTGGATGTATCTGTCGACTATCTTGGATGATTACTCACGCTACATTATCAGCTGGAAACTGTGCAACACGATGAAGACTTCTGATGTGACGGACACGCTGAATATGGCGCTTGCAGCTTCGGGCTGCGACCAAGTAAAAGTGGTTCACAAACCACGGCTGTTATCGGACAATGGAGCCAGTTACATCTCTGGTGAGTTAGCGGATTACATCAAAGATCAGGGTATGAGCCATGTGCGCGGAGCACCCTATCATCCGCAAACACAGGGCAAGATCGAACGCTGGCATCAGACGCTTAAGAACCGGGTCTTGCTGGAAAACTACTTCTTGCCTAGTGACCTAGAGCGGCAGATCGAAAACTTTGTGGAATACTATAATCATGAACGTTACCACGAAAGCCTGAAAAACGTCACACCTGCCGATGCCTACTTCGGACGTGCGCAATCAATTTTAAACAAAAGGGAAAGGATCAAAAAACAGACTATCGAACATCGACGCTTGCAATACCGCAAAGCTGTCGCTTAATATAAACCAACAGAGGTGAGCAAACTCTCGCTTAGCTCAGGCTTAAATCTGTCTCATTTTATATGAAGACGGACACTAACAAACCAGCACCAGTAAAAAATGACAGGACAGGAATGGTCACAAGCAAATCTCCTTATCATTTTTGTAAAAAAAGCCTCTGCAGGCGCGACTCACATATCTTATAGAGTAAGGTTTAATAATATGCCACACAGTCTTTTCGATATTCCTCTGGCCAATAATGAGTAAGTTTCTCCAACTTTTTATTTTTGTTAGTTGCTTACTATTTCTTGTGTGTCGCATATTTTTCTCCACGAGATGTAAAATGAACAAAAACTCTCACTCAGCCAGACTTAAACCAGCCTCATAAGCATTGATGTTAGACACAGAGCTAAAATAAGCGCTCTAGGCAAGCGTATAGCCTATGTGTGGCCATTTGCGTTTGTGTATGCTGTTACGACCTAAACATTTGTAAAATTTAATTTAGGGTGCAGTATTAACGGGCTTGAAAACCTCTCCGTCTATAGTTTTGAGTTAGTTGTTTTCTCTTTCATCAACGGCGGCAAGAAACCCTTGTATGTATGATTGCGGTATTTCAACTACCATATTGTTCCGCTTACCCACAATCTTGACTGTGAACATAGGCCTCTCGGATATTTCCCTAAGCTGATCCATAGTCATGTCGACGCCAACGACTTCTTTTTTGTAGCATACGCCACCGCCAAGGCAGTCAACGTCACTATCGACCTTTGTAAATTCAAATTGTTCGCCAGCACTATAAGCTGCGTTATAGAATGGCCATTCACCTTGTGTGGTTTGTCGTATCCGTAATTGAACGTCTGAAAAGTTGATTGTATTGGCACCGTCGCGCCCTACGTCAATTCCGATAAGGTTGTAGATGTTATAGCCGTCTAACCACTTATTACGTCCAGCGTCCTTATATTTGATTTCCGGCGCTGTAGCGGTACGTGCACCTATATGGGGGTCATGCAGGAATTTTACCTTGCTCTTTACAGCACCATAATCCGTTCCCTTGGTTTTTTTGGCTTTCTTTGTTTTAGTTGGAGGTTGGTTTTCTGCTGTTTGATTTGATTGCCTAACAATTGCAGACGTTGAAACATTAGTCGCGCATCCTGCAAACCCCAATATAATAGTAGCCGCTATAGCGGTATATGTAATTTTCATGGTGAAGTCCTATATTTGATTGCATTTCAACCCGCCTGGTGCCGGGCCGTTGCAATCTCACCATAGGGTGTGAAGTCCTACCTATTCGCCGGATTGGGGTAATTAATCCCTCTCCATAATGGCTGTTTTATTGAGCAGGTAACCCGACATACGGGCACCCTATGTTTGAGATTGCTCCACCTATCTACTAGAGGCGGGGGTAAGAGTCCACGGTGTTTAAAAAAAAGATGAGTCCTTCTGCTACCTTTTTGCCAAAAATACGTGCATTTACATCACTGTCTCGCACAGCATATTAGGTTCTAACTCACGACGCTTTCTATGGGTAGTTTCGGGCGACGCCTGCACTGCGATAAATTGGCTAGAGGTTGCATTTTATTCCACCAAGAAAGCCTGAGTCCCGACTAGGTTTCCAGCGATAGGAGATGGCGAATTTCATTCAATAAGTATGTAGCTTTTAAAATATTGTCCTCAGTTGAATTTTCTTGGACATTTGCAATGGCAGTTGCCAGTGTGGCTAGGCCTGCTTGTTCACATTTTTGCGCCAAAGGTTCGAGGCGTTCTGTCCGAGCAGAGCTAACAGCCACATCTAGTAAAGTATCAAGAATTGTGTCGAGTAGCTCAGTTGAGTTCTTATGGTCAACTGCTTGTGGTGAGGTAAATTGTGGAAAAAAATCGGATAAGTTTGGTTTTACGCGACCTAATAACCGCCTGTATTCAATACGGTCCAATCCGATATTGAATACAGTTATAGCTGACTTGTAGTTCAAGAAAATCGAAACCGGTTCATAGACAATATCAAACCCTTCAAAACGAACGGCTATCAAAACGGCACTGATTTTACGCCGCAAGCTTTGAATGCGCTGAGCTATTTCAGTGTCTTTGGCTGAAATATTCAAATAAATTACTTCATTGTCTTGATCGACGATCCCCCATTTATATATCTGTGCTACTTCATCAAAACTTAAGTCTAAGTGCTTATCGGGCTTAATCAGAACTGGAAATGGTAGGGTTTTGCGGCGAATACCTGCTCCAGTGTTTTTGGCGATATTACGTCGTAAATCGCTCCAATTGCTTACCAACGAACCATCGATTTCAAGTGCGTTCATAGTCAATCGTTCACCTAATTGACCAGCTTGTGATACAGTTTGGGAAATTTGGAGATCGTCAGAAATAGATGGCTTTGGTAAATGCACCGTGCGTCCCATCATAGCATGAGGTGTTCCAGCTTGCCACAAAGTTCCTTCATAGGCACGATCTGTACTGAATGATAAGTCCATGCCTGCCCCCCGAGCTGTAGTGGTCTCATACCATTCATGCGTCTCAGGGGCATAACCGTAGCAGGTCAAACCACGTGCCCCTGACACATTTCGCCAAGACCGTGCACCCATCATCCAAAGTTTGAGTGGTTCAGATGCGTTATACGTCCGTTTCAATGACCCTGTAAGGTTGATGTCTCTGGGAGTTTGGGCCATCGCCTGACACAGCGCATAACAATTTGCAGCGTTTTCCAAAAATGTCACTGGGTCATAATCTATATGGCGTGATGTCGCGAGTGTGGCTTGTTTGGCAAGACCACGTAATTGCGCGGTAAGGCGCGGAGCGGTCTGTACGCGCGCTGCAATGGCTTGGTCAAATAAATTATCAGCAGCAATTGCGGGAACACCCGTTAATACTGCCCGCATAGCGCGTGTAATGCTGAGCAACATTTTCGAAAGATCATCAGGGCTCAGCTGCGCGACATTGGTTTCCGGCAAGTCAATTTTTTGTGTATCTAGCTTCAGGCCAGCCATGCGCCGCACAAGTATTGCACAAGCAGCCGTTACCATACGGGCTTTGGTTTTAGGGCCTTTGTAAGCGGCACCTTTCAGGTGTTGGCCCGCAATGAAGGTAACAACCACCGGGCTATCCGGCAATTCAATTTGCAAGTTCAAACCCTCTTCATTTATCTTGGGAAGATCTATGGATTCTGCAAGACCTAGTGCCGCAGCTAAATCCGCTCCGGCAAATTTTATAATGTGCCTATCACTCATTTCCAGAAGCTCATCTCGGGCGCTGGGCTGTGGTGGTATATTTTCATTCTCGCTGGGTTTTAACGTATCTGGAGAAATCACAATTGAGTCTGAACTTGTATCTAAATTCCGCAAGTGCATTATGGCACTCAGAACATGGCGGCACAGTCCTGTGGCAGAGCATGTGCACTGAGCTGTTAGCGGGCCTTTAGCATCAATTTCTACTGTTTGACCATCGGATAACACTTCGGTATAGGCTGTGTTTGTAGATACAATTTGCACTTTGCCAGCATCTGTATCGCGTCTAGCCCGCCTTGCTAGCCCTTTTGATGACAGCGCTTCCAATGCCTTGTCATCATGGGCGGCCAACATAATTTGCAAGCTCATTGAATGACCTCCGCCAGCCAATTGGCAAATCGATCAGGTGTCATTGCACCTATAGTCATACCAAGTGATGATAGTTTTTGTGCTACACCCTGATCGTAATCCGCCTGACCGCTATCGTCCAGCGCGGCCAATCCAAGAAGTTTAACCCGAGATTCTGCGAGCCGCGCGGTTGCCGCATACAATGCGCGAGGCGATGCGCCTTCACAAAAATCGGTCAATAGGACAAAGATAGTGCGTGCACCGTCATCAACAAATTGTTCGCAATATTGCACAGCCTTGCCGATGTCTGTGCCGCCTCCGAGCTGTACAGATAGCAGTGTATCTAAAGGATCTGTCAATTGATCAGACACATCTACCACCGAAGTATCAAACAGAACCATACGCGTTGTAATGCCTGGTAGACCTGTCAATATCGTTCCCATAACCGCCGCATAAATTAAGCTATCTGTCATGGAACCCGATTGGTCTACACATAAAATAATTTTCCATGGTAAACGACGTTTTTCACGTGAATTAAAACGCAATTCCTGAGCAATAATACGCTGGCGCTCAGGATCATAAGTTTTGAGATTAAGCTGTAATGTACGGCGCCAATCGAAATTGGCTGCTGAGGCTAGGTTAGACTTCAAAAATCGATTTCGTCGACCTGAAAAAGCACGGTTCACCTCAGGTTTTAAGCGCGCAATTATTTCGTTAATTACAGTATTTGCAATGGCACGTAGCTTGTCTTTTACTTCAGGTTTAGCGCGGCCGTGAAAACCTAATAGAACTTTTAGTATGTTTTGGCTCGGTTCCAATTTTTCCAAGGTCTTCGGATCGTTTAAGAGGTCAGTGATCTCATACCGCTCTAAGGCATGGTTTTGCAGAGTTTCAAACACACTTTCGGGAAATAATTCCCGCGCTTCGTTAAGCCAGTTCAATGCCGCCATTTGCGTTGGATCGAGACTGCCGGGGCCTTTGCCAAACTCTATACCCCGTTTTTTGTATTCACGGGCATAGAGATAATCCAGCGTTTTATCCATGCGCCCGTCCATACCACTAAGATCGCCCAGCTGTGTTTTGGCATAACGGCCTAGTGCTAGGCGCCAACGTTTCTTAGCCAATTCAGACATTGGGCCTCTCTTCGTGGATCCAGTCAGCTAATCTATCTGCTACCAATGCCTGCTGCAACTTGGTATCAATGACCAAATGACGCTGAATATCTTCTGCGGTAAAAGCAGATGGTGCTGCAATGAAATCTGAAGTTTGGCCACCGTACTTGCGGCCAAGCAGGCCAGCTAACCTATCGGTCTCGCGCGGGTTGAGATCGGTAAAGGCTTGCCGTAAATGCGGCAATAGTTTTGTGAAATCTGTATCATCGAGGCCGCAAATAAAATCATCAATGTAAGTTAAGACTTTCGGCTCTCGCCACAACAATGAAGGCACGGTTTGCAATATGCCGCAAAGGACATCAATGCGTTGCTCAGTTGTTGTCACTGCACCGCTAAATTGCCCAGATAGAGCGGTGGACAATTCATTGCAACTACGCCGACCTCCTTGAACGCATATGGCTAAGATCGCGCCGAGTATTTTGGCGGGTGGATTATGATCGATGACGCGATCAATTGCTAAATCAAACAGATATTTGTCAAATAATTCGCTTCCATCCCCTTGCAATAATTCAACAATGAGCTTGAGGGCCGTTATACGCCCTGTGATAGCATCTTCAGATGTCCTCGCTAGATCATCACACAGATAGATTAGTCTCGCATAGGCGGCCTTTATAACGCTTTTTATGTCCATGTTGGCAGGTGCCCCCATTGGGCTAGCTGACAATGTTATCATTGTTAATCTTTGCAGGGCTTCAGCTGTCGAAACGAAATCGCCAAAACTTTGAATATCACTTTCAATATCGTTTAAGAACGACTCTAAATCTGATCCAAGTCCAGCCAATAGGCCTCTCGCGAATAATGTGACTAAAGCTGCTAAATCACGGGCTTGGCCTTCGGCGATCATATCCTCACGTTGTCTCACAATGAAATTCGCACAGGCGACTTGTAGCTGATCACCATATATGCATTTCTCACTCAATGTTCCTTCGACATTAGGTGACCAAGCGTAAGACCATTCTTCAAACAACAACTCGGTACGGACATTGTTGAGATAATCTGGACCGATTTGTTTTTCTGCAAACCCGGTATTGAGCAAGCACATAGCATGGAAGAATTGTGAGGCTTTCAAATGTGCAGGTTTTCGGCGAATATCAAGTTTGCGTTGCCGCCGCGCACTATCGGTTACATCTATACGCATGGATTTGGCTTGAGATCGTGCATCTTCAACAAGTGGTGGGGACCCCGCATCAACAGGCACATCGCCTAATTTGGTGCCGCGCATATAATTGAGCAACCGTTCTGTCCAAATATCTTGTCGGGTAGATTCGCCCTTGATCAAGGCCGTTCTGGCACCATCAATCAGATCATAACGTAAGGCTCCTGGACGACCCCGCATGAGAGCTAGCTGCTCGGCAGCGCGGACCATTTCCACTTGAGCGGGGAGGCTAATCAACTCACCTTGGTTTCGCATATGTGTTGTAAAATTTGAAGTTAAGTTCAGCGCCGTTTGTCGCCAATCGGGCACGCCGTCTGCATCAAGTGCTTGTTGCCAAAGATAATCATAATAGCCCGGCTGCGGTAATCCCGCCCCATAACCACTCAGTGCATCCATTGCGGCAAAACCATACCGAATAAGGTAGGATTGGCTTGGCGGGGCAGGCTTTCGTCCTTTGGGAGCTGTTTTGTTATTAGCGATATCAATTAATTTGGACACATGAAAACCACCGGCTACGACCAAAACCTTGCCACCTTTTGCCATTGCTTCACGCAGGCACATTCCCATATGGGTTTCACGTGCTGCATCGCCGCTGAGCTCTATTTCTTGTTTGCTTGTCGCCGCACGTAAGCCAGCACAATAGGCTCCGACATCTGCAAAAAAACTGTGCCAATCAGAAGTGCCCAAACGGGTTTCAAACAGATGATCCCAAAGTTCATAACCGTCACGGCATCCTAAAGTTTGACACAAAGCTGCAATATAATCACCAGTATCAAAGGCCACTTCACTTTGCAGATTAACGGCCTGTCCCCGTGGGTTATCATCAAGCATCACTTTGCTAGCAGACGGCAAGTCTATAAATGACAAAGCAGCGCCAATTTTTTGACCTTCTTGTAACGCAATGAATTCCGGAGAGTGTGCACAGAATGGATAATAAGCAGCCAGCTTGTCCTTTTTTTCGTTCTTAGCAATCGTTACAATCGCAACTGGCGGCTTAGTTTCTATATGTAATAAATTATTAATATGGGTTTCAAAATCTTTTGGAGCTTCGATTAGGATATGGGTTGGCTTCACCTCGCGGATGAGATCACATACCGCCCATGCACAGGCGGGAGAGTGATGGCGTATTGGCGCAAAATAAACGGACCCAGATATTTTGGATAACGCTTTGTGAGTGCGGGCAATGTCAGTGGCTGCGGCCACGCTGTTAACGGTTCAAATCAGATTTGGCGGTTGTGTAGAATGCTTTCCAAGCCTTGCTTTTTTTAGCACGAACCTTGGCTATATGATCAATATATGCTCGTAATTTGCGTGCGTCTTCCTGATCATCTTTAAAAACAACGCCACTTAATTGCCTAGCAATGTGGCGCCCAGATAAAGTTCCTCCGTCCAAATAGGCTGCATCTAATGCTGCAGAATAGGCAACATTGACAGCCTCAGCAGTGGACATAACACTATTAGGCATAGCAACACTCGCCCCGTCCGACGTTTTGCCCGTGCGCAGGTCGCGAAATACACTGACCAACACTTCCAAAGTCTCGTTTGACATTTGCGGTTTAATCTCATGCTCAGCAAGTCTTTCCTCAAGTTGCTTGGTAATAAGCTGTTTTTCAAAACCAGCGTCAGCAATAGGGTGTACAGTTTCAAAATTGAATCGGCGTTTCAAAGCGCTTGACATATCATGGACCCCACGATCACGAAGGTTTGAAGTAGCAATAATATTAAATCCGGGAGCCGCTTGAACGGCGACTTCTGCACCTAATTCTGGGATAGCAACCGTTTTCTCTGATAGCAGGGAAATCATAGCGTCCTGTACTTCTGGCGCACAGCGGGTCAGCTCCTCAATGCGGGCGATCTTTCCACTGGTCATTGCTGATAGGACAGGTGATGGCACCAGCGCGCGTTGGCTTGGACCTTCGGCCAATAAGAGTGCATAATTCCAACCGTACCGGAGATGGTCTTCGATAATACCTGCCGAGCCCTGTACAATTAATCCAGATGTACCACTTATTGCGGCGGCAAGTAGTTCTGAAAGTAGAGATTTTGCCGTACCTGGTTCACCCACAAGCATCAGGCCTTGCTGTCCCATTAAGGAAACGATACAACGATCAACCAGCGGATCATCGCCATAAAATTTTTGTGACACACCAAGTTTTTTATCACCAAGAACAAAACGTCGTACCGCGCGTGGTGATAACTGCCAACCTTTGGGTGCAGGGTCTTTGTCCGCGGTTTTTAATGCTTCCAGTTCATGTGCATATTTGACCTCAGATGATACACGTTGCGCATCCTGTGGGGTTTCAATTATCATGATTTTTCCTTCCAGAACCTAAATCCATGGCATATTGTTTTTCCAGTTTTCATCATAAGCGCCTTTGGCTGCCATCGCATGATAATCATTCCAACATTCTGATAGCAATACTGGCGGTACTGCATCTAGTTTGAGTGCACCGCCTCGACCTCTTCGCAATGATGTTTTTTCAAAACTCAAAGAAATCATTGCTGCCGCAACATTTTCTTCTGGCAAGCAATTTCCTGAAAACTCAATAACGGCTATGACACCAGCGCTTCGGAAGCTTTTAGTGTATTCATTGAAATATCCTCCGTCCATGGCTTCACCACGATCATAGCCTAGCTTGGCGGCGACACCGCGTACAGTGAATGTATCAGACACCCAACCCTTGCGGTCCTCTATAATGATTTGATTTTTCTGATTTCCCTCTAGACGTTTCAATTCGCGACCAAACTGAAAGAATAGCGGTTTGATTTCATAGTCTTCCAAGTGTGCGCTCCACGCTTTCGCTTGTGCTTCCGTCATAACTGCACCATGGGCAAGACGAAAATTGCTGAAGGTCTCGATCTTAACGGGATTGTCATCGCTATCAGTGTAATCGCCTTCAGCGGTTGGCCGGAAGGATCCTTTAGCATTCCCATCTGCGTCCAAACCGACCCAAATTACACGCTCTACTAATTTTCGCATGATAGGGTGTTCTGCAAAGTTTTGCTTCCAATCTTGCAAGTTCCATAGTCGCTCGGAACACAGCGCTTCATAGAGGCGGGCGCTTTGCATTGTGACAACCTGTTTCAATTCCTTTCGTGACGTTGAAAGTTGTTTCTTTGAGGCTTTAGTGCTTTCATCCGGTGTTGAAGCAAGTCCTTTGATCACTTTACCTTGTGGGTTGCGGATTTGTATTGTCAATTCTTCACTGAGCATGCCCGTGTATAATTTTTCATCTGGCCCGCACGGAAGTTCAAGGATACCTTCATCATTAAACCCAGCCGTCGGAATAGTTCGATCGGCAAGCTCGTCCATAGTCCAGCCTTTTTCTTCTGCTACTCTGGACAACAACTCATTGGCGAATTTTTGCACCCCTTTTTGTTTAAGACGTGTCGCCGCAGCAATGACAACCTGCAACGATACAGGATCCGCTTTGCTAGCCAGTACAGATAATAAAGAGGATGCCTGAGAAGTGCGTGAACCATGGTTTTTTAAAAAGTTTCGAGTGCGCTCGGCTGATTGTGTCGGATCGGCGCGGTAGGTCAGAGCAAGTAAACCTTTACTGGCAGCGCCGCTGTTGAGGTAATTGCTCATATATTCACGTTTAATATCCGCAAAAGCTTGTTCGACCGTATAATCCTTATACCAGCGCTTTATAGAATTGTATCGTCCTGTTGCTTGCTGCTTTGCAATCTTATTAGCGTCTTCGTCGTTAGGTCTTGCCGTATCGTAATTGATCCAACTATCCAATATCCAGGTGGAAAGTACTTGTGCGCTATCAGGATGAAACTGTCCTAAGAAAAGTTGGAAAAGTTTATTTCCACTTGGTTCCTTGAGCTTGAAAGCAAGATATATCCACCACTTTAAGACATTATCAGGCACACGTGCCCCGTTTTTAAATTTGACATTAGGAAGATGATCTAGCCCCAGCCAATTTAGCTTATCGAATTTGGCTTTTTTAATGTTGGCCTCAGCTTCTGTTATTAAAGCTTTCGGGCCGATATAAAACGTCAAGTTTTCGCCCAAACGATCCAGTGCAGTTAATATGGATGCCTTTGCTAACTCCGACTTTTCTTTTTTCAACCTTGCTTTCAGTGGCTTGATAAAATCTTTGTTATTCCTTTCACCCATCCACTCTGCTGCACCCGCGCGTATGGCTTGTCGGGTGTCTTGAAGTAATGTCACAAGACGAGTATTAACATCTTCAGCGCACTCAAGCATGTCACGGGCTTCTTGCCGGCCTGCTTTAGTTGAACCTGTTGCGGCCTCAAGTAAAGAGCCGAAATAACGCAAGGGTGGCTTTGGCAGAACTGTGAGCATGCTTATAGCTTCGGTACGTGATAGTTTCACATTTTGCTGCGGACGTAAGCCGAATGCTTCATCTAAGACGTCTAGATTTTCCGCAATATAAGGCCATAATGCGTGGGAAGGATAATCCTCAATCCTGTTTGAAAAATATGTACCGTCTGCAGTAATATAACGAAGAAAGCTACCTTGTTTGGTTTTGCTTTTATGTTGTTTTCTGTAGGAACCGACTGTAACTTCGCGCCCATGTGATATTTCGAATTCTTCCAAATAACGAAAGTCGCCGTCTGGACTATCTAAATAGTCTAAAAGGCGGGTTTTAAGGTTATTATCAACCCACCTATTGGTCATGTGTTGAATGCCGCCAATTTTATTTAAACTGATTTTTAATGCAATCGCAGGCTCTTGTTTATCAAGTATTGCTTCCAGCCATTTTATTCCGTTACCAGTAAACAAGAAGCTATACTGATAATGTCTAAGTGGATCTTTTGCAGTTGGCGCCATTGCCTTAATAATGTGCTCGGCTGTGCGTGGGCTAATCAGGGGGGGGTGCCATTTATAACCTTGTCGTTTGCTTTCTTCGATTTGTTTTTTTATTTTTTCGTTTTCTTGGTATATAAGTTCTTTGAGTTCTTTTTTTTCGGGTGGCGTGATTTCGACAAAAGGGCCTGATTGCAAGCGCCTCATGAGGGGAATCTCTACTCTTGTACCGTCAATTGCTGTGTAAGCGGTTTTGTCATCGGCATTAGCATCCATGGAGCTTGTTCTAGCTTGTACCGCTAATGCGGTATCAATCGCCGCAATAACCCGCGCCGCCTTCTCTTTTCCCTTATGATCAGCCAATGCCTGTAGAGCAGTAGGCGTACCCAATGTTGCTAACATATCCACCATAGCCGCACGTGTCCCGATCAAACGGGATCCAAGTTCTGATATGGCTAGGGCTTCCATTTTTTCAGCGGAGACAGATTTTAGTGCTGAAGTTGCAGCCTCTCGCACTTTTTTTGCACCGTCTCCAATACACTCAAAAACATACTCAAAAAATGGTGATGTTTCTAGGGCTTTCCAGGTAGTAATATCGCGAATTAGCCGCTCACGACCCTGAGCATTGACCCGTCTACCTGCTTTAACGGTCGCCTCAGGATTATTAAAAACGGCCGATTTGATATCTATAACTTTGCGGTAATCTTTACTACCATATCCTGACCAATAACTTGGTATTTCGTAAATTGCGTCAAAATAATCAACGGTTTCACCGCCTAGTATTTCAACAAGCGTGAACGCAATTTCCGGTGTAACTTTAGAATTAAAATTTCTTTCGTTGCCAATATAGTTATTTCGTCGGCTATCAACTCCATAAAATATGTCTGTAAATAGTAGCCGTAAGACAAGTGGTAGCCTCTTAGAGCCTGAAAGAGATTTTGTATCAGTAGGTGCGGCTGCCGCAAGAACTTGTGCATAACGACTTACAAGGTGTATATCATATGGCTGCATCCGTGAAAATAGGGAGCGCCGCCTTTGGGTGGCCTTATGTTGAGCGTATTGTTTTCCAACTTCTAATGCTTCGCTGTAAGCTCCATTGGATATAGTGGACAAAACGGTTTCATTTTGCCCGGAAATTACAAAACTGATCGCCTTAGCGCCAAGTCCAGGTGTAATGCTATTTAAACGGTTCAGATCGGCTTTAACTATAGAAATAGCTAGAGAGTTACGATTTCGGGTAGGTTTTTTATGAATGATACGATCATTGTCCTTGCTACGCTTAAAGAAGTCAAAAATACCCATTGTCACACCATCGGTTAAAATTGTATATTAGCATGTTAAGCGCACTGTATGTTGCCGTCAACGGGATTAAGATTGTGACTGTTTTATTCATTAAAACCCAGTTTTTTCGCGCATTTCTGCAACCAACTCTTTGCGTTTGGCAATAAGAAGGTGCGGTTTTCTTTGGTATTGTGATAATTTAGAAAGGGACTTTATTTTTCCATCTATTGTCTTTGGTCCAGTCGACTTACCACCATGAAAACGGCAACGGTTACTACCAGGTTCAGCTTTTGCTTTGCATGGATGTCCAGTTTTTTTTCGTGCGCCACAAGGCACTCTATTTTGATTTTCAATGGCTTGATGGCGATCATTACGTTCTGAAAAACATCGGTACCAGAAATAGTTATATGTTTTATTAGCTGCACGAAGGATTACCCACTGGCAATATTGCTCATCATAACCCGCAACATCTTCAATAGAATGAGTTTCCAAACTTGATGAAAAAAAGTTCAATGTACTTGCAAGAATTTCTTTTCTCGTTTCGAATGTGAGAAATTTCCAGTAATGTGGTCGCCAGCCATTTATGGCCATGAGCGTACTTTCGTGAACACTGAAGGCTCCAATTTGTTTATACCCCGTTACTGCTCCACAAACTTTATTCATAAGTTTACTCCAACAATTTAGAAAGCACGGGCCAAAATTTTATCAAATAAATGACATAAGCCCTATGGGGCGTAAAAAGTCCGTAGTCATAACGCGCAAGGATTTTCAGACGTTGTCTGTTAGGTGTATCGCAGAACGGTTTCCTCGGGCTCACGTCCTTCTAGGTGTTCTTTTTCTAAATGGTCTTCTAACAACTTTATTTCACCAATAAGAGGCTGAATGAAACGCCAACACACTCGAAAACCACCCGTTGGTTTCATCAATCCATTGCGTTGCCTGAACTCTCTAAACTCTACATAACGCAATCTATTTTTGTGGTCGAATCTCGGTGAGATTCGAATTTCCTTATTATTGGAAAGAAATATTCGATGTGTCCCTTTTTTTGATTTCTTACAATAAGCGGCTTTATCTTTTTTCTTCATCATTTACTCCATTCGGTTTTATTGAAACTCCCTCATCGCATTTCGGCTGAATCTCCGAGGTTCAGGCAAAGGACGAGCCTAGCCGGTAGAATTATTCTACCGAGCTCGTCCCCTTACCTTAGTTCACTGGCTATCGCACTTACGGAGTTATCCGTCGGAACTAGGCCCTGTATTCCCAAGATGCAGAAGTACAGGATGACACCTACTTGACGACAATGCATAATTGCCGAGAACCACCCTCGCGTCATTAGGACCGGGTTGGAAGCTTGGCTCTGCCCACGGTAACTTCCATTAAAATTGCGATGCCGTCGTTGGTTACCCCGACCACCACAATTGAGGCTAAATCTCAAAGAGACAGAGCAAAACTTTCAATTTCACTGACTAGGAAAAGCGTCCGGCTCCCCATTTTCCGCGGATTTAGCTCTCCGCGGTTCACAAGACGATATATGGATGATCGGCTAAGGCTTAACATCTCGCAAGCCTCTTTGAGTGTTACAAACAATTTATTTGTCATAGAATTCTCCTGTTAGCTCTAGGTGTTTCTAGAACTTGTTCAGAACTATTCTCTGTGGAGATTTAAAGATATGGGGCGAAAATAACTATTTTAGAGATTTTTGCCCCAAGAAAATTGCATCTGTATTCCATTCCCCTTCTAGAACAGGAAGGTAGCGGGTACGACTTTCAATATCCGGATGGTTACCCGTTTTACGAAGGTTCCTTCCTTTAGTAAGTGACTTGCTTAGCCCTGTATATTGGACACTTTCTCCTCTATGATAAATACCAGCCTCGTTGTTCAATTCTTGCCAAATATGAGGGGAATTAAAGTTTAATGCGTTTCTATGTTTGTTTTCATAAACATCTTGTAAGCCTTTAAGAACACCAACCCGACTTGTTCTTATGAGAAGTTTGTAGAGTTTCTTAATTTCCTGTGGGTGGTTGAATTGCACAAAAATCTGCTCAAGTGATATGTTTCCTATCTTAGCAATATCAATAGTTACAGGATAGAGGTCATCTATCGGCCATGAACAGTATATTTGATACGCCCAAGATTGAAATTGGTTGAGAATATAACAAACAAAATCATGCTTTCTTATATCTGCATTTCGGTTTTTTCTTGGCGCTCCAATCGATTTTTTCTTCATCCTGACAGATTGTGCGAAAACCTTATAAGCGTACCCGCGTCCCACCCATTTAGTATGAAAATCAGGATTCAGAAACTCCAAGTAATGAGGCATATTAAATTCTTTTATTGCTAAATAAAGCGTTGCTAGTTCCGTAAACTGACCATGGTTAGAGTTATCGAGAGCGTCCCCGGCACGTCCTCTTAGATCATTAAGTTTTCGGATGAATTGCTTTTCATAGGCGCTTTCTATTTCATCAAAAGAGCTAAATTTTGAGGCTTTTACCCATTGGTGTTGAGATGCAAAAGCTAAGAAAGCCAAAGCGCCTACTGAATCTATGTCACCAAAATTAAACTTGAACTCAGTCATGTCTATGCACTTATGCTAATTATTTTTTCGGATTTCTCTGACTGTAGGCAATAATCTGACCATGCCTGCATTAGTTGTCGCCTTCTTTCTAGTGCGTCTCTACGGCGGTAAGCTCGCTCAACTGCATTACCAACTGAGTGGGCTAGGGAAAGCTCTGCTAACTCCCTTGGGAATTGAGTGTACTCCCCCACCCAATCTCTGAAACTTGATCTAAAGCCATGGGGAACGGCTTTGGAAGTTTCTATTTTCATCCGCTTCAAAACATTTCCCAAAGCCATGTTGGAGAGCGGTCTACCATGCTTTGCCCCTGGGAAAAGGTATGGTCCAATTTTGGTGTCGAGATACGGCGTTATTAAGGCTATAGCTTGTGCAGAAAGAGGAACGGTATGTTTTCGTCTATTCTTCATTCTTTCAGCAGGAACAATCCAAACCTCGTTGTTTAGGTCGAATTCACTTGGTTTACTTTCAAGTACCTCTGAAGTTCTAGCGGCAGTCAATATTAGAAATTTGAGAGCAGAGGCAGCTACGCCTTGGCGAGTGTCCAAGATTTCAATAAATGCAGGAACTTCAGAAGGAGGCATTGCAGGATGATGTCGTACCGCATTACGGTCATGCGCTGGTAGTAAGGCCGATAAATTTCCCTTCCAACGCGCAGGGTTTTCGCTTGTTCGCCACCCGCGGCCTTTTGCGTAGTCCAGCACATTTTCAATACGAGCGCGGGATTTTCGAGCAGTCTCAGGTATTGTAGTCCAAATAGGTGACAGTACTCGGAGCATATCGTCAGTTGTAATGGTATCTATGTCGCGACTGCTTATGCCCTTGCAGGTTATTCTTACTAACCTTTCCCACTGTAAAACATTTGCTCGATGCACCTTGCCGTAAACCTTTGCTTCCATGTAAGCGTTCGCAGTGTCTTGAAATGTGTGCTGTTCTATGCCTTTAAGGGCTTCTCTAGGGTCTTCATTATCCGTAACGGCGGCACGGCAATTGGCTGCTTTTTGTCTGGCTGAGGCTAAAGTTACTGAAAGTAAGCTTCCCAAGCCTATTTCCCGCCGGCGGTAATTCTTCTTCCACATGAATACCCATGACTTTGCTCCAGTCTTGCTTACAGAGAGATAAAGTCCTCCTCCATCCGAATGCCGGCCTGGTTTTAAATCACCAGATACTGCTCTAGCAGTGAGTTTATTCAAAACGCCCATATAGCCCCTTTTCAATAGTCTTCCCCACCTTTGTCCCCACCCAAATAGCGGGATTTGGTGACATGTTGAGAAACATACTGGAATGATACGTGTTAAAAAACAAGTACTAATGGGAGTTTATTGGACGATTGGGAATAACGAGGAATGGTAGTTAGGCGCATCCCCAGTGCGCCATTACCATTTTATTATCCTTTATATTCAATTGATTAAGTCATTAATTGGCTAACCCTGTTATAAGGTTAGCCATTGGGTTTGTTTCTGTTGAGCCTTTGTATGGCTTTCTCGGCATCTATTTCTTGATCTCGGCTTGCAGTGTATAAGCTTAGGGCTTTGACCGTTTGGTGTCCTGTGACGGCCATTATTTGCCTGTCTGTGCATCCTGCATTAGCCAAACGTGTTGCTGCGGACTTTCTCAGGCCATGTGCTGTGCAGTCTCTAACGTGACCATCCTCTTGTAATTCTGGCTTAATTCCTGCTTGCCGTGCTTTTTTTGCGAACCATTGTTGGAAGCCTTTAATCGAGAATGGTTTGCCGTATGCAGTGACTAGAAAAGTAAGATGATTTGCGGGTGCTGCAGCTATCTCTTTTTGAAGTTCTGGCAGTACTGGCAAGGTAACTGTGGTTTTCGTTTTTTGTGCTGTAATGCGTATCTTGCCATCTTTGATATGTTGGCGGCCTAATCTCGCTACATCTGAGCCTCTTGCCGCTGTACATAGCAATAATGCCAACGCTAGGCGCTCTCTTGAACCGCTCGGATAGGCTTTCTTGAATTGTGCTATTTCATCCTCAGTCCAAACTCGAAAGCCATCTGTTTGTAGATTATACCCTTTAAGCCTAAGGGTGGGGTCTATCGTTATCATTCCCTCATCAAGCGCAAAGCCCATGAGCATTTTAAGCCGCCTCAATAGACTATCAGCCGCTCCCGGTGTGTTACCCATATCAGACATTATTTTTTTGATATGTTTTCTTTCAAGCCCTTTGAGCGGCATGCGACCATATTTTTTTTTGAAGTTTCCAAATATACGCCTGTAAGTTTTTTGAGTAGACGGGGCTAGGCGCTGGTACTCCACCGAGCGCAAATAACGCACAATGAGAGCGCCAACGCTACCCGGTATTACGCGGTCTTTGCCTATCGTTAGCTTGATAGGTTTCCCTGCGAGGGCTAATTTATAGGCTTCCATGAAATTTGTTTCGCCTGGTTGTCCCGGCAAAGATACTTGCTTGAAACCTTTCTTGCGAAAGCGCCAGCGCGTCTTACCGTGTCTATCCTTAAAGCTGGATACGTTATTCAGTCGTATTGAGGCCAAGTTTATCGTCCCATGGGTTTGTCTTCTGGTTTGTAGATTTATTAGTAAAACTAAATTCGAAACGGGTTTCGCCAAAGACAATTGCCCCGGATTTTACACCCTCTTTTTTTGCCATTTGAATTAAATCCTTAGCTCGCTTTTGTGTGAGGTTCACATTTCCCATTATGCTGCCTCCACTTTCTCGCCAACCGGGCTCATATTGAGCGGGCTTAGGTATTCATCACCGCCCTCAATTTTAGGCATGTTTTCGTAGGCTCGTATTTCATTGGCCGATAACCAGCCCCATTCTTTACCAACACGGTAAGCATTATATCTAGCCTCCATATCGCCACGTAAAAGGCCGGCAAGGTCATGCTCTATGAAATAAAGCTTTCTACTCTCAGGCGTTAATAGGGCGCTATTCATAGCTTGCTCTATACGCTTTGCCCATGGTGCCAAGCACCGTACTACCAGCGCCCTTGATTCCTCACCTATGTTTGAATAGGTGGCATTGTCTGTAATTCCCACCGCACTTGGTGGTACACTGAAAATTCTGCATATATCTAGGTTTGATAGTTTCCGGCTTTCGAGAAATTCAGCATCTTTACTTGATTGAGAAATCGGTTTGGCTTCGGCGCCACCGTCTAGGATAACAGGTTCGCCAGCCTTTGTTGCCCCTATGAACCGTGCTTTAAACTTGTCGAGTATAGCGGTTTTGTTATCCCCATTTAGGATTTGTGGGAATGATAGGATCATGGACGGTCTAAAGGCGTTTTCAGATTGCGCCGCTGCTTCATCATTTTGTGACAAGGCTAGGCCAAATGACTGCCTAGCATGTTGTATTGGTGAAATCCCTACAATGCCGTCACGGGTCCTATAGCGGATGTGCAGCATTTCCTCTTGTAAGAGAATTTGAACACCACCGCTTGGCGGTTGCACCTTATACCTAAGACGTCCTGTTTTCAGTCTTTCGACTGTCACAAGTCTTGGATCAAGCGGATATAAAGCTGTAACTTGCCCTCGGCCATTGATTTTTATTCTAGCAAATGCATTACCGTATTGCAGCGCCGACATTGTAAGCCATTCTCGGCCATGGAATGCTTCAAGCTGCGGATTGAAATTGTGCTGCAGTACCTTGTAGAGCGAGTGTTCTTTAGCGGGTGCGCGGCCTCCATTTTCAAGCCTACGATATAGCTTCAATGGTGGATGCGACAACCCACTGGCAATAGTGTTCATGGCCGCGATAGCAACGGCGTGACCACTTGCTTTCTCAGTATCCGCTAGGCTATCTATGCCGTTGTTGTAGCCAAAAAATTCACTCAAATACGGATCTGAGGTGGTGATGGTTTCGGCTCGCTTTTCAGTACGTTTGAATGGGTTTAGTCTCATAGCCCTATCTCCATCAATTCAAGAGCGCGGGTTGTATAGAGTCTAAATATTGGTTTGTGTAAGCCATCCAATGAACGTCTTGCCACCTCGGTATCTGGATAAGCCGGGTTAGGTGTAATTGTTACATCGGTTAAATCTACATCGATCAGTTCACGGATGGGTAAATCCTCACCACGTTCCTGCCATCTATGTTCTTTGACACTAAAGGCAAATGATGCCCCGGTTACATCACCACGACCGACCATTTCGAGCACGTCACGGCCTACGGTGGTATTGGGTGCTTCTATTTCAAAGCGTAAGCCCCGTGTGTCCTCACTTAGCCTGAGAGTGCCAGATGTTGTGCGTCCTAACACTGAGCGGCTATCGTGATCCCAAAGGGCTATTACATCTGGCGATTCTGATAGTGAGCGTTTAAATGCGCCTGGTGCTATGGTCTCGACAAACCCGCCAAGGTCTAGGCTTGGTGAATTGAATATTGCTGCATACCCGATAAGGCGTTTGCCGTCCGAGCGTAGCTCTATTGTGTTCCTGCGTTCTGTCATACGCAATGCTCCCTGTATGGGGCAATCAAGGCTTCCACACCAAAGGGCAGGGGCGTTGAGCGCCTAACCTCTGGTATAGCTTCCCTGTTGTCATAATAGAGCGCGACAATCAAAAGAATGGCTTGTTTGATTGGTATCGGCATTGGGTCTGTAACTACGTCCACATCAATCTTACCAAGCCATTCTGTTGCCGCGCCAATATAGGTGACAAAGGAAGCATCTTCTTCATCGTGACTAACGTGACAATGTAATTTTGCTTCCTCTACTGTCACCATGATTAAATCTCCGCGTACCTGAATGCTTGTGGCTGTCTCACCGCAACATCTGCATCAAGGAATGCATGGATTAGGGCGCCGCCTTTACTGGCAACGTCCGCATGATACGGGTTAACCAGAATATCCACCGCGCTCCAATATCCGATAATCAGACTAGACCAGTGGCCGTAAATGAGGGCGTTTTTATCACTACCCGTTCCAATATCCGTTGGTACCTGTGTGGTCATTTCAAGACGTTCGTTGTGAAAGGTTTCATTAAGCGGGAAATTGTGGCCGTCACCATCTTTCAATTTTCTGGCAATATTCCCAACTTGTGGATTTGTCAGAAACGAAGCTGTGCCTGATACATCATCCAGTTCTAGGGCTGAGATTAGATCCGCTGCCGTATCTGTTAAATCCGTAGCCGTGGTAACTTTGGCGACATCTGCGTGGGCAAGGATACCGGTAGGCTCATTTGTCCCACCGCCTTGAATGCCAGCCCCATCAAGAGCCTGGGCTAGAATATAACCAAGGTCTGCCCGCAAGAGACTTTCCAGTGCGGTGTCGCTTTGTAAGAGCATCCGGCGTGAAACTTCATATTCACCTGACACGGTTTTGGGTGCCATAGAGGTTTTTTCAAACTTCATATCTGATCGTGTCGTATCGGTATGTTCGGCTACCCAGTGGGCTGTTCCACTATCGAGCACATTGGGCAAATCTAAGTTGCCCGTAAGGCCGCGTAATACGGTTGCTCCCATGCTTTCAAGTTTCAGCATAGAGCGGAACCTGTCTTGAATGGGGGCAAGGTTTGTCGCAATCAAATTGCTGCCTGGTCCGGTACCTGGTGTAGTGGTCTTAAGGGCGCGGGTTTCCAAGAGTTCATTTGAGGGAACCATAACGCCCCGGACTTCGCGCCCTTTGGACATTTCGGTATGGTATTCAGCTTCAATGCCGGATAAATTGCCGTTCATGCTTTCGCGTAGGGCTTTTGACACGCTGTAAGAACGTAGTTCGAAGTCTATCGGGTTAGACACGGTTTCTGCATCTACCATACGCTCCATACTCGCAAGCTTTTCGGCGCGTTCTAGCTGCCCGTTAATGTTGCGATATTCACCGTTCAAGGCGTTCCACTCTTTCTGCTCAACGTCATTCAAGTCTCGATTGTCGGTAAGCGCTTTTTCATTCAAAGCTCGCATTTCGGCCACCTTGGCCGAGCGCTGCTCTTTGAGTTGGTTTAGTCTAGCCATAATATTTCTCCATCTAAGGGCTATGGCGTCTCTCGACGCGGGTTAATCTGCAGTTATGTGCAGGATTTAAAGCACTTTTAATCCACCGTCTTCGTATGCAGATTTTTGCTCTTTGACGTGTAATTTGTGATTTTTGTCAAAATGCAAAGTAATAACTTCATCTTGGTTATTCGTAGAGTATCGTACTAAATCCATATTTACATGCACTCCCTCACCATTCTGTAGGTCATACCATTTGTAGTTTTTCATTTTAGTCTCCATCATTTTCAAAAAGTTTAGCTAGCGTTTCAATCGTCAATAAAGTTATGCTTTCATTGCCGTACAAATCATATTTGGATGCTTTTTCACGTAATATTTGAAGTTTACGGCCAGCCTCTCTGTTACCTTCAGCATCGGTGCCATAAGTAACTTCTAAATCTCGGAATAATGGGCTATGAAATTTTATCTCCATTGCCCTGCTCAAATAACCATTACCTAAGCGATCTGGCTTGAAAGCGTATCGAATATCTTCGCTAAGAGCTTTGGCACCATTCTCCCAAGCCTCAATTATTTCCAAAGTCGGGTACCATTTGAGGCTTGCCTGCGTCCAGTACTTGTCAATTTTAAGAGTGAAACCTGACGGCTGTCCACCAAGCTGTAGTCCAAACAATTCATTTGTTTTACCTTTCGCCACCCGCGTGATAATATCAGCAATAGCCTCAGCGAGTGTAGTATCTTTTGTCCACCCAATAGTCGCAAGCTGAGCACCAAGTATTGGGTCTGATATATTTCCACCCTCTGAATGGGGTTTTAATTCTCCAACCTCTATTGCATTGTCAGCGGCCTTTATTGGAGATCCTCTCATTATTGAAAATAAACCCATAGCCACATGCTCAGGAGTAACACTAGATGCGCCACGTCCCCGTGATGTACTTGGAAATATTCCATTGTCCCTTAGTCTACGTGAGTAGGAATCTACCGTTGCAACAGGAATACCTCTTACTTTTGAAATTGCTTTGTTGAATTTATTTACCGATGTCATTAATTCGTAGTAATGCACGAATAAATGCATGTCAAGTTTTTTCGTATAATGCTACGAATTAAATTCCAGTAGCTTATTCCACCCCATTACAAAAGAAGTTATTGCCATAACCAAGGGCTTTGCCAAGCGTATCAATGTTTGTTTTCAAAGCTTCAGTAACAGTGCTTATGCCTGCATCTATACGATCTACGGAGCCCTCAAGAGTAGTTGCCAAAGAAACTAACATGAGTGTTTCGGTAGCTTCCTTAAGAGATAACAAGCTCATTTCCGCCGTAACTTTGTCGATATTACTCATGCTGTCGCCCCTAGTTTTATATCTGCCCATTTGTATTTCCGGGTAATAATCATTAGAGCTGTGAAAACAGGGTCGGGGGTTTTCCCAGGTTTTATCCAATATTTTTTGTTGTGGATTACAATGTCACCACCATAATTTCGCCAAGTTTGTAAAATCCATTCTTGGATTCTTGTCGGACTCGTCGTATCTGCTGTTTTAGTCATTATTCGCTCCTGTTTAGCGTTTATGGTTAGACCCAAATGGGAAGTTGGTGCTTCCCTTTGAGTTGAATTAGTGCTAGCATTAAATATATGAACAAGCAAGTAATAAATGATAGCCAAAAAAGAGGGCGCGGACGGCCAGCCACTGGGCGGGGTAAAACTATTGGTGTGCGCATTCATCAAGACTTGCTTGATCGTCTTGATGCTTATCGTGGTGATATGTCACGACCAAAGGCCATTCGGGAGTTGATTGTGAAAGGACTTAACTATGAATAGAGGTTTATACAAAGATGGGGATTGGGCGCAAATTAGCGATGGTAATAACTCGATACCAATTACACGCAATAAATATGACGAACGCGGATATGAACCGCCTTTTGATGAATTGCCTACAAAAGAAGAGTATCAGAGCGACTAATGTTAAAGTTGTGTGGCTGATAAACAGCTATAACTTGCAACAGGCTCGTTCAACTGCTGGCCAGTAATGCGGAACACATAAGCTATGAAACCAAAACATCTAAAAATACTTTACAATGCAAACTTATCAAAGGATGAATTTTGGTTGCGCCGTTTACATACTTTTGCTTTATCTGGTAATGCTGCATCCTTAATTTTGCTGGGCACTTTTATGAACAGCACAGCCCAACCAATACAAAGCCTGCAATCATCTCGGCTATATTTTGTCCCCTTTTTAGCCGGAATACTATCGTCTATGTTGGCGGCATTATTTGCTCACAGCTCTATTAATCTGCACATTTCACAAAAATACTTCGGCGATAAAGTAGATGATTTAGAAGAAAAACTCGAAAAAACACGAATTGCTCCCTTAGGGTTTGGAAATTATGATCCATCAAATAAGGTTAGCATTGAGCTGCAAGATGGTTTTCGGGATGCAAGAAACGAGGCTGCAAAAGTAAGAAAGTCTTTTCACTGGATATTTTTGACACTCCTTGCAATTTCGTTTATTTCTTTTGGCATAGGGATTATTAGACTTGGGTATTACTAGCTTCATCAAGTAGATGCAGAACATAAGATGGCTGCCGTTTCAAACATATAGTTTGAAAAGGAGTTTATTAAAGGATGGGTGATTGAGTATTTATGTTTTTTGACAAGGCCGCGAGGCGTGAAGTATTAATAGGTCTTTCGTTCGTTCCGTCGTCATTGGGTTTGATTGCCAGCACAACGCCAGCAGAGTTTAAACAACTGGTCAGTGCTTTCTATTTTTTACCTGATAAATGGAATGCATTCCTAAATTGGTTGCCCTTTCCGAGCTTCTTAGCTGCGGATGTAGTCAATGTAATTATATTGGGTTTATTTTTCTTTGCCTTATCGTATTCGACTCACTCACCAAAAAACAATAATATTTTCTCCGATGTTTGGGGGGTTTTTACGAACAAACAATATTCAAATAAGATAAAAATTGATCTTACGCGGTCATTATTATTTGGTTTTTCAGCTTTTTGTCTAACCGGATTTATTTTTCTAAATTTGAAATACAATTGGCTAAAAGTGATTGTAATCATTGTCGTCATTGCAACGGTAGCCCGCAAAAACAAGCATTACCGTAAAGCCTTGTTAATCAGCATTGGTGTTTTATGTGCCATGCAGCTTTTTTACTGGGGTAACTTCACGCCTTGGATTGATTATCTCTAACTTGATAAACAGGCTGGTAATTCGTTTTTACCCTCAAACCTTGTATACAATGAGAGCGCCATGCATAGGCTTACTAGGCCATCTATACGACCCAGCGCTTTAGCTTTGTCCAGCTTTCTATTCCCTGCCGCATCCCGTGTAATAACTGCATTAACCGAGCACATTTGCAAGACGGGATTGCCCCTGTGCCTGAGTAAACGATCCGCAACGTGACGTTCTAGCAAATCCACCGCTGGTGACATATCCTTAAACCCTTGGCCGTGGGGTAAGAGTTCGAGCGGGCAGCCAATGGCATCCAGTTCCCTTTTCAAATCCTCGATACGCCAACGGTCATAGGCAAGGGCTTTCAAATCAAATGTGGCCGCCATATCTGCAATCGTAGCCGCTACATAGGACGGATCTATGGTTGCTCCGGGGATAGCGAGAATATGCCCAGCCTTTGCCCATAGGTCATAGGGTACTCGATCCTCTTCTGATCTATCACTGAGATTATACTCAGGCATAAAAAAGATAGGGAATACGTCCACCGTTTTATCCTCATTGGGAAACACCAAGACAAGCGCCGTTAAATCTCGGGTAGCCCCCAAATCCAGCGCCCCATAGCATTCCCGGCCTTTCATATTTTCAATATCAACCACACCGTTGCAAGCATCCCATTCGGCTTTGTTTATAAACCTTGTGTGTGCTGATACACGCTGATTAAGGATTAAGTTTCTAAATGATGATTCCTTGCTGGGGACTCTTTGTGCTTGCAGGGCTTGGCGCTCCACATCTGGCAAAGAGCGGAAATCATCAAGCGCCGGATTTGCCAGTTTCCAAGTTTCTAACTCCCACGGGTCGGCATCATCTGGTGCGGTATAGAGCGATAGGAAAAAACTTGGATCATCTATTATCCCGTCTTGGACTTTCAAGCCGTAATCTATGAGTTCACTCATAACGGCATGATCGTCTGCAGCCTGAGTGCTGATTACCAACATCAAAGGATTCTCCCTAGCCCCCATGGCCGTATCCATCGCCTCGTACAAATCCCGTTTTTTGGCTTGGCCCAATTCGTCGTATATTATGAATGACGGGCTTAATCCGTGTTTTGTTGCTGCATCAGCGCTCAGGGCGGCGAATATACTGCCAGTGGTTAAATCCTCAATCTCTTTACGAAAACGGATAATATTTAAGCGTTCTGTTAGTTCCGCATGGCCTTGAATGAGCGCACACATTTCTTGGAATATTTTACCGGCTTGAAAACGGTCATTGGCGCAAGCATAGGCCTCCCCTCGTGGTTCAGATTCCGATCCACAAAGGTGACAAAGCGCCAGCAAGGCGGCAATCTGTGTTTTACCGTTTTTGCGGCCAACGGAAAGCACCGCCGTTCTAACAGGTCGGTCTCCATCCTTATCCTCTGAGTAAATGGCGTGAATATCATCTTTTTGCCAGTCCCTCAATTTTACCTTTGTTCCCGCTAACTTACCTGATGTGATTTTGAAATCCTCACAAAAGACAATAACCCGTTCAGGCCGTGAAAGCCCTTTGCGATCCCATGGCAGGGTCTTGCGTAATGGTTTCTCAGGCTTCCCCCGGCTTTTCAAAGGCTTTGCACCTGGTCCCCTTAAACCCATGACACATCATCCTTATCATCGTCATTTGATGAAATTAAGTATGTGTTTGTGGGGGGCATCGGTACTTGACGGGTAGGGCTTTCGTGATTGAAGGCCCCCCCGGTGTGCCAGTCGTGTGTCTGGTCGATAGGGTCACCGTTCGCATCAAAGCCATGTACTACGTGCTCATTGTCTTGCATGTCAGATTGTGTCTTACGGTTATGACAGGTCTGGCAAAGTGTTTGCAATCCATCAAGGGCAGGGAATGGGTCACCTCCGTTACGGATTGCTTTCACATGGTCAACGATCTTACCCATGACTACACGTCCTAAGCCTTGGCAGTGACTACACAACGGATCACGGTTTAGCTTTGCACGTCTTAGTTTTTGCCAGCGAGAGGTGTTATATGGAAACTTGCTCATGACACCTCCCAAAAAAACAATGGAAAAAAATGCCAAAATTTGTCGCTACCCGATTTGAGTGCTTTGAAGAGGAATAAATTCCATAAGAGGTAAGAGGTGCTAGTTGCAAGTTCAGCCCTGAGCCCTTTTCATTTGAATGAGCCTTTATTTCTTTCAATGCTACTGCTGTTGCTACGCTTAAGGAATACCTCCCCCTATGGTATATTATATGTGTACCTTTAATTGGTACCGTGGGCTTATTGAAAACCAGCATCACGGTACCAATCCAGTCCCACCAACTAGCCTAATCGTAGGAATATTATCCTTAGGTGTACTTCGATTGGTACGGGGTGTCCTTATATTGGTACTGTTGTTTTTCTTTGTGTCGGGTGTCCAGCCCATGAAGTCTTTGGTGGGTTGCTTATCAAAATAGGCATACTCGGTTAGCTCATATTCGTTCGCTAGGCGGTTTTTGCGTGCAAATGAACTTGGAGTTCTTACCTTGATAAACCCGATCTTACATAGAGCATTAAGATGCTTGCCAGCGGTGTTTTTAGATATGTTGCACCGCTCTGCAGCATCCCTATTTGATAGAGCTATGGCACCATTATTCACACCATTATAAAGTTTACATAGCTCGACATAAACGGTTCTTTCACCGGGCTTCAGAGAACGCCAAGCAAGACTATTTAGAAGCCAATGCTCAAGCCTCACATATCGTGGACCCTTATTACGCTCTTTTTTTGTGTTGTGCTTAGCCATGCGTACCTCCGCAATTAGAGATGAAATAGCTTGATTTAAGAGGGTTTTTATGCGATGCATAATCCTCGAAAGTGAACGCTTTCAAATGATTTGCGCCGTTGTCTATTTCCGTAGACACGGCGTTTTCACTTTCAGGATCAGGTGGCCGTGCAAGGTTAGCCAATTCGTCTGTAAGCCCTTGATTTTGCTTAGACCCGATTTGAGAGGTTAGCCAATCTATGCTGTTGTTTTGATTGGGAGAGCGAATATCTCCCCAGTGCGCCATTTCCTTTTTGGAGTTACTTCTTCACGACCTATTTTGTTATGAGTCGTCGCATAGGTGTTTGGGGGCTCCCATGGC
>Ga0209345_10001514_pt1 | contig 27528 bp, 29 predicted proteins | sample Cruoilmetagenom7_FD_187294 | JGI IMG/M metagenome (GOLD analysis project Ga0209345, IMG submission 187294) | Oil polluted marine microbial communities from Coal Oil Point, Santa Barbara, California, USA - Sample 7 (SPAdes) (version 2) | ecosystem: Environmental > Aquatic > Marine > Oil seeps ...
AATTTAGTAAAATTCAAAAGCTTAATAGAGATAATACACAAATTTGATTCACAAATATTATTAAAAAGATTTTCTCTTGATGATTTTGCTTTAGAGGAGTTAAATGATTTAAAAATTGATTATATCCGTTTAAATAAAGATTATTGTACAGATATAAATAATGATAGAGTAAGAAAACATGCTGTAAAAAATATTATTTTATATGGAGAGATGAATAATATATATGTTTTAGGTGATATGATAAAATCTGATGAAGATTATAAAACTATGAGTAGGTTGGGATTATATGCAACAAGTAGATAAAAAAAGAGTTCAAGTGAAATATTTCTTTATAGTATTAGTAAGTATTTTTTTTATTTTTGGTTGTAGTTCTAAAAATGAGTACACAAGTAGTGTAAGAAGTTTTGATAAAAATATAACAAAAGACCAACTTTTACATGCAGCAAAAAGAGTATTTAAAATTACTGATGAAAATGCATTTATAATTGATTCTTACAGAAATGAGTTAAATGTAACTAAACCAAAAGCTGCATATAAATTCTATACTATGGATATGCAAAATGACAATTTCAATTTCAAAGTAGATGATAATGAAACTAAATCTATGCTTGATGCAACAATTTCAATATCAAGAACATACGGTATAGAAGAGGAAAATAGGCATTATATAAAAGAAGATAGTTTTACTTATGAATTGTTTTGGGATAGAGTTGAGTATTTATTAGGATTAAAAGAAAGTTGGAGAGAGTGTAATTATATTGTTGATAATGGTTTTATGTGTGATATTGTAGATTTAGATAATAGTTGGTTTACTGATAAAAATTTAATAGATTTAAATACAACAAAAAGTGATAAAAAAGTTACAAAAGAAACTATAAATCTAAGTAAAATTTATGCAAAAGATACCTTAAAAAAGTCACAAAAAGAGTTGACAACTGAACTTTATATGATAAATAAAAATAAAAAAGCACCAATTGGAAAAGACTCTTTGTCAGATAAAGACACTTTACCAGATACAGGGAAAGATGATTTTGTAAAAAGTTATAAACTTCCTGTTGCAGACAATCTAGATACAAATGCAACAGTAGAAACTAAGAAACAAACAGATCATTTAAATAATGAAAAAATAGAAGAGATAAATTTAGATAATAATAATACAAATAGGTAATATGATGAAAAAAGTTCTATATATAGTATTGTTTATTTTTTTATCTTCTTCTCTTCTGTATGCAGATAAAATTATCAATGAAAAGAAATTCTTTGAAAAAGTTTTTCAGGAAGCATTGGCTGGTGATGTGGATGCACAATTTAATATAGGATTGATGTATTATGAAGGTATTGCTATAGAAAAAGACTTAAATCAGGCTTTTTTTTGGTATAAACAAGCAGCGGAAAATGGAAGTGTAGAAGCTCAAAATAATTTGGGTTATATGTATGAACATGGTATTGGAGTAGATAAAAATCAAATATTAGCTTTAGAATATTATAAAATGGCAGCAAGTAGAGATTATGTTATTGCACAATTAAATTTAGCTTTATATTATGAAGCTAAACAAAATGACAAATATATGAATATTGCTTTGTCTTGGTATAAAAAAGCTGCAAATAATAACTCAGTAGTTGCTCAAAATAACTTAGCCAAGTTTTATTATTTTGGAAATAATGTAGAATTAGATTATAAAAAAGCTCTATACTGGTATACACAAGCATCAAATAGAGGAGATTCTTTAGCTCAATTTAATTTAGGAATGATGTACTATAGTGGAGAAGGAACAGAAAAAAACTATGACAAGGCATTGGAATTATTAAAAAAATCGGCAAATGCTGGAAATATGTATGCACAATCAAAATTAGGTGAATTTTATAGAGCAGGGACATTGCCAGATCAAGATTATAAAATAGCTATGGACTATTATCAAAAAGCTGCAAAACAAGGGGATAACTTATCTATATATTATATTGGATATTTTTATTACTATGGACATGGAGTGGAAAAAAATACAAAAGAAGGGATAAAGTGGATGCATAGAGCAGCAGATAATGGATATAGCCATTCAAAAAGTTTTTTAGAAAGACATGGGTATAAATAATATAGTGCAAACAAATAGAATATTTATACAAGAACATGAACCATTAAATTTTACATTTAATCAAAATAAATATGATTTTATTGTTGATGAGATACCAAGTATTGAATTTAAAAATAAGGGTAATTTTTTGATTTTAAAAATCAAAAAACAACATACTTCTACTTGGGAACTACTAAGCTATATTTCTGATACTTTAGATATAGATGAACATCTTATTGGATATGCAGGACTTAAAGATAAAAATGCAACAACTACCCAGTACATCTCTATTCCTATAAATAAAAGCCGAGATATAGAGAATCTTAATTGTAAAAATATACAAGTAATAAAAACTATTAAACATGATAATAAATTAAAAATAGGTGACCTTTACGGAAACAAATTTAAGATTACGTTAAAAGATGTAAAAGTAGATGAATTACCAAAAATATATCAAACAATCTCTCAAATTCAAAAACATGGAATGCCAAATTATTTCGGATATCAAAGATTTGGGCAAGAGTGTAGTTTTGAAAAAACTAAAAGAATTGTATATGGAGAAGAGATAATAAAGGATAAAAAACTAAATAAATTTTTAAAATTTGCATATCAAAGTTATTTTTTTAATTCGTGGCTTCGTAGTAGAGTAGAACTTACGAAACAAAAAGGTGAGAAAAAGTTATCTTCCCTTGATGGAGATGTATATAACTTGCACGATAAAACAGTGATTACAGGTTTATTACCAGGTAGAGATATCTTAAGAGCTAAAAGTGAAGCTAGAGTTATTGAAGAACAGTTTGATGATATATTTATCCATGAAAAGGGCTATAGAAGAGATGCATGGATAAAACCACAAGATATTAAAAATAAATTTAGTGAAGATGAAAATTCATTAAAATTAGAATTTACTCTACCTAAAAGTAGTTATGCTACTGTTTTTATTGAAAATATAGCAAATAAAAACTTTACTTATTAAACAAGAATAAACTAGATAGTTTGTTCTTGTTTTTTGAGTTTAGTATTTAAATAAAATGTACCAAAAGGGATAATAGACATTAAAAATGTAAATAGATTAAATTTTATATTCCATTTTTGTTCATTTGATGCTTCATATTGTAAATATAAATATCCCATCCAAAGTGCTCCATGAATCATACCAACAATCTTAGTTGCTATTAGTATTCCCAACCCATATTTTAATGGCATAGCAATAAATAATAATATCAAAAATGAGTATCCCTCAATTTTTGCTATTTTTCTAAAAGTTTCTTTTTTTGTATTCAATTATATATCCTTTTTAAAAACAAAATAATAGTCAAAAAAGCTACATATAAACTTAAATTTAGAAGGTAATAGTAATTTAAATTATTAATGTTATAATTTAAAATTATAATATATAAATATTCAACTTAATTCACTAGGTATACTTATATTTTAGTGATTATTGAATCATTTTTTTTAAAACTGGTTGACCCATTTCAATAAGTTCTCCATTCGATTTTTTAAAGTATTGTGTCCAAAAATCTTTTAAAGATAAAAGTTTTCTTGGATCTTTATAAGTACTTGTTGAGATATTTGAATGTGTTATACCCGCACCAATTATGTATATTTCAGCTCCACCAAAATCTCCAAATAACTCTTCTTCTTCAACTTTTTTTAATTCAGATTTAGAACTTATTTTTCTTAGTGTTCCACTTTTATAAAATGATGAAATTATTGAGTTTTCTAACATATCTGAAGCAATTAATACAATTTTTCTTTTTGCTTGTGTTTCTGATATTACATTACTAAAATCTTTAAAAGCAAAAAGAATATCTGATTTTGGAATATCTTCTCCTTTTTTTAAAAATACTTTTTTTATAGTATTATTTATTCTATATTTGACAAAATTTTCTTGATCTTTTAAGCATTTGTCTAATTTTTTTAATTTTGATTTCTTGATATTATATCTTTGGTCTGAGTTTAATGAGTAATCCATTTTTAAATCAAATATTTTTTCGTTGTAGTATCCATTTACAAACGCAGAAAATCTTGCTATATATATCAAGTTACCTTCGTTTATTTGTGATGATGCATTTATTAATATTTGTTGTTTAATATCTTTATTAAATAAAGTTGTTTGATCAATTAATACAAATAATGCTGTATTTATAGGTTTATTTGGTTTGTCTTTTATGTTAGCATAATCATAACAACTGCTAGCAAAACTAGCTGTTGCTAATAGAAGTACTAATGATGTTATTAATTTTTTCATATTAACTCCAGTTTTATACCATCTTTTGCACAAAACTTAGTGTTGTCTTCATATGTTTCACCACACTCAGGACATGTTAAAACTTTTGGTTCTTCTTTTTGAATTATTTTATTACCACAACTTCCACAAAAATTTGAGTCTATATCTAATTTTGTACCACATTCTGAACAAAAAGTAGTTTTTATTTCATTATTCAGAACTTCTTGATTGTTATATTGTCTGGTAGGTGTTTGATATTCTTTAGAAGTTTTTTCACTTTTTATTTCTTTTGTTTGTACTTTATTAATTTGATTATATTTTTCAATTGAGTTTTCAGTTTCTCGTAATACATAATCTAAAAAGTTTCTTTGATTGGTAGTTTCAATGAGTTCTAATACTTTACCATCTGGATGCTGTTCATTTGCAACTTGTGCCATTTTATGTTGAAGTTTTTTTAAATATTTTTGTGCTAACTTTTCAACAGCTTCTTTTTTCTTTTTAAAATATCTTTCATAATCAGATTCACTTCTAAAATTAAATGAATCATCATATGCATGACGACTTTCTTTCCCTACAAAACCCCATTTATAACCAAATAATATTCCTAATAATTGTATAAATATAAATAAAATAGCAAGTACGATAAAAGTTGCCCAACCACCTTTTCTTTCTGAATCTACTTTTTGTTCTACAACTTTAGTATCCGCATCTTTTTGTGATTCTACCATTTCTGATGGATAAGCCATATAAGCAGAAGTTTTTGAATTTTCAATATCCTCTATTAATTGTTTTTCTAGTACTTGTCCTCTTACATATGTTGCACCAATAGCAATTACAATAATAAATATTGCAGTAATAATAGAAATTATCCAACTAGTAGTATATGTTGCATTAGTGTGAATTCTATTTGCCATCTGATTATAAGCTGGTTTATCATCATCAAGTTCATTTGTTTCTAATGTAATTTTTGTATCTCTTTGCAGTTTATGTTCTGGTTCTTTGTTATTTGCATACATTACTCTAATTTTTTTAATTACAGAATTTTTATAAACCTCAAAACCTGTCCAGTGAGTAAAGCCTACTAAAATAATTGAGATTATTAATGCAATACCCATTGCTCCTTGTTGTTGTAAGTTTTCACTTGCTCCAGGAAGTGTAAAACCAGCTAACACATATGCAAATCCTAATGCTTCTAAAATTACAAGTGCAAATACTATAATCCACAATATTATGGGAAATGGCTTTCTTCCAATTTCATCAACTTTAGAGAGATATGATTTGCAATTTTTATAGTGTTTTGTATCTTTATTATATCTATCATAATATGAATAAAAATCTGAACATAGTTCATTTTCACTGCTAAAAGCATACTTATCAGTACTTAATGATTTTGATAATCTTGTTATTCGTCCAATAAATGGAAATCCCATCCAAAAACACATAAGTTTAAATTTCACTTGTTCCCAATTTGCCCACGAATAGCTTATTAGTCCAAGTATAAAAAGTGTAGGTATTATTATATTCCAATATAGTAGTATAAATTTGTATATTGTTGAGAAGTCCATTTATTGTTCCTTTTTTTGTAATTGATTTACACTAAATTCTCTAGTATAATTGCTATTATTTTTTGTATAATAAATATTTGCAACAGATTTATTTAAATCTATTTCATCAAAAACTATATCCATACATTGAAATGGTGTATTTTGATCATCTGCAAATATTCTATATAAAATTCCAGAAGACCCTTGATAGGTATTTACTTGAGTTTTAATTTTATTGTCAGCTTTTTTATTTGTGCCTACTATATAGTTTTTATAAATAGCTACTTTTGGATTTTCTTTTACCTTAAGACCATCTCTAAGAACTTTTATAGGAAAAACCCCAACGAGATTGTTATCTATATTTCCAAACCATGTAGTTCCGTACATGCCTTTTTTATATTCACTAATTTTATCTACACTTTTGTTATCTTTTAAAGAAAAAGTTTCCCCTGATATTCTAGGTTTATCGTGAAGACAATTAAAGTAAGAATCTTCTACTTTATTCGTCGCAAATGCTTTTGTAACAAAAGAAAATGAATCATCAGAAACTTGTGCACCAAACTTTTTATTGTTAGCAAGTTTATTATTCTGGACTTTAATACCTTTAAAATCAATAAAATTTTCAATTAAAACTTTAGTATGTATAGGTTTTTTAGTTGTTGGACTAATGTATTTAGGTTCAATTGTTTTATTATTTGAATACTTTAAAATTTGATCTTCACTAGTTAATTCAACAATTTCAATTCTGTTGTTTTTTATTTTCCCATCTTTAGTTTTATTGTCAGCAATAGGTTGAGAGTCTCCTGCTCCTAAAAAATATATATTATCTTCAGATATACCCGTGTCTTTAAAAATATTAGCTATTTCTTTAGCTCTTTTTTCGGTAACTTTTTGATTACTTATTGAATTACCAGAGTCATCAGTATGGCTAACTATTAAAAGTTTTTTATTTGTTGATTTATATTCATTTGCAAACTTTTTGTAGACAGTTTTAGTTTTTTCTTTTAACTCTACTGGGTTTTTTTCAAGATAAGTATCTCTACTTTCTACAATAAATAAATCACCATTACTTTTTGTATCATTATCTTTTATTTCAATGTCTTGAGAGATTACTTTAAATTGTTCTTCTTTTGCAATTTTAGCGAGAGCTTCTCTTCGTGTATCAATTTCATCTCCTATTAAATAACCAAAAGTACCACCAATAAGTGCTCCTACAAGCATTCCACTATCTCCTGAAATTTGTTTTCCAATAGCGGCTCCTATTGTTGCACCAGCTGTAGTTCCACCAATTTTACCTATATTATCATTGAGAGTCTGGTTTGTAGTTGTACATCCTGTTAGAAATAATGCAGTACACATAGAAATTGTTAAAGTTTTTTTCATTTTTTCCCTTAATAAAAAATTTAAGTATACATATTAACATATTTTTTTTAAGATAAATTAAAAATTGAATAATCATGATAATAGATATTAAAAAGCTTACTTGCTTTTAACATTGAATTAACATTATTATAATATAATATTATATGAAAAAATTATTTCCTTATATAACAATTTTAGTAATAGTGGCGGTTATTGTGTTGCTGTTTGTTTCTATGTCAACCAGTCAAAATATGACAGTGGTTTATACAGGTAATGTTGAAAAAAAACCTATCAAGATAGTTTTAAATAAATTTCAAGACAGTGACTGTGGTATGGTTATAGATGATATAACTTATGCTTCACAAGTCGTTTCATCTTCTGGAAAGACTTATTTTTTTCATGATCATGGTGGTATGGTTCATTGGCTTGCAAATAAAGTCTTTAAAGATGATGCCAAAATTTGGGTTATGAGTAAAGATACAAAACGATATATTGATGGAAGAACTGCTTGGTATAGTAGAACAGATGAGACACCGATGTTTTATGGTTTTGGTGCTTATGAAAATAAAAAAGATGGTTTGATAGATTTTGAATCGATGTCTTTACATATGTTAAGAGGGGAACACCTTGGCAATACTAAGATTAAAAAAATGCTCTTAGAGGGACAAAACTAATGGAAGCAATTGATATAATAAGTATCATAACTATTGCATTTTTAGGTTCGTTTGGACATTGTATTGGGATGTGTGGTGGAATTGTTATAGCGTATTCTAGTACAAAGGTGCAAGATCAATGGAGTAAATCACAACAGTCAATTGCTCACCTTCTTTACTCTTTTGGGAGAATCTTAACCTATTCAATTTTAGGGGCAGTTTTTGGATACTTAGGTGGGGTTGCAACATTTTCTAATACAGCAAATGGTGTTTTGTGGTTAGTTGCTGGAACTGCAATGCTTTTAACAGGACTTTCATTACTAGGAAAAATTAAATTTTTAACACTTATAGAGCACTCTTTTTCAAAATCAGCTTGGTATCAAGAGAATTTTAAAGCACTTTTAAAAAGTCAAACATTTTTTAGCTTCTTTTTACTTGGTATGTTAAATGGACTTTTGCCTTGTGGTTTTGTGTACTTTTTTGCAATCACAGCTGCTAGTACTGCTGACCCTTTATATGGAGCAATAGTAATGGCAATTTTTGGTTTGAGTACTATCCCTGCATTGTTCAGTTTAGGTTTTTTTGTAGGACTTTTTAAACAATCTGGATTACGAAATATTATGATAAAGTTAGCTGCAATTTCTGTTATACTTTATGGTAGTTACACCATTTATAATGGATATGACTATTTAGTAAGCCCTGATAGAACAATTTTAGAGTGTCATTAACTTAAATATGAGAAAGATGTGATTTATTCTAGTGCATTAGCTCAAATCTTACTGATCATTTTAGCTTTGTTTTTATTTATAGAAACAATTAAGTGGATGGATCATATTTTACTTTTAAAAAAACTCAAAAATATCCCTTTTCCAGAACATTATCAAAAAGTTTTAAATCAAATATCTTATTATAATTTGTTAGATGAGAAGACAAAACTAAAATTGCATTACAAAATGTTAGTTTTTATGGAAGAAAAAGAGTGGATAGGTATGAAAAATAATGTAACATTTGAGATGAAAGTTGTGATTAGTTTTTATGCTTGTTTAATGATAGTAAATTTAGATGAAAAAAGCTATGAAAACCTAAGTACAATCTATGTATATCCTTATGAGTATATTCTTGATGAAGTTAAAAGTTATGATGGTATTTACACACGAGAAAAGTCAATATTAGAGGGACAAAGCACTGGTGGAGTTGTTCTTGTATCTTGGCATCATGCGAAAAAAGAGGCATATCACTTTAAAAAGAATAATGTAATTATTCATGAATTTGCTCATGAATTAGATTTTGAAGATGGTGTGGCAGATGGGGTACCTATTTTAGAAAATATGAAATATAAGAGCTGGGCAAATATTATGTTTCAAACTTTTAAAACTTTAAATTCAAAATCATTAAAAAATAGATTTTTAGGAAAATACAAATTATTTGGGCATTATGCAGCACAAAATGAGGCAGAATTTTTTGCAGTTTCAAGTGAGTTGTTTTTTGAAAAACCAAAGCAACTGCAGCAAGATTTCCCTATTGTTTATAAACAATTAAAGGGATTTTATAATATCGATACTGTAAAATTGTTTGAAAAAGGAGATAAAAACGATGTTTAAAAAGTTATTATTAGTTTGTTTATTAGTTATTTCATCTTTTAGTTTTGATAAAATCTATTTTTTACCTAATGAATCTGTACAAGTACAACAAGAGATAATAAATTTAATTAAAAATGCACAATCAAATATTGATATAGTGATGTATAATATTGATTATAAAAAGTTTGGAAAAGCCCTAAAAAAAGCTAGCAAAAATGGGGTTAATGTAACTATAGTGTATGAAAAATCAAAATTAAAGTTTCATAAAAATATAAAGCTTCTTAAAACAAAAAGAAAATTACATATAAAACTAGCTATAATCGATAAAAAATTTGCCATATATGGAAGTGCAAATTGGAAAAAAGAATCATTTGAAGAAAATTATGAGATTATAAATATCACAAATGATAAAGAAAAATTAGAAAGATTTCAACAAATAGTTGAAACAATAAAAAGGGAAAATTAGATGTTAGAATTAGCAATTGGAGCATACTGTATATATTTTTTAGTAAATATATATACGTTGTTTATGCAAGTAGATTATGTTCAAAAAGCAAAAAATCAAGATGCAGTTATATTAACTGATACAAAATATAAAATTGCAGGAGAATATAGTGTAGAAAACAATCGTCTTTCAATGGCAAGTACATTGTATGAGTTTGTATTGTTTTTTATATGGATTAGTTTTGGACTTGTAGCCCTCGATGGAGTTACAAATAATTTTGATGGGTGGTTAAAAGCAGTTGTTTTTATTGATTTATTTATTATAATTAATTGGTTTTTAGGATTGCCATTTGAATTGTACAAAACTTTTAAACTAGATAAGAAATATGGTTTTTCTAATATGACACCAGCTTTATATATCAAAGATACTATTAAAACAGCAGTATTGTTTTTAGTTTTTGGAAGTTTAGTAATTGCAGGGCTTAGTTGGATAATAGAAACATTTCCATCTTGGTGGATATATGGATTTGTATTTATATTTGCTGTAATTATTTTGATAAATATGGTTTATCCACTTGTTCGAGATAAAATGTATGATAAATTTAGTCCACTAGAAGATAAAGAGTTAGAATCTAAAATCAATGCACTTTTGAGCCAAGTTGGTTTTAAAAGTAGTGGAGTATTTAGTGTTGATGCAAGTAAAAGAGATAATAGACTTAATGCGTATTTTGGAGGACTTGGTAGTACAAAAAGAGTTGTACTGTTTGATACTTTAGTTGAAAAATTAACCCACAATGAATTACTAGCAGTTTTAGGGCATGAATTGGGTCATTTTAAAAATGGAGATATCTTAAAGAATATAGGTATTATGGGATTTGTAATGTTTGTATTTTTTGCTCTTTTTGGTAACCTTCCTGAGGAATTATTTTTACAATTAAACTTAAATAATGAGCCTTATGCTATTATCATATTATTTTTAATGTTTAGTCCGATCTTGTCATTTTTTCTAATGCCTTTAATTTCTGTAATTAGCAGACATAACGAATATGCAGCAGACGAGTTTGGTAGTTCACTGGCTACCAAAGAAGATTTAGTAAGTGCACTTTTAAAGTTAGCAAATGAAAATAAATCATTTCCACTTTCTCATCCAATGTACATATTTTTCTTTTATTCTCATCCTCCATTAGTGGAAAGATTAAAAGAGTTAGGATATGAAGGTTCAGGAATAGGGCAAGCCAATAAAGATAATGAGGCATTAAGAGAAGATATTGAAGACATATAAACAGATAATTAAAGAGTATAGTAAAGAATTAAGAGAGGTTACTCATATACCAGCAAAAGAAGTAGAGATACTTCTTTTACATCTTTTAGAAAAAAATACTATATGGTTACATCTTAATTATGATAAAGAGTGTAGTTGTGAAATTGAACTTAAAAAATTAGTACAAAGAAGAGCAACTGAATATCCTATAGAATATATTACTAAAAAAGCAAGTTTTTATGGAGAGATGTTTGAAGTACAAGATGGTGTTCTTATCCCTAGACCTGAAACAGAGATACTCATAGACAAAGCATTGGAAGTTTTAAAAGATATAAAATCACCCAAAATCTTAGAAATAGGAGTTGGGAGTGGTGTCATCTCTATTATGTTAGCCTTACTTGTTGAAGACATAGAGATAGTTTCTGTAGATATAAATGATAAAGCACTAGAGTTAGCAAAAAGAAATGCTATAAAACATAATGTAAAACATAAAATTAAATTTATAAAAAGTGATCTATTTACTGATGTCCCAGTGGAGATAAAGTTTGATATGGTAGTTTCAAATCCACCCTATATTGCAGATGATTATAAACTTCCAAAAAATGTAAAATTTGAACCATCAAATGCACTTTTTGGTGGAAAAGTTGGTGATGAATTATTGAAAGATATTATAGATATAACATTAAAGAAAAAGATTAAATATTTGTTATGTGAGATGGGCTATGACCAGAAAAAACCACTAAATAACTATGTTTCAGAAAATTATAAAATCAATAAAATAAAATTTTATAAAGACTATGAAGACTTTGATAGAGGGTTTTTGTTAAAAGGTTGATTGACTTTGACTCAACTTTATGATATAATACTTTCACTATAAAAATAGTAATATATAATTAAATATTAAGAGGTTTATAAAAATGGCAAAAAGTTTATATGAAACACTAGAAATTAGTGAAAATGCAACAGCAGCAGAGATAAAAAAAGCTTACAGAGCGTTGGCAAAAAAATATCATCCAGATATGAATAAAGACCCAAAAGCAGAAGAAAAATTTAAAGAGATTAATGCGGCTTATGAAGTATTAGGGGATGAGAAGAAAAAAGCACAATATGATACACATGGTGATGATATGTTTGGTGGTCAAAATTTTCATGATTTTGCAAAAGGACAAGGTTCTGGAGTAGACATCAATGATATTTTACAACAAATGTTTGGACAAGGAGCAGGAGGATTTAGTCAAGGTGGTTTCTCTGGTGGAGGTAGTTTTGGTGGAAGTTCTTTTGGAAGAGGTGGTTTTAGCGAACCTGATTTAGATGTAAGTGCAAATCTTACAATAGATTTTAATACAGCTGTATTAGGTGGTGTAAAAAACGTCTCAATAAATGGGGAATCGTTTGATATCAAAATTCCAGAAGGTATTGGAGAAGGTCAGAAAATAAGAGCCAAAGGGAAAGGACGTCAAGCTCACGGATTTCCAAGAGGTGATTTAATCATTACACTCAATATTCGCCCAAATGATGAGTATGAACGAGATGAAGATGATCTTATTAAATCTTTTGATATCTCTTTAAAAACTGCATTATTTGGTGGAAAAGTTGTTATCCCTACACTTACAAAAGATATTACTCTTAAAGTACCTCAAAATACAAAACAAAAACAAAAATTTAGAGTGAAAGAATTAGGTGTTTACAATAGAAAAACAAAAGAAAAAGGGAGCTTATACCTTAAAGCAAATATAATATTACCAAAATTAGAAGATTTAGATGATGATTTAGTAAAACTATTAGAAGAAAAATTGCCTGAAGGATTATAAAATGTCTTTTGGGAAATCATATTGTGAACCAGTTTATCTTATAAGTGAAGTATCAACGATACTCAACATCCATCCTCAAACTTTACGACAATATGAGAGAGAAGGACTAGTAACTCCTAATCGAACAAGTGGAAAAATTAGACTTTATTCTCAAGAAGATATAGATTATATAAAATATATTCTTATTCTTACAAGAGAAGAGGGGATTAATATTTCAGGTGTAAGTAAAATATTATCGTTAGAAGAAAAAATAAAAAAACTTGAAGTTACGCTTGTTGAATTACAAACAAAAGGACTTAGTGAATCTAGAAGTAAAGCTTTAGTTGTGAAAAAAAGTCAATATGATGTTATAGTTTTTGAAGAATAAGCTTAGCTCTCTTTTGCTAAGCTATATTTGATAGAATATCCTCTCATAAGTGGAGGTAAGTCGTATTGACTCTCACTATCTTGTGCTGATAATCTTGTATTAATACTTGCATTGCTTTTTTGTATTGTTTTAGCTGATTCATCTTCCTGTGGTTCTTCAGGAGAATCAAAACCTGTAGCAACAATAGTAATTTTAATCTCATCAACTGCTAAGTTATCATCAGTGGTTGTACCAAATATTATCTCAGGGTTTCCAGTAAGAGTTTCATTGATATGTTCCATAACATCACCAATTGCAAACATTGAAACATTTGGATTTACTGTCCAGTGTATCATAATCCCTTTTGCACCACTTAAGGATATTTCATCTAAAAGAGGAGATTTTACCGCTTGTTCTAGTGCTTTATGTGCTGCATCATCACCTTTAGCTTTTCCAATTCCCATAAGTGCTATACCTCTATGTTGCATGATTGTTTTTACATCAGCAAAATCCACATTGATATCATCTGAACCTGGTTTTAAAATAACTTCACTCATCCCATTAACAGCTTGGTATAAGACATCATCAACTACTTTAAAAGCATCTTTCATACCAATATTTTCTTCAACTATATGTCGAAGTCTATCATTTGGTATAATAATAATCGAGTCACTTACTTTTTTTAACTCTTCTAAACCTAAGTTTGCTAGTCCAGTTCTTTTTTTACCTTCCCATTTAAAAGGTTTTGTTACAACAGATACTGTTAATGCACCAACTTCTTTAGCAGCTTTTGCTATAACTGCAGCAGCACCAGTTCCTGTACCACCACCAAGACCAGCAGCAATAAAAACAATATCAGAATCTTCTAAAGAATTTTTTATCTCTTGATAATTTTCTAAAGCAGAGTCTCTCCCAATATCAGGACGCATACCAGCACCAAGTCCACGAGTAAGTTCAATACCAAGTTGTATTTTTTTTGGAGCTTTTGATAAGTTTAAAACTTGTAAATCAGTATTTGCAACAATAAGGTCAATTTTATGAGTCCCCTCATTTATCATGTGGTTGATCATATTACAACCACCACCACCTACACCAACAACTGCAATTTTAGCTGCATTTTGTTCTAGCACTTTTGATGGTTTTTGAACTTTTATATTAGTATGATCAAAAAGATTTTCATTCATTAAATCCACCTTGCCATCTTATCTAATACGGAACCAAATAAAGATTTCTTTACCTCTTTTGGTTTACTATTTTTAATATCTTGAATATTATTTAATGAGTCATTATTACTATGTGTATTGTTTTTTATCTCTTGTATATCTGACATAGCATTACTGTTTTCATTTGTTTTTTTTGTTTGCATTTGCACTAGGTTTGTATTGCTATCAAGTTCAAATACATTGTCACAATCAAGTTCATATAATAATAATCCAACAATTGTGGACATAGTAGGAATATTAAAATTTATATAACCATTTTGAATATTTCTTGGATTTGAAATTCTTACAGGGATATCTTTAAATATCTGAGTTGCTAACTCTTTAACTCCTGGTATATAAGTCATTCCACCTGTTAGAACAATACCACCATCAATACTCTCAATAGCAGCACTATCAACTAGTCTATCATAGATTATGGAGAGCGTTTCTTCTATTCTTGCATGTATTATTGGTTGAATTTGCTCTAGTGATATCTCTTTAGATTCTGATTCATTTCCAAGAAGTGGAAGTTTTACTTTTTTTATACTATTTTCATTTTCATTATCTTCATAAGGTAATAGTGTAGCATATTGTTTTTTTATCATATTTGCTGCACTGTATGGTGTATGAAATGTAGAAACTATATCATGTGTAATATTTTCACTTCCTATAGGTAAAAAATCATTATAGATAATTGTTGAACCTTTTTGTACAACAAACTGACTTGTAGTACCACCAAGGTTAATAACAGCAGCACCCAATTTTTTTTGATCATCATTAAGTGTTGCTATAGCATTTGCATACCCAGATAAGACAAACTTATCAACTTCTAGATTTACTTGCTTGAGGGCATTTCTTACATTTGTAAGTGATGTCTTTTTTGCTGTAATAATATTAACAGATACCTCAATCCTAGAACCATTCATATTTAATGGATTTGTGATAGTTGTTCCATCATCAACTCTAAAGAATATAGGTAATACATGGATCACTTCATAATCAGAGATTACTTGTGCATTATACAATGCCATCTTTAAAACTTGTTTTATATCATTGTGTGTGATTTGTCCACTTGGAATATTAACTACACCATTACTCATAAGTGTTTTTGTATTAGCACCACTTATAGAAACAACAGCTTTTGATGTTTGTGTCCCTGAACTATTTGTAGCAGTTGCTACAGCATCATTGATACATTGACTAGCTTTGTCAATATCTACAATGTTTCCTTTTTTTATACCTTCACTTTTAGTTTGACCTACACCTAAAATATTTATTTTATTACTATAGTCATTTGAAGCAACAATTGCAATTATATTTGTTGTACCAATATCAATAGCTAAAATAGAATTATTCAAATATTACTCACTTAAGTATGATTTTACATCATATTTATTTTGTAGTTTTTCTAAAAACAGAGTTGTTATTGTATTTGTTTTTGCACTTTGAATTGAAGCTTTTATAATCTCTGTATTTTTTTCATCAAAAGTTGGCATTGTTGTATCTGTAATCTCATAAAGAACAGCTTTTGCACCTAAGTTTAGATAGTTTGATTTTGTAGATGATTTAAAAATAGCTTGTAAAAGCTGAGATACTTCATCTTTTGTTAAATCTGGTATTTCAATGCCTGAAGCTCTTGTAATATAGCCTATATCTTTACCTTTGAAGTTTTGAAGTTCTTTATTTGCTAACTCTTCTAATTGTTTATTTTTCTCTGATATTATATAATCTTTATTAATTTGTGATTTTACATCTTCAAATGCTAAAGCTTTTGGCTCTACTTTTTTATTTAATCTTACTACATAATAGTTGTTGTTTTTTAATACGGGTTTTAAAATTTCATTGTTTTGTGCAGCAAATACTTTATTTAATTCTTCTTGAGGTAAAAAGTCAGAATCATCATAAATTGTAATTGTTTTTTGAAATTCAAGTTTTTCTTTTTTGAGGTTAAGGTACTCTCTTAAAGCCTCTTTTCTCATCTGTTTTGTATCTTTACCTTCAATATTATCTACTTTAAAGTAGCTAATTTTATATCCCTTAGGAGATTTATAGTTATCTTTGTTTTGTTCCCAATATTTTTTAAGTTCATCAAGTGCTGGTGTTATTTTTATCATATTATCGTTGATAACTTTTATACTAACTCTATCTTGACTAAAAAGTAAACTACCAATATTTTTTATTTCATTTTCTTCTAAATCTATTTTGAATATTTTTTGTACTTTTGCGATAAGTAAATCTTTTTTGAGTTGTTCTTCAAATTCAGATACAGTTCGTCTGTTTTGTTTTAGAACACTTATATATGTATTTTTATCAAATTTTCCATCTTTTAGAAAAGAAGGTATTTTTACTAACTCTTTAGCTACTTCTAAATCTGTAGTCATAAGACCTAATTCATCAGCATAATTAAGAAACAAATATTTTTGAATTACCCTTTGTAATGCCATTTCTTCTAGTTTAAATTGTTTTGCCAATTCTTGATTAAAACTTTTTCCAAGCATATTTTGGTACTGAGAGTAGAGATTACTATATTCACTTTGTAAGTCTGCCAATGGGATTTCTTTGTCTCCTACAACTGCAACAGCACTATCTGACTTCCCATAGTTATAACTACCCCAACCAACAAAACCAGCACCAACAAAAGCTATTGTACTGACCCAGATTGTTATTATAAGCCATTTTTTGTGTCTTTGCATCCATGTTATCATATTATTTTTATCCTATTTATATTTGATTAAATTTTCAATGATTATACTATTTTATTAATTATTAATATCTGAAAGTGTATATTAAAATTAATAATATATAAATTAATTTTTCATTATTTAGTATTTAACATAGAATCATCATATGGATCCAAATGAATATTAATAACCCAATTCTTTGTATTATCAAGGGTTTTTATTTTTTCTTCTATTCTATCACTTGCTTTATGTGCATCCATAAGGCTTATAAGACAATCAAATACTAAATGTACTTCAACAAAGTTGTCATTTCCTGCAGTTCTTGTTTTTAGGAAATGATGGTCATTGACTGTTTTTTCATTATTGATAATAGCTACTATTTTTTTTGGAACATGATCTTCTAAAGCTCTATCAAGAAGTACTAAAATTCCCTCTTCAATAAGTTCATAAGCACTATATATAATATATATAGCGATCGCACCCCCTATAACAATATCAACTATTTCATATCCTGTAAAATAAACAGCAATTATTGAAAATAGTACCGCACCATTGACCCACACATCAGTTTTATAATGAAGTGTATCCGCTTTTATAACCATATTATTTGTTTTTTTTGCAACAGCATTCAGATATGCTACAAGTCCTATAGTTATAAAAAGTGATATTATCATCACGATAAGTGAAACATCTAAATAAGAAGATGTTCCATTTGAAAAATATTTTTTAATTGCAGTATAGAGAAGGAAAAGTCCAGACATAGAGATAATTACACCCTCTATTACACTTGCAAGTGCTTCTATTTTCCCTCTACCATAATTAAATTCATCATCAGCTGGCTTTTCAGAATTTGTAATAGCAAAATAGTTAAATAGTGATACAAACATATCAAGTATACTATCAACTGCACTAGCTAATACGGCAACAGAACCACTTAGTATTCCAACTGTAAATTTCATCAATGTGAGAAATGTAGCTACACTACTAGAAACTACTGTTGCTTTTTTCTGTAAAGTCATTTATTTATCTTCTACCTCTTGAGTCTCTATTTCCACTGCTTCTATTTCCACTGCTTCTGTTTCCACTGCTTCTATTTCTATCTCTGTTTCCACCACTTCTATTTCGGCTTCTACCACCTCGTCCACCTCTTGAATCTCTACCACCACTTTTTAAAGCTCTTTCAAGTAAAAATTCAATATCTTTTTTAGATTTACCAATAGTATCTTTACCTTTGATTTTAGTTTGATTCATAAGAATAGTTGCTAATTTATAAGTGATACTTGATAGATCATACTGCTCTTTTAATTGTTCAACTAATTCATAAACTGATTCATCAATATCTTGTGTTGCAATTTTATCTTTTAACGCTAAAATTGCTTTATCTTTTACTGAAGCTTTATTGGGAATAATTTTACTCTCAATATTTGAACCTACATCTTTTTGGATTTTTTGTAAGCTTCTAAATTCTGCTGGAGTTACAATAGATACTGCACTTCCCTCTTGACCACCACGACCAGTTCGTCCAATTCTATGAACATAACTTTCACTATCAAATGGAAGTTGATAGTTAAATACATGAGATACACCTTTTACATCAAGTCCACGAGCTGCTACATCTGTTGCAACTAAAACTTCCAATGTATCACTTTTAAATGCACGAATTACTTCTTCTCTTTGTCTTTGCTCCATATCTCCATGAAGACCTTTTGCACTATACCCTTGTGCTACAAGAAAAGTTGAAAGTCTATCAACATCTCTTTTCATTTTACAAAACACAATCGCTTTTGATGGGTTTTTGAAATCAAAAAGTCTGATTAAAGCATCATCTCTTTCATATTCTTCAACAACATAGAAAGATTGTGCAATTTTTGTATTTGTCATCTCTTGTTTTGTTACAGTGATAAATGATGGTTCATTTAATATTCTTTCTGCAAGTTTTTTAATAGGAAGTGGCATAGTTGCTGAAAACATTAATGTTTGTTTTCTATTTTTTAGATAATTGAAAATCTCTTTAATATCATCTAAAAATCCCATATCCATCATCTCATCAGCTTCATCAAGTACAACATATTTTGGATCAATACTAATTTGTTTTTTAGAAAGTAAATCTAAAAATCTTCCCGGAGTTGCTACTATTACAGAAGCACTTTCTACATGTTTTATTTGTCTAGCATAAGCAGTTCCACCATAAACTGTTGCTGTTTTGATATTTAAAAATTTTCCAAATTTAAATAACTCATCACTTACTTGAATAGCAAGTTCTCTTGTTGGTACGATAACGACCATTTCAACTTTTCCAGTACATTCCATCATGTTTAAAAGTGGAAGACCAAATGCTGCTGTTTTTCCTGTACCTGTTTGTGCTTGGGCAACTATATCTTTTCCCATAAGTACTTGAGGAATAGCCTCTTCTTGAACGGGACTTGGTTGAATAAATCCTGCTGTTTCTATAGCTTTGTTAAGCTCTTGTTTTAGATTAAAATCTGTAAATTTCATATTTTATTAATTACCTTTGTGTATAAATACGGTATCTTTAAAATAGAAACTTAACCTATTTAAGTTTGCTGCAAAGATTCCCTATATTTATGCGATTATATCCAAAAAAAGCTTAAAATCTAGTTTAACAAATATTTTGCTATAATAAACTAATGCAGGGATACATAATCAACATCAATAATGTGAAGGATGAAGACTTAATTGTCACGATTCTCACGCAAAATAATTTATACACAACTTATCGTTTTTATGGTGCACGACACTCTATCATTCATGTAGGATTTAAAATAGATTTTGAGTTGGAAACAAATTTAAAAACTACTATTCCTAGACTTAAAGATGTTATTCAAATAAATTATCCATGGATTTTAGATCCACGTAAATTATATTGTTGGCAACGATTTATAAAATTATTTTATCCTCACTTGAAAGATGTAGAAGAGATAGAAGAATTTTATTTTGAATTACTTGATACCTTAGCTCATAAAATGGTAAAGCAAAATTCTAAAAGAGCTATTGTGGAAAGTTATGTATTGTTATGTGAACACGAAGGAAGATTACATACAGAGTATGAATGCTTATTGTGTGAAGAGATAATTACAAAAGATATTTCTCTTGTAAGAAGTTTTTTACCTACTCATGCTAAATGCAGTTATAGTAAAAGTTTTTCTTTAAAAAAAATAAAAAAACTATTTGAAGAAAAAAGTACTTTATCGTTTAATGATGAAGAAATTGAATATATCTGGAACATTTTATTGCAAGGTCTATAAATTTATAATATAAATAACTTTTTTTATAAGATTGACGTTATAATAGTTAAGTATTTAAAATAGGGGTTTGTCTATGGATATGTTTGATATTTTGATGTTAGTTTTGTTTTTTTTAATTTTTAATTGGTATGTGTATGATAAATTTGTTCAAAGAAAACATCAATTATTAAAAAATTATCCAATAATTGGTAGACTTAGGTATGTACTAGAGGAAGTAAGAGAACCTTTTCGACAGTATTTTGGTGATGAAAAATTTTATGAATCAAAAGATAAATTAGATTGGGTGTATAAAGCTGCTAGAGATTTACCAAATTACTCTTCATTTTCACCGACGCAACCATTACCAAAACCAAAATTTTTGTTAAAACATTCAACAATTGTTTTAAATGAAGATGAAGTAGATAATGATTTTAGTGTTACTTTTGGGTCTAAACGGAAAATTCCTTTTGTTACAAAATCTATTTTAGCAAGATCTGCTATGAGTGATGGTTCAATATCTCCAGAAGGTACTAGAGCTTTTGTACGAGGTGCTTATATGGGAAATTTTCCTATAAATACTGGTGAAGGAAGTTTAACTAGTAACTTTTTTATCACCCATGTAAACTATGATGAAAAATATACAACAATAGTAAAAGGGACACCTCTTCAAATATTTATTAAATCTGTAGTACGAAAATTATTCAATGGGTATCAAGCTTCAAGAATATATAGAAAAATGATTTTTGGAAATCATCCTGAAGCAGAAACCTATGTATTTGATGAAAAGTCAAAAAGGTTTCATAGACCAAACTGGGATGCACCATTAGAAAATTTCCCTACTGAAGTACCATCCGATATGCCAGATACTATTTTTCAGATTAGTTCAGGATTGTATGGAGCTAGAGATAAAGATGGAAAATTCGATTCCCTTAGGTATCAAAAAACTATGAAATTTTGTAAAATGACCGAGATTAAAATTGCCCAAGGTGCAAAACAAACTGGTGGAAAAGTTATTGCAAGTAAAGTAACTGAAGCTATTGCATATTACCGAGGTGTAGAAGCTTATAAAAATTTGTTTTCACCAAATAGATTTCCTTATGCAAATACTATTGAAGAGCTTTTTGATTTTATAGGAACTTTACAAAAACTTTCAGATAAACCAGTTGGAATTAAAATAGTGATATCTGATTCAAATAATATCTTGCCAATAGTTAATGAAATTAAAAAAAGAATTAATGAAAATAACAGTGCTTATCCTGATTTTATAAGTATTGATGGGGGAAGTGGAGGAAGTGCTACAGCTCCTATTGAGCTTATGGAGAGAATAGGTCTTAGTGCAAAAGATGCTGTTTATTTAGCAGATAAACTTCTCAAAGAAGCTGGAATTAGAGATGAGATAAAAATAATAGCAAGTGGAAAAGTATTGACTCCTGATGATGTGATTATTTTGATGTCATTAGGTGCTGATTTTATACAAATAGCTAGAGGTTTTATGATGAGTGCAGGGTGTATTCGAGCTAGATATTGCTCTGGTACAACGGGAAGAAAATGTCCAGTTGGACTTGCAACTCAAGATAAAACCTTAAGAGGAAGATATCTTGTATATAAACATGCAAATTATGTCAGAGATTATCATAAAAATATTTTAAAAGGTGTCAAAATGATATTAGCTGTAATGGGATTAAAAAATGTAAAACAGTTATCAAATAAAAATCTGATGTTTATAGATAAAAATTTAAAAATTCACGATAATATTGATGAAGTTTTTGAAAAAAAATTAGATTTTTGTACAAGTAATGAGTGTATAATTTAATTTATTAGTATTGTTATGATAAAATAATAATAAATTTACATTAATAATATGATAATAGGGAGAAGATGAAATATGGGTAGAGCCTTTGAGTACAGAAAAGCAGCGAAGATGAAAAGATGGGGAAATATGTCAAGGGTATTTCCTAAACTAGCAAAAGCAATTACAATGGCTGCAAAAGGTGGAAGTAGTGATCCTGATACAAATGCTGCATTAAGAACTGCAATACAAACAGCAAAAGCACAAAACTTACCTAAAGACAACATTGAAGCTGCCATTAAAAGAGCAAGTGCTAAAGATGTAGCAAATATGGCAGAGGTGAACTATGAGGGTAAATGGCAACATGGTGTTCTAATCTTTGTTGAAACTGCTACAGAAAATACAGCAAGAACTGTTGCAAATATAAAAACAATTTTCAATAAAAATGGTGGATCTTTAGTACCTACAGGTTCTTTAGAATTTCAATTTGATAGAAAAGCAATATTTGAGATGAAAAAACCAGATATTGATATGGATGAGTTAGAGATGGAACTTATTGATGCAGGTCTTGAAGAGATTAAAGCTGAAGATGAAGAAAGTATATCTATCATTGCTGACTATACAGATTTTGGAAATATATCAAATAAATTGCATGAGATGGAGTTAGAGTATGAAAAAGGGACATTATCTAGAGTTCCAAATGCTCCAATAGAGATAACAGATGAGCAAATGGATGAATTAACAATATTGTTAGAAAAACTCGAAGATGATGATGATGTTCAAAATGTTTACACAAATTTAGAGTAGAAGGAAAAATTTAAAATGGCAGATAAATATAGATTAGTTACAAGAAGTGATATGGATGGTTTGGTATGTGCGGTTATTTTAAAACAGTTAAATCTTATTGATGAGATTAAATTTGTACACCCAAAAGATATGCAAGATGGAAAAATCGAGATTACACCAAATGACATTGTTACAAATCTTCCTTATTGTAAAGAAGCTTATATGGTATTTGATCATCATGAGAGTGAAACTATTAGAAATGAAAAAGCTGACAACCATTTTATTATCCCTGATGCTCCAAGTGCAGCTAGAGTTGTATATGACTACTACGGTGGTAAAGAAAAACTACCAAATGTAAGTGAACTTATGATGGCAGCAGTTGATAAAGCAGATGCTGCTCAATTTAGTGTAGATGAGATTTTACATCCTGAAGGATGGGAACTTTTAAGTTTTATTATGGATTCAAGAACTGGACTTGGAAGGTTTAAAAATTTTAGAATCTCAAATTATCAACTTATGATGGATTTGATTGATTATTGTATTGATCATGATATTGATGAGATTATGCAACTTCCTGATGTGGTTGAAAGAACTGACCTTTATAAGCACTATGAAGATCAATTTAGAATGCAACTTGAAGAGTGTTCTATTATGTACAATAATTTAATAGTCCTTGATTTAAGAGAAGAGGAAACTATTTATCCTGGAAATAGATTTATTATGTATGCAGTAAATCCTGAGATAAATATCTCTATTCATGTATTAAATGGTTTTCAAAATCAAAATACTGTTTTTGCTATAGGGAAATCAATAGTAAATAGAAATTCAAACACAAATATTGGTGAATTGTGTTTAAAATATGGTGGCGGTGGACATACTGCTGCTGGAACTTGTCAAGTTGCAAATGAAGATGCAGAACGAATTTTAGAAGAGTTAATTGAAGCTATTACAAACGATGGTTAATTTTTAATTAACTGCCGCTTTGATTGCATTGATATAGCTTTTATTTGAAAGATTATTATCTTTTTTATAAGCTATATCAAAAGCAGTTCCATGATCTACTGATGTTCTCAAAATTGGTAGATTTAAAGATATATTAATACTCTCTTCAAAATATAGTGCTTTTAATGGTGCTAATCCTTGGTCATGATACATTGCTACAAAATATTTAAATCTAATTCTCGTATGTGGTGTAAATGCTATATCTGGAACTTGAAGTTCAAATTTTGAATTTAACTTTTTGTTTACTACTTTTATCGCTTTATTTATCTTTTTCTCTTCATCTCCTAAAACTCCATTATCGCCAGCATGAGGATTTAACCCAAGTACAGCAATAGCTTCCTGTGGTTTTCCTACTTCATTATAAAAGTCAGTTAAAAAGTTAATGAGTTTATTTGTTTTTATTTGTTTTGGTACATTTTTTAGTGGAATATGTTCTGTAAAAAGGGCTACATACATTTTTTCACACCCTAGCATCATGATAGCATCTTGTTTAAATATATCTCGTAACATATCAGTATGTCCCACATAATTTATCCCTGCCTTATTCCAAGATTCTTTATTTATAGGAAGTGTACAAATAGAATCAACAGTTTTGTTTTTAGCTAGACTTATTGCATTTATAAAAGAATTATATGAGAATAACCCAGAATTTTTTTTTACAATACCAGGATTTACATTTACTTTTTTATATTTTCCAAATATATTAAAGTCATCAGGTATAGTTAGGTTTAACTTTTTAGCAGCTTTATTTAAAAGTTTTTTATCTATACAATATATTGGCTCACAAAGTTTTGATACTTTTTCATGATTTTCTAAAGCTAGTTGGATACCAACACCATTTATATCCCCAATACTTATGGCTACTTTTTTTAACATTTTATTGTACTAACTCTTTCATAGAGATAATTGCTTTTTCAAGTCCAGTAAATACACTTCTAGCAATAATACTTTGACCAATATTTAACTCTTCTATCTCTTTAATAGTTGTTATATATTTTACATTTTGATAATTAAGTCCGTGACCAGCTGCAACTTTTAATTGTAATTTATGTGCATATTTTGCAATCTCTTTAATCTCTTTAATTGAATTGTTAAATTTTTTAGTAAGGGTATCACGTGGCAACTCTAACTCTTTGATACTATGGTGTGAATTTTGTAATCCACCATACAACATAGCAAAGATATTTGCAAAACTACCAGTATGTAACTCAATCCATTCTGCATTAAGTTCTTGAGATAGCTCTATCATTTGTTGTGTTGGGTCAATAAAAAGTGAAACTTCAATTTGATTTTTATGGAGTTTGTCTATGGCTTTTTGTAATTTTTCCATATTTGAAGCTAAATCAAGACCACCTTCTGTGGTTACTTCATCTCTATTTTCTGGTACCAATGTTGCTCTATGAGGCTTTAAAGAACAAACTATATCTATAATATCTTCATTGATACTGCACTCTAAGTTTACTGGAAGAGGGGAGAGTTTGATGATATTTATAGCATCTTCATCGTGTATATGTCTTCTATCTTCTCTTAAATGTATAGTGATTTGATCTGCACCACTCATTTTACAAATACCAATAGCATCAATAATACTTGGATCATTTATCTTTCTAGCTTCTCTTAAAACAGCGATATGGTCAATATTTACACCTAATAACATAAAAATACCTTTTGTTTAGTTTTTTTGTATTCTATCAAATATATTCTAAACTCACACCATCAGCCTCATAAAATATCTCTGCATTAAAGATATTTCCCCTTTGTGACTTAAGATTATTAAGTTTTAATCCATCTCCTTTAAAAAGCCTTCTTATTTGCCTAAATGTTAAAAGCTTATTCATAAACTTAGCCCAAACTATTTTTTCACAAGAGTTACACTTATATCCACCATTTATTTGAGTAACCTCACCACCACATTGACATAAAAACATTGTGGTTGATTTTGTCTCTTCATCAAAGATTAGCTCAACTTTCCCCTCATTTAAAAAAGCTTTTGTATCAAAAAGGTTATTTGTATTTGATTTAAAACCTTTTAAGATAATAGTTTCCCCTTTAAAAAGTTTTTTTGCCTCTTTTTCTTTAAACTCTCTTTTAAAACTATATTTCCAAACTTGTGCTTTACATTTTTTACACTCAAAAAGAGCATCATGTATGATAACTTCACCACCACATTTACATCTTGATAAAATCTCTTTTTCCATAATAACCTCCCATTTCTGACTTTATATTCAAATAATATCAAAAAAATATAATTATGATTAAAAATATTGCAATATGCAATTTAAACTTTTTTAACTAGTAGTAAAGCTTATTTTATGTGCAATTTTTAAATTTTGGAATACTATTTTGTACATTTAATATTGTTGTATATGTAAACTAGAGTGGTAACATAAATTCATACACAGAAATTAAACAATTCTGAGTTAAAATAAAATGAATAAGGGTTATCATAAGAATAAGCAAATATAGTAAAGAGTTTAGGGATTCAACAGTACAATTAATTTTGAATAATAAAGAAAGTGTATCCAAGGTTGCTAATGATTTAGATATAAATACAAAGACATTATATCACTGGGTAAGGATGTATAAAAAAGAGCATAATATAGTTACTAAAGATAGTACAAAAGTACCAACATCAATAGAAGCACTAGATGAAGAGAATAAAAAATTACGCCGAGAATTGAAAATAGAAATACAAGAGAGGGATACTTTTAATATCATTTTAATGTGCAAGATTTTAAAAGTAGATAGAGCATCATATTACCATTGGATTAAAGCTGGGTGTGTAGTCAAAAAAGTTGATATACAGCTAAATAAACTTATAAAGTCTATATTTATTCAAGGAAGAAATAACTATGGAACAAGAAGAATTCAAGATAAACTTCTAGAATTATATGGATTAATTATTTCAAGAAAGCGTATAGCTAGTATTATGAAGGACTTTAATCTTAAAGTAAAAATGAAGAGAAGATATAGAAATATAATAGATTCTAATCATAATTTACCAATAGCTCCTAATATTTTAAATAGAGATTTTTATGCATTAAATCCTGATGAAAAATATGTTGGAGATATTACTTATATACAAACAGGTGAAGGTTGGCTTTACTTAGCAACTGTTATAGATTTGTATTCAAGAAAAGTAGTTGGTTGGTCTATGGACGATACTATGAAATAGTTCAAAGCATGAGCAGAAAAGGTAACTGCTGGGACAATGCAGTTGCAGAGAGCTTCTTTAAAACACTCAAAAATGATTTAGTATATCAAACATATTTTTATACAAAAAAACAAGCAAAACAAGAGATATTTGAATATATTGAGTTTTATTATAATAGAACAAGATCACATTGTTATTTAGGAAATTTATCCCCTATGAGATTTGAAGAAGTTAATTTAGTGTTACAAAATGAGAGTGTAAAATAAAGAGAGTGTAAAATTATCTATAAAAGTTATTTCCCAATAGCAAGTAGATAGAGAATATTATTTTTTGTTTCTAAAAATTCTTTGGTTTCCTCATCATAAT
>Ga0209345_10001515_pt1 | contig 27501 bp, 13 predicted proteins | sample Cruoilmetagenom7_FD_187294 | JGI IMG/M metagenome (GOLD analysis project Ga0209345, IMG submission 187294) | Oil polluted marine microbial communities from Coal Oil Point, Santa Barbara, California, USA - Sample 7 (SPAdes) (version 2) | ecosystem: Environmental > Aquatic > Marine > Oil seeps ...
TATTCTTGATGTATATCAAAAATATTAGCCCGTATAAACGTTTTCTATTCGCACATCGGAAACTTCAATTTAAAACCGCCTGATTTCTCTAGAGAAATTCCTTATAAAGGAGTATCTTACAAGCCAGAAAATAGTCTACGGCTGTGTAATGCATAATCGTGGCATAACAAAGAATTTTTAAACCCAATAAAAACTATTGAGTTAACTGATTTAAATTAATCTTATCCGCTTCGGAGGAATATCAATGACGGATGTAGTCGCAACTAATGAGACTATCCTGGTAGTAGGTGGTGGTGTAAGTGGTATGACCACTGCACTAGAAGCTGCTGAAGCTGGAAAGCAAGTCATACTGGTGGAAAAACGCGCCTATGTAGGTGGTCGTATTACCCAGCTATATAAGTACTTTCCAAAACTTTGCTTCCCAACCTGTGGCCTGGAAATAAACCAGCGTCGTACCAAGATGAACCCTAACATCACCATCCTTACTATGTCAGAAGTTGAAACACTGACGGGTGAAGAAGGTAACTACACGGCGACTGTGAAAATCAGCCCTCGCTATGTTAACGATAAGTGCACAGCATGTGGCGCTTGTGGTGAAGCAGTAGAATCTGAATTTGATGATGAATACAACTACGGTATGAGCAAGCACAAAGGCGCTTACTTACCACACCGTATGGCATTGCCAGAGCGTTATGTTATTGATCCAGCAATGATCGGTACTGATGATGCGGAAAAAGCAAAAGCAGCTTGCCCGGTTGATGCGATCGATTTAGATATGGCTGAAGAAACGGTTGAGCTTAAAGTTGGCGCGGTTGTTTATGCTACTGGCTGGCGCCCATATGATGCTAACAAGATTCAGCCATACGGTTATGATCGTTATAAGAATGTAATCACTTCTGTTGAATTCGAACGTATGAATGATCCCAATGGCCCTACCAGCGGTAAAATCTTACGTCCATCTGATGGTGCTGAAGTTAAAGATATTGCATTTATCCAGTGTGCTGGTTCTCGTGACCGTAACTACCTGAAGCATTGCTCACGTATTTGCTGCATGGCAAGTTTGAAGCAGACTACATACGCTTCAGCAGTAGATGCTAAATCAACAATTTACTACATTGATATTCGAGCGATTGACCGTTTTGAAGATTTCTACAAAAACGTTCAAGCTGATGAAAATGTAACTTTCATTAAATCTAAAGTAGCTAACATTACTTTAGGCGAGAATGACAACCCAACCCTGCAAGGAGTTGATACTGAAGGTTATAACCGTTATGCCACAGAGCATGAACTGGTTGTATTGGCCGTAGGTATGGAGCCAAGCATTGACGTTTCTACATTACCTGGTGATGTAAGTGTTAATGAGCATGGATATATAGAAAACGATGGCACCAACGGCGGTATATTCGCTGCGGGTTGTGCATCTGATGCGCTTGATGTGAACCGTGCGGTTCAAAGTGCAACAGCTTGTGCGTTAAAAGCTATTCAGGTTGTTAACCGCGTTGCAGGATCGGAGGGCTAAACAGTGGCAGACGAATTATTAATGGGTGCATATGTTTGTAAAGGCTGTGGCATTGGCGATCGTTTAGATTGTGGCCAGCTAGAACAGACTGCAACTCGTGATGGCAAAGCTAAATTTGCTAAATCACATGACTTCTTATGTAGCGCCGAAGGCGTTGCTATGATTCAGGCTGATATTGATTCAGGCGAAACAAACCACGTGATCATCGGTGCATGTTCACGTCGTGCAAAAGTTGAAGCGTTCAACTTCCAGAATGTAACCGTTTCTCGTGCTAATTTGCGCGAAGGTGTTATCTGGGTTCGACCTGATAACGACGAAGCGAATGAAACAACACAGGAAATGGCAGACGATTACATGCGTATGGCCTGTGCTGAATCTAAGTTCCAGAAATTACCAGCAGGTTCTGCTGAGCAGGCGCTAAATAAAACCATTCTTGTTGTGGGTGGCGGTATTTCTGGCATGACAGCAGCAATTGAAGCAGCTGATGCGGGTTACCCTGCGGTTATCGTTGAAAAAGCAGGCGAGCTTGGCGGTGTGATGGGGCAGCTACACAGACGTGTTGCTACAACATCACCTTATGCTGAACCTGAAGATACAACGGTTGCTGATTTAATTGCAAAAATTGAAGCGGCTTCAAATATCTCGGTTCATTTGAATTCAACGGTAACTAAAACAGCCGGTGCGCCGGGTCGTTTTGATGTTGATATCTCAACTGAAAGCGGTGCAACTTCAAATGTAAGCATTGGCGCCATTGTTCAGGCTTCGGGTATGAAGCAGTTCGATGCTAACAAGCTTACTGAATTTGCATATGACAAGTCAGAAAATGTTATTACGCAACTTGAATTAGAAGCATTAGCCAAAGAAGCTAACGGCGGACCAATCAAGCGTAAAGACGGCAAAGAAGTTTCAAGTGTTGTATTCGTACAATGTGCCGGTCAACGTAGTGATAAAGAAGGTTACCTGCCTTACTGTTCTGGTTTCTGCTGTACAGCAAGTATCAAACAGGCAATGTACTTTAAAGATGCAAACCCAGATGTAGATACCGTTATCATGTATGACGATCTTCGTACTCCGGGTGCGGGCGGTGAAGATTTTTACCGTGCAGGTCAGAAGAAAGGCGTTATCTTTACTAAATCTACAGTTAGCACAATTGAAGCTAACGGTAATGATTTAACCATCAACTTTAAGGACATGATCCTTAATGATGATACATCAATGCCAGCTGATCTAGTTGTATTAGCTACAGGTCAGGAGCCAAATTCGGGTCCTCATCCTTATGCATTACAAGAAGCGAAAGAAGCAGCTGAAAAAGCCGGTGAAGAAATTCCAACTGAAGTTGAAGTAACGGTAGATTCAATTCTTAACCTTGATTACCGTCAGGGTACAGATTTACCGCATCTTAAACATGGCTTCACTGATTCGCACTTTATTTGTTTCCCATATGAAACACGTCGTACTGGCATCTACTCTGCGGGCCCCGTTCGCCGTCCAATGGACAGCTTACAGTCAACAATAGATGCAACCGGCGCGGCAATGAAAGCTATCCTGGAAGTTGAGAATGCAGCAAAAGGTGCTGCTGCTCATCCACGTTCGGGTGATCTGAGTTTTCCTCAATTCCGAATTGAAGGTTGTACACAGTGTAAGCGTTGTACGGTTGAATGCCCATTTGGTGCAATCAATGAAGATGAGAAAGGTTTCCCATCTTTTAACGAATCTCGCTGTCGTCGTTGTGGTACTTGTATGGGTGCATGCCCTGTACGTGTTATCTCTTTCGAGAACTACTCGGTTGATACAGTTGGTCAGCAAATCAAGAATGTTGATATGCCTGACGAATTCGACGAAAAACCACGTATCCTGGTGCTTGCTTGTGAAAACGACGCATACCCAGCACTAGATATGGCAGCTCAAAACAGACTGGAATACAGTGCATTTACACGTGTAGTTCCTGTTCGTTGTTTGGGTTCGGTAAACACTATCTGGTTAACAGATGCACTTAACTCAGGTTATGACGGCATCATCTTAATGGGTTGTCAGAAGGGTGATGATTACCAGTGTCACTTTGTGAAGGGTTCTGAAATTGCACATATTCGTATGAGCAAAATCGCCGATACACTGGAAACATTGAATCTTGAAAAAGAACGTGTTGCGACTTATGAAGTTGCGATTACCGATGTAGCCCGTACAACTGAGTTGATTAACGATATGGCAAAAACCATTGAAGAAATTGGCATGAGCCCATTCAAGTTCTAAGGGGAGATAATTATGAGTGATAATAACCAGATGGTTGAAAAGTATCGCAATAACTTCCTGAAAGAAGTTGAAGCGAATGTAGAAGAAGGTGACTGGGTTAAAATGTGTATGCAGTGCGGTGTTTGCGCCGGCTCATGCCCAATGGGTCCTTACTGGGACCACCCACCACAGGAAATATTCATGATGATTCGCGCGGGCAAGCGTGAAGAAGTTTTATCATCAGAATCTATGTGGATGTGTACTTCTTGTTACAACTGTATCGCACGTTGCCCACGTGAGTTACCTATTACACACATCATGCACGGTTTAGCGCATTACGCTAAGCGCTTAGGTATTGCGCCTAAAAACCAGGCTACATTAAGATTTTCGCAGAAATTCTGGGATAATTTAATGGTAAATGGTCGTGTTAACGAGCTGAAGCTAGGTATCTCTCTGTATTTCCTTGATGGAATTGTTCAGGGTATTAAGAATGCTCTAGCGGCATCAGGTTTAGGTTTAGGCATGTATAAGGCTAAACGTTTAAACCCAATGGAAATTCTTGGTGGTCACAGTATTAAAGACAAATCAGGCCTTAAGGCTATGATTAAGAAAGCGCAAGAAATTGAAGAAGCGCGCATTTCTGGCAATAAATAGGAGCATATAATAATGTCCAAAGAATATTCATTTTACCCGGGCTGCTCTTCACAGAAAGGCACGTCAGGCTCAAACCTGCAAACTTCAGTTAATGCAATTTGTGATACCTTAGATATTAAGCTTAATACAATTCCAGACTGGAATTGTTGTTCGGCTTCTATCGGTTATTCTGGTGGTGGCGAGCTACCACGTTTAGCATTATCTGCACGTAACATCGCATTATCTGAACAGAATAATCCGGGTCAGGAAATTGTAGCAACTTGTGCTGCTTGCTGGTTAGCAACACGTGAAACCAAAGAGCGTATTGAAGGTAGCGAAGAAATTCGTGAAGGCACTGAAACGGCACTTAAAGAAGCGCACCTGGAAATTTCTAAAGAAATGCCTAAGGTTCGTCACTTTACAGAAGTGCTGGTTGAAGACATCGGCTTTGATGCGATGAAAGAGAAGGTAGTTAAGCCGCTAGAAGGTATTAAAATAGCGGGTTATGTTGGTTGTCAAACTAACCGTCCATTTGGTATTGATGGTGAATCGTTTGAGAATCCAAAGTACCTGGATAACATGGTTGAAGCTATGGGTGCAGAAGCTTGTACTACATATGAGAAGAAAGTTTCTTGTTGTGGTGGTGCTTTAGCATTCTCAGAGCCAGAAAAATCACAGGCACTGGTTAAAGGTATTATTGAATCTGCATATGATAATGGTGCGGATATGATCGTAACTCCTTGCCCTGTATGTCAGCTAAATGTAGAAGCTTACCAGGATGATATTAATGCCACTTTTGGTACTAAATTTCACATTCCGGTTACTTACTACAGTACACTGATGGCAGTAGCTTATGGTAAGTCAGCCAAAGAAGCTGGTTTAGATGGGTTAATGATTCAATCAAAGCAGTTAAATGATATAGCAGCTAAATAAGCTAAATATCTATATTGTTATAAAAGGGTGCAACATAATGTTGCACCCTTTTTTTTGCATCAAAGTATTTTATAGAGGTGATATGGTCAAAATTTTACCTTATATAAGAGTGCGCTTTGAAAAATAATAATCAAAAATATAGTTTTTAAGAGAGGGAAGGTAGTGTTGACAGTTGAGAGAAATTTAAGTTAAGTGTTTTGGGGTGAAAAAAATTCTGTCTTGTGAAAGTGGATTAAACTATATAAAGAATATTTGTTGTGAGGCTTGTTAATTATTATTATTTAGATTAGAGTGTTATTAAATTTTATTTAACAATAAAATCATGGAAGATCGTTAAAAATAAAAATTAATGGGCGCTTTTCCGTTTTTTTATTTTTTATTCTAATTTGACTAAATGCCGCAATGTGATTTGTGTTGTATGAAGTTATGGTTAGTAGTGCTTTTTAAGGGAACTAAATGTTGAATATTGTCACCTTGCTTTTTTCTGAGAAGAAAAAAAGTGTAAATAAATATCTGTTTTTAATTCTATTTGGATTGGCCTCTTTCTCCTGGAGTCAAGACTCTGCTGCGTTACCTATTTGTGCTGATGAATACCCTCAGTATTCAAATATTGGTTATATTGTTATTAATATAGAATTTGATTCAACTTGCCCCGCAGGTGGTAATCGCAAATATACAATAATTGAAGCGAGAAGCTCTTCGTATAGTGATGTTTGCCAACAGTCTGATATTCCAACTGGTTATGTTATTACGGGAAAAGGCAGGCATTCAAATTGCGCAACTATTGGTGAGGGAGTGACGGTTGATATTAAAACTGTTAGTGGCAGCGTAATGGATGTTTGTGATGGTTCACCGATACCTGGAGGTTGGGTTGTCTCCAGAGTTCAACAAACTAGTGCTTGTAATAGCGGGATAACTCTAGGTACAGGCCCTGGTTATAGAATAATAATACCTGACGGCTCTAGTAATTATATTTGCCAAATATCTGGTACTTCGATACCTGCTGGTTGGGTTATTACAAAGAGAGATCTGCATGCAGACTGTGCTATTAGTTCTAGCACTTCGGGTGCAAGAACGCAAATACGTACACCATCAAACAATTTAAATGTTTGTGATGGATCGACGTTACCTACTGGTTATGTTTTTAATAGTTATAATTCATCAACATCTGGTTGTGGGTATGGCGGAGTTACCAGTGGTCCAGGCTGGAAAATTTTAGAAGTTACAGGCACAAGCTCAATTCGTGTGTGTAATACAACAGAGCCTTACTTACCTACTGGTTGGGTTATTATTGAAAAAAAGAATTATATACAATGTGATAATAAAGTCGGCGCAACAATAATAAAGCCTACCAGTGGAAGCTATTGGGTTTGTGATGGTTCACCTTTACCTGCTGGTTTTGTTATTACGGCGCGCGCTAATAATTTAAATCAATGTGAGTATATAACGGGTGCAAGTCGACGTGGCCAACAAATAGAGTTACCAACGTCGCGTACTTTGGTTTGTTTGGGGTCGCCAGTTCCTGAAGGTTGGGCTTTCACTGCAAGCGGTCAATACGCTCAATGTAATGAGGATATTGGTACAGGTGTGGGTTACTGGATAGAGCCTATACCCTCTGAGGGGGCAGTGGTTTGTTGGGGGCCAGGCCTTCAAATACCGACGGGTATGGTCATAACCGCGATAGACACATATAGCCAATGTAATAATTCAATTGGTGGTTATACTTTAAAAACGCCAGCAACGGGAGGAGTTTCTACTGATGTTTGTCAAGGGTCACCGATTCCTGATGGCTTTATAATTTCAGGGTATAAAAATAGTTACCCTCTATGTGGTAACACAGAACTAGGGTTTACTATACGTGAACCAGATACCGTAGGATCATCAACAGCCTGTCTAGGCTCTCCGATTCCGCTTGGTTATGTGGTTTCTGCCGTAAGTAGTTATCAACAATGTTCTGGGGCGCTCAGTAGCCAGGGCTTTACTATCATTCTACCTGATGGCGAAGGCCCATTTACTGTTTGTCATACAACTTCGGTACCTCAAGGAATGGTTATCATTGCTGAAGGCGTGGCCTCTCAATGTAGTGTGACATCATCAGGTACAGGTTTCACCATTGTTTTTCCAAAACCTAAGGGTTTAACAATAGTTTGTAATACTTCTCCTTTACCAGCAGGTTATGTGGTTGAAGGCGCTGCATCTGCGCCGAATTGTACGGGAGGTGGTGGACGATCAATTCGTCCGTTAGTAGCGTTAATAGATCCAGACGAGTTTATTAATCCAGAAGTGGATGTTGTGCCTGGTTCTGTTCCGGCTGTGTCTTATGACTGTAGCAATGTGACGCCTCAGGGAGGAGTCTTGGCAGGGGCAGCTGCAAATAGTGCCCAATGTCCGTAATTTACTAACTTATATTGCTAAGTTATTTAATATTAAACCTTGATTCGTACTACAAATAGAAAAATAAAGAATTAATATGATTAAAAAAACTAAAATAAAAATATGGATATTACTATGTCTCTTAACAATGCCTGTGTATTCAGCTGCTGATGTTTTGAGTGTTAATTTTAGTCAGTATCTTGGTAATAACCCAAACGGTGTAGTGGTTAATGATTTTTTGAGTATTTCTCCGATTTTTGTAGAATCAGTAATTGGAACTGACGGGCTGTCACATATTGCGGTTTATCATGGTAACCCAGGAATATTTACCTTTGACACTGATAAGGTAGAAATACAAAATGTTGAAGTAAGAGGTGAATCAAATAATTCAAGCATAATTGTGACTGCACTTGGTGAGCTGTCTGATGTGACTCTTCAGAGTGATAAGCCTTGGTTAACACCTGTGCAAATTATAGGTGTTAGTGAACCAGCCAATCTAGGTATAGGTAATATTAGTACTGTAGAAGTTGGTAACTCAGAGTCACATATAACCGACTTTATAGTAACTTATACGCGCAAAGTTATTGTGCTCGATGAAAGTGTATGGCGAAGTGGCTGTCATACAATTTTAGAAGGAGACTATAATGGTGATGGTATAACTGATTACTATTTACAGGCAACGCCAGTAGGGCAACTAGTTGCACTACCATACAATATTGATGTGAATGTAAGCACGAGCTGTGAGGTTGGTGATGTCGTTTTACAGGCCAGGGCAGATGGTAGTTATACAATTATATATCCACCAGATTCAACAAAACTTTCGGCTACAACCTGGCTGAATACAACAAAAACATTGGCCTATGAAGATTTTAATAATGATGGTGTTCAAGATTTAATCATCCAGGCTCAAAATATCAATGAAACATCAATTATAGTTTCAGCGATTGCTGGTTCTAAAGTTCCATCATCAGTACAAACAATAGCTAGAACAGATGCGGGTGCTGGTGGTGTTGTTACAAAATATAGTCGTACATCTTTAGATACAGCTGCAGGTAATAACTATTCAAAAACGGATAATATCTATACTGGAGTTTTATCAGGTAGTTTTGCAGTAACTAATAATGGTAAGCCAAACTATAATATCCCGCTCGAATTACCCCCTAGTGTTCAAAACGTAGCCCCCAACTTGTCCTTGTCATATAACGGTGGCTCGGGTAATGATATTTTTGGGGTTGGCTGGCACCTTGAAGGGTTATCAAAAATAACCAGATGCTCGCCTACTCTTGCACAAGATGGCTATATAAATGCGGTTAACTTTAACAGTAGCGACAAGTTTTGTCTGAATGGTCAAAGACTGATTGTTGTCAATGGCACTTATGGCGCTAATTCGGCTGAATATCGTACAGAAAATGAGTCAATAACAAAAATAATGTCATTTGGCTCAATAGGAAGTGGACCTCAATCTTTTACCGTTTGGCGGCGTAACGGGCATATTGAAAGATATGGAAATACAGCTAACTCCAGGCGTGTGTCACAAACGGGTTTGGGTATTGTGGAGTGGGGTATAAATGAAAAAACAGATAACAGATCAGGTCGAGTTAATTATGCTTATGTAAATAATACAGTTTCGGGCAACTTCTATATTTCAAATATTAGTTTCAATGGAAATATCGTTAATTTCAACTATGAATCAAGAACAGATATTACACCTTCTTATGCTAATGGTGCTTTATCCGTATTGCCTGTAAGAGTTAATAATATAACAACATCAGTTTCGGGTGGTCAGGTACGAAAATACAATATTATTTATGGTTCTGGTGCGGCGACGAGTCGATCTAGAATTACCCATATTCAGGAATGTTTGGTAGATGGTTGTAAACCCGCTACAGTATTTGAGTGGGACTTAGGTAATGAAACGGTTGCCTTTACAAAACAAAGTACTGAAACGGATTCATATACTGCCGGTGCAGTATATGAAAATCAACAGTATCATATGGCGGATGTAAGTGGTGATGGACGTTCAGATTTAGTTTGGACATATCGTAACAATAATGATTTAGGCCGTGTGGTATACACTGCAAATGCAAATGGTGTTGGTTTTACTCAACAAAGCTCAGAAATAGAAAACGGGTTTGCAGCCTCAATTATTGCAGATAGTGATCAAAAATATATTACGGGTGATGTAAATGGTGATGGTAAATCTGATTTAGTTTGGGTTGGTAGATTAAATGCTGATGTATATCGCGTAATCTATCTGGCAAATTCGACGGGTAGCGGTTTTGTCAGTCAGGGATATGAAGTTGATACAAACAATCAATATAGTTTGCACAATAAGGGTCAGTACCAGCTGGCAGATGTGAATGGTGATGGTCGTTCAGACTTAGTCTGGTCATTTGTATTTGCGGATAAATTAGGCCAGGTAGTGTATCTATCACATACTGATACCGTTGGCAGAATCAGTTTAGAAAAAACCTCATTTAATATTGATGATGATTACACACCTGACTTTTATGATAATCATTTTTTCCAAACGGGTGATGTAAACGGTGATGGAAAATCAGATTTAATATGGACTTTTACCTATTTAGATAATCTTGTCAGGGTTTTATATCTAGCCAATTCTAATGGCACTGCGTTTACAAAAATATCATTGCAGAAAGACAGAGATATTTTTTCATCTACTATTCCATATCGTGATCAAAAATTTCATTTAGGCGATGTTAATGCCGATGGTAAAGCAGACCTTGTATGGACATATAATTACAATAATAAATTAGGGCGAAATGTTTATTTAACAACATCGAAAGGCACCAGCTTTAATCGAAAAACACAAAGTCTTGATGCTGCAACGGCCTCTTTTATACCCAATAACCATACATTTCCTCAAACAGGGCTTGTTGATTTAAATGGTGATGGAAAGCTTGACCTGGTTTATACCTATAACCATGGCACAGCGTTTGGCTACCGTACCTATTTAGCCAATATGAACGGAGAAGGGTTTAGCGCAGGGCCTGAAAATACGATTAATGATGCAAATAGCAGTTTGCAAAACCAGCATTATTTATTAGGTGATATAAACGCTGATGGTAAAACAGATTTAGTCTGGGCCTACAGTACATCGACTAATGGTCTTGGTCGTGTTTCCTATACACTGCCTGCGTCCCACCCAGATCACATTGTAGGCATCACCGATGGTTTCGGACAGAAAACGAGTATCCGTTATCGTTACCTTGCAGATAACTCAACGGGATTTTATACAAAAGGGTCTACAGCTGAGTATCCGTTAAGGGATGATCATGGCCTAAGTTACCTGGTCGAGCATGTTGAGGAAAGTAATGGCATCGGTGGTATTGATCAATATGATTACACTTATGAAGGTGCACAAACCGATTTGCATGGCCGTGGCTTTCTAGGTTTTAAGAAGCGAACGGTAATTGATAGGCAAACAGGCTTTTTAACTACGGAAACCTATCGTCAGGATTTTCCTTTTACAGGTGTGGCTGAAAGTGTTGTTGTTACACAACCGAATGGCCGAGCGGTAGAAAAAGTATTTAATCACTGGAAACAAAATACCATTACTCATGCAGGTGGGCGAGATTCTGTTCTACGTTACCTGAAAGATACGGTTGCAATAAAATATGATTTGGCTGGTGGCTCAGTGCTCGCACAGCTAACGATTGATGATTACAACTTAACCGATGGCACACTGAAAAAGCGTATTACCGCTACAGGTAAATCTTTTAATGGTGCAATCGATGCTAGCTATAATTTAGCTGGTAATTATTTGACGACAGATATTACTGGCATAGATAGCACGCATACAGTTGATTATATATATAACAATAATATTAGTCAGTGGATCATAGGTTTCGTATCACAAAAGACAGATACATTCGAAGTGCCTGGCCAGTTGCCTCAAACTGTCGTTAGTAATTTTGTCCGACAGTACTCAAATAGCCATTTAATATTTTCTGAAGAACAGTTCTCTGGTACAAACCAGTGGATTAAAAACACCTATACCAGAGATAACGCTGGTAATGTCAGATCATTAACGGTCACGGGTGCCGATATCGATGGGTCTACAATAACTCCGCGAGTGACAACATGGGGGATCTATACAAATAATCTTTATCCTACACATATTGAAAATGATTTAGGTCATAGAACTGTATTCAAGTATAACGAACGTGTAGGTAAAGTTTCCCAGGAAATCAATGTTAATAAACAGGTTTCAGATTTTATATATGATGATTTTGGTAGGTTGGTATATCAAAAAGCAGCAGATGGAACCGATACACGTATAATTTTAAAACCATGCACTGTGGCCTGCCCAAATAATGGAAAGTACAGTTTAACTACAAGCAATACCCATCAATTACAGGTAGGACAGGGTTCACCACAAACAATACAATATTTTGATGCACTTAATCGCGAGTTACGTACCGATAAAACAGGATTTGATGGCCGAGTCATTCGTATAGATACAGAATATGATTCAAGAGGCCGGGTTGATAAAACCTCTCAACCGTATTATGTAGGAGGATCAAAATATTGGACTAACTATAGTTATGATGTATTTAACCGTGTAATACTTGAGCTTCAAGCAGGCGGTGGCCAGATAGTTAGTCGCTATAGTGTGGATCCGATATATGCAACAAGAACCACAACAACACAAACTGTCGTTGTGCCAGGTGCAGCAAATAAAAATATTGTCACTATAGCTAAAAATAATTCAATTGATCAGCTGATTGAATCAATTGATGCACACAATACAGTTACAGTTTACGCATATAATCCTCGGGGAGCATTAAGTGAAGTTACTGTAAACGGTAATACCGCTTCCACTATATCTATAGTCACAGACCTTGCGGGTAATAAAACACGCATGGATGACCCCGATGCAGGTACGTTAACCTATGAATATAATGGGGCTGGAGAGTTACGCCGCTTAATACAAGACCCTACGGGCATCGCCCATACAACAACAACCAGCTATGACACACTAGGGCGTGTAACCAGTAAAACAGATAATGATGGTGCTAATGCGTTAATAAGCAGCTGGGATTATGATCAAGGCCGAAATGCAAAGGGCTTGCTGGTTTCAACCAGTAATGCGGATTATGAGAAAACCATTCAATATGATGCTTTAAGCCGTATCGCTTCAACCACTACTACACTATTTGCAGAAACAGCACCTAAGGTATTTAGATTTGCTTACGATAGTTTCAGTAGGCAAATGTCAGAAGAATATCCATCCGGGTTAATCTTACGCACAGACTATAACAGCAGAGGTTATGTCGATAGCACATCAAATGCGGTTACCAGCCAAAGCTATTGGCAAGTAGTTGATGCAGATGCTTATGGAAATGTTACTGAAGAACAGTATGGCAATGGAATAACAACAATACGTGCTTATAATCCTGCAACCAATAAATTAAATAGTTTAAACACAGGCACTTCGCAAGCACAAAGTGGCATTCAAAACCTGGGTTTCCAGTTTGATACGACAGGTAGTTTAGTGCAGCGCATCAATAATACCCTTGTTGAAGACTTTATCTATGACAATCTATTGCGAGTAAAGTCATCTGTAACTAAAGGCCTGGCGAGTGGAAGTCGAAATATAAATTATGACTATGATGCGTTAGGTAATATTACCAGCAAATCAGATGTGTCAGATATTAATGGCTACCACTATGCAGAAAATGGTGCGGGTGTGCATGCAGTTAGCCGTGTAGTTAAAGGCACAACCACAACTAATTATGGCTATGATGTAAAAGGTAATATGATCAGTCGTGGCAATAATACGATTGATTACACGGTGTTTAATAAACCTTCATTAATTAGCAAGCCAAATGTTACAACCAGCTTTCGATACAATCCTGATCGTGTAAAGTATTATCGCAACAGCACAGAAAATGGAAATACCACAGAGCACTTCTACTATGGAGCCGGTACCTTTGAAGTCGTTAAGCAAGGCAGCTCTGTTCGTGAAAAAACCTATATTGGTGATTATTTAGTTTATAACGCAGTTCGTCAGGCTGGAAGCCTGGGAAGTGGTAGTGATGTGCGTTATTTGCATCGTGACCATATTGGTTCTGTAGAAGCGATTACCGATAGCAGTGGTGCGCAAATTACGCGTATGGCCTTTGGGCCATTCGGTGGGCGTCGCCAGGATAATTGGGAAAACAGTGATGCCGCATTTACGGCAGGTTTAACTGCGGTTACATTTAATACAACCGATCGAGGTTTTACGAATCATGAGCATATCGATGACTTTGATTTAATACATATGAAGGGTCGCATGTATGATCCAGTGATTGGGCGATTTATTAGTCCAGATGAATTTGTGCAATTACCGGAGTTTAGTCAGAGTTATAACCGATATAGTTATGTATTGAATAACCCATTGACTTTCAGGGATGAGAGTGGAGAGTTTATAGTTCTAATTTGGCACATAGGTAGAGTTGCAGTTCAGGCAGCTATTAAAGTAGCAATACGTCAAGCACCTAAAGCTGGAAAAGCGCTGGATAAGGTTAGTGATGTAGTTGATAGAGTTGAAATGGCTGAGGATATAGTCTCGGGGAATCTTGATCCAGTCGACACATTAAGTATGGGACCAAGAAAATTTAAAAATAAAGGCTCAGGGGGCGGGTTGCCTATTGTATCAAAAAAGAAATCTCCTAAGGCTGGTAATAAGAGTAATGAGGCTAGTTCGCCTGAGAAGTCTAAGGGTGTTGATGAGAATACTGAGCTGGGTGAGAAAAATAATAAGGAGTCTAATGTTACAAAGAGTGCAGCAGATCGTGCTTCGGAAATTCATAAAGCTGTACCAGAAGCAACGCAACGTAGAACTACGATTGCAGTTACAGAAACGCAAGAAGGTGTTCGTGTAATTAGCTCGTCAGAGAAAAGGTTAAGACCCGCTCAGCGTAAACTTCTTGGTAAAAATGAAGTAGAAGGTGTGGGTCTAGGTCACGCAGAAGTAACAGGAGTTAACCACGCTAGAGGGGCAGACCTCAAACCAACGGGTACAGCTGCGAGTCGTCCCATCTGCTCTGGATGTCAGGGCTTCCTTAAAGAACAAAATGTGAAACCTCTTAGTCCACCTAAAAAATGAGCAATGGCACCATGGAAACTGAATTCAACGAAGATAAACTCTATCAGAGATTAGTTGTGCTTCCTTTTTGGAAGCAACTGGTTTTTTTGCTGATAGTATGTCAAAGGTTAATTCCTAGTTTCCGTGCATTTGCTATGGAGACAGTGTTTCAGGGGGAAAACTTACTCAAAGATATGCTTCTCAAAGCTTGGAATACGTTACTGAGAGGTAAATCGAAAGCCGATTTCTCCAACGAGATGGTCCAAGCGGAGTCTGTTGCTCCAGAAACTGAAGATTCCGACTCAATATATGTTTCTTCAGCGCTGGACGCATCGGTTGCTATTAGTCTGCTTATGAAGGCATTCAGTGATGGTCAGACTGATACAGTCGTCGAAGCGGTTACCTTGATTCGGGATTCGGTGGATATGTATGTACAAGAACTGGAAGATATGGACCCAAATGATCCCAATCTTGAGACAAGAATTTTAAATAATGAGTTGATGCAGAAGGAGCTGAAGCGACAGCGTGAGGATCTTGAGTTTTTAAGCTCCCTTGATGATGACATTACTGTATCTATGACGGTTGTGGAAGAGAAATGGTTTGGTAGAGAAGAAAGTTGTCTCGGTCTGATGTAGCTGATCAAGGGGTCAGAGCGCTTGAAATACGATATTTATTTCACGTAAGAATTAAGTGTGATTAAAATTGGTTTGATTTTTTATAAGACTGACAGAGTAGTAACGACTCTGAATAGTTTAAGTGGTTTTTACCACAGGGGACAGAGCTTAAAAAGCAAGGTCTGTCCCCGAGCAAAGCAAGCTAGTACGGTAAGATAAAATAACATATTTAGTTTATTAGGTTTTTTAGTGAAGCATGAGCAGTATCTAAGCTTAGGTAAAACCAATAGAGATAGACAGAATATTTTTTTTAGTTTATTTGATAATGCACCAGGTCGTAAAGATGTGGATATGATTAGAGTGGCTACGATTCAAGATAGTGTTATTGGTAATAATAAATTAAAAAAACAGATTGAACAGGTTTTAAAAATGCGTGTAAAAAAACACTCGCTTGGCGGCGATAGAAAAAGCGTTGAATTAAAACACCAGCAGGATAATTAATGGTTTAAACGGAAATTAGTTTAATTAATAAAAATATGAAAAACATAAATATAAAAAACAATAGGAGAGGCGGTATGCAACGCTGGATATTAGCTATAGGGATTAGTGTGCTTGCGTTGTTTAGCCAGGTTGTTTTTGCGGTGCCCGGTGATGAAGCCTGGAGTGTAACTAATGGCGGAAATATTAGTTCGTCTGCAGCAGTTGATACGGTTTCCGGTAATGTTTATTTTGGCTCGGCAGATACTCATGTATATGCGTATTCAGGTGCAGGCGTATTTTTATGGAAATTTAAAACCGATGGTATGGTCGGCGCTTCGCCCACGTTAAATGAAGATGCTTCAGTTTTATATGTAGGTTCACATGATGGTGTTGTGTATGCGTTATCAACCGTTGATGGTTCTGAAATTTGGCGTTTTAAAACAGGTGATGTTGTTTTTGCTTCACCTGCCGTGGGTAATACACAGCACGGTTATGCGGTAATAGTCGGCTCAGCCGATAATAATGTTTATGCAATAAATGCGGATATAGGCACTGAGCGCTGGCATTACACGACAGGTGGTGAAGTCACTACATCGCCTACCATAACGCAGGGTGGTATGGTTTATGTGGGATCCGGAGATGGATTTTTATATGCACTAGATGCAAATCTGGCAATAGGTGATCGATTAAGCTGGAAGTTTGAGGCGCCAGGTTCGGGCGGTATGTATACCCCTGCTATTGGTAACAATGGTTTTATTTATGTAGGTGCATTTAATAACACGCTTTATAGTTTAAGAGCTGTAGGGGGTGATTTAAGATGGAGTAAAGTATTTAATGGACGCATTGCATCATCACCCGCGTTAGAGCGAGGTGGAAACTTACTAGGTGGCACTTTGTATGTAACCACCTATGACGATGGCATGTTGCACAACGTTAGCCAGACTACAGGTGAAATACGTTGGTCTTACCCCACTAATAGTAATATTTATTCTTCACCTTCGGTGGGCCTTGATGGCACGATTGTATTTGGTGCCTCGAATAACACGGTATATGCGCTTGATCCAGGTTTAAGTTTATATGGTACGCCAACATTTGATGTGGCGAACTTATTAAAGTGGACCTATATAACGGATGCCCCCGTGGTAAGTTCTCCTAATTTAGATAATGTAGGTAATGTATATATTAATTCGACCCAGTCGTTTTATGTTTTAGAAGATAACTCTGGTGGACCTGATACGTCAGAATGGCCAATGTTTGGTGCAGATAGTAAGCATTCGGGGCGCACTCCATACCGTTGTACTAGTAATTGTAATGGTCCAGTAGCTCAAGACGATTTTTATATTATAAATCGAGATCTAACGCCATTTTTGTCATTAGATGTTCTGGCAAATGATTTTGGTAGCGATATGCTGGTGACAAGTGCTGCTGTTAGTGCTAATTCCAATGTAGAAATAACGGCTAACGGCTTAAGGATTAAGTATACGCCGAATATTATTTTTACGGGTTTAGATACATTTACATATAATATTGCGAATTCATTAGTTACTGCAACAGTGACGGTTAGCGTTACTAATTCATTGGAAGATGCGGACGGCGATTTAATTAATGATGCCTGGGAAGTTGAAATTTTTGGAAGTTTATTAGCGAATAGTAGTAGTGATATAAATAGCAATGGGGTGATAGATTTAGAGGAATATATCATCAGCTTAACCTCGCCTGCAATTGCAGACACCACAGCCCCAGATGTCACGGTACCCGCGCCACAAACAATTAATGCCACAGCTGCGGTAAACGTAGCAACGCTTAACGGTCGCTCAGCGCTTGATTTAGTTGACGGAGCCGTAAGTGTATTTATTGATCAGGATGCAGATGGCATAGCTGATGGCATAGATAATTGTCCCGGTGTTGTGAACACAGATCAGCTAGATACGAATAGTGATGGAGAAGGCGATGTGTGTACAACGCCTCGTATTACGGGTGTTAGTGGCACTAAAGATGTAGCAGGTAATGTTAATTCAATATTGATTTTTGGTGATAATTTACAAAACACATCAAGCGTAATAATTGATGGGCACCCTCAACAAGTTAATCAGATATTTGAAGGTCTAGTATCTATTAACCCCGTGACAGGAATAGGCGCAGGCTTTGGTAGCGTAGAGCTTATCACAACACTGGGTCGTGCTCGCAATGTAGAGCCGTTAGCTGGCCTGCTTAATGGCCCTGCAATAGGCGGTTTCTGGGAAAACCCAACTGATGGTCAGGTTTACCTTGTCGGTAATCAGCTAGATGGTGCAACAGCCATTCGCTTTAACGGAATTGCCGGCACAATAGATAGTAATAACTCATCCAATCTGACGGTAACCCCACCACCGGGAGTCATCAAAGGCACTATAGCCGTTGACCTGCCCTCGGGAACGCTAACCAGTAAAGGTGTATATGCTCCAAGACAAGTGGGTGTAATACGTGACCTTGACGGAGACAGCATAGCCGACAGCGTCGATAACTGCCCAAGTGTAACCAACGCAGTACAGCAAGACAGTGATGGAAATGGACGAGGAGACCTATGCGCCACCCCTAGAATTAATAGTGTCTATTATTCTAGCGCAACGGCAGCCGACTTCTTTATCTTAGGCGAGCAGTTAGATGGCGTACTAGATGTCACGCTCAATGGCGTAGCCGTAGCGTATTCTGCATTTGGTGAAGCAGTCATTAGAGTTGTTCCAGCAGATGGCGTATTACAGGGTGACATAGTTATTACAACTTCCAATGGGGCTACCGGTATAAAAATTGATGCAACGGCCGCATTTGCGACACCACAAATCACTGGTTATCTAAAGTTTACCAGTGACGACCTTGGCATATATGGAACAGGCTTATTAAATGTAAATGAAGTCAGTATAAACGGTGTTGTGTTCAATACCTTTGCAGTACAGACGGATACCGTAATACAGATTGCTATGCCTGAGAATACTGGCAACGGAGAAATCATTGCAACCCTGATTGGTGGAGTACAACTGACGAGTCCAATCGGTTATGTATCACCCAAAGACTTTAAATACATCAGTGCAGATGAACAAATCGGTGTGTTTGGCGGCCTGGGTACGTTTAGCTTTAACTGGAGTGCAGTCGATGCGGCAGGAAACATAGGAAGTGCAATTCAAACGATAACCTATGAAGATACAACCGCACCTGCTATCACATCGTTTGCAGCGGATATAAACTTAGAAGCTTCGAGTAGTTTGACGCCCATAGCCCTGGGAAGTGCAAGTGGATTTGATGCGGTAGATGGAGCTATTACTGCAACGCCAGACCAAACGGGACCATTTGGTGTGGGTATACATACCATTACCTGGACGGTGACAGATGCATCCGGTAACAGTAATAGTGCTACGCAAACAGTAACGGTTACAGACACCACAGCCCCAGAGGTCACGGTACCCGCGCCACAAACGATCAATACCACCTCTGCGGTAAGCGTAGTAACGCTTAGTGGACGCTCAGCGCTTGATTTAGTTGATGGAGCCGTGAGTGTATTTATTGATCAGGATGCAGATGGCATAGCTGATGGCATAGATAATTGCCCTGGTGTTGTTAATACGGATCAACTAGATACGAATAGTGATGGAGAAGGCGATGTGTGTACTACGCCTCGTATTACGGGTGTTAGTGGTACAACGGATGCGCTCGGAAGTATAACGACGCTTCTGATTTTTGGTGATAACTTAAATGCCTCATCGAGTGTAACAATTGATGGCATACCGCAGAATTTCAATCAAATCTTTGATAACTTGTTATATGTATCTGCCGCAGTAGGTATTACCAATACTATTAATAATGTTGTAGTAACAAGCCAGTTAGGTCGTGCTAGTAACGTGGAGCCGTTAACAGGACTGTTCAACGGCCCTGCAATAGGCGGTTTCTGGGAAAACCCAGCATCAGGTCTTATATACCTAGTGGGTAACCAGTTGGAAACGGCAACAGCTGTTCGTTTTAATGGAGTAGCGGGTGAAATTGCGCTAGCAAACTCTGCAAGTTTAACAATTACACCGCCGCAAGGCGTTACAAAAGGTGTGATAGAAATAGACATGCCAACGGGCACCCTCACCAGTAAGGGTGTATATGCACCAAGACAAAAAGGTATAACGCGTGATCTTGACGGAGACAGCATAGCCGACAGCGTCGATAACTGCCCAAGCGTAACCAACATAATACAGCAAGACAGTGATGGAAATGGGCGAGGTGATTTATGTGCTGTTCCGTGGATTAGCAGTGCTTATTACACTAGCGCAACTGCAACAGACGTTTTTGTCTTAGGTGAACACCTGGGTGAGGTAACCGACGTTACCCTTAATGGTGTAACGGTGCCTTATGTGGCATTTGGTGGAGTTGCCATAAGCATAACACCCACTGATGGAGTGCTTCAGGGTGATGTGGTTGTAACGACATTAAATGGAGTGACTGGCATAAAAGTCGATGCCGCAGCCGCATTTGCAACACCCCAAATAATGGGGTATTTACAACTGACTAATGGAAATATTTCTATCTATGGAACAGGGTTGTTAAATGTTACCGAAGTCAGTGTAAATAATGTTGTATTAAACAGTTTTGTAACTCAGACAGACACCATATTACAGGTCATAGCACCTGTGAATATCGGGAATGGGCCGATTGCTGCATTATTGGCTGACTCAAGCCTATTGATCAGCCCGGTAGGTTATGTATCAGAAAAGGACTTTAAATATATAGCTAATAACGGTCAGTATGGGGTATTTGGTGGTGCAGGGACATTTAAATTTAACTGGAGTGCAGTCGATTCGGCTGGAAATATTGGTACAGCAGTGCAAGAGATAAACGTTACTGCATTTCCGTAAACGGATATAAACTAATTTTTTGTTGAAAAAGAGTTGGTTTTATCAGCTTGAATAATTGGAAGCTATATCAGTGTTTGATTAACTAGTCTAATTAGTTGAGTAATTTAGCAGTTAAATAAGCTAAATAGCTATATTATTATAAAAAGGGTGCAATTTTATGTTGCACCCTTTTTTATTGCAGAAAATAAAAAATCGTTTATAGTTTTCTTGTAATAACCGATCCATGGTAGTTGTTGTCGAATATCAATGTTTTATTAAAGATGAATTTGAGGTGTCAGAAAATCGCCTACTCAATGATGTTGTTAAGTTTTTCATGAATTGGTACCCGTAAAAGTTATGTCGAATACCTCAGCTAGAAATTTAATTAAATTCGAAAAACGCGTAAATGTATTGTTTGTAGAGAAGAATATGTTTGTTTGCCGTTTAGACAGGCCATGGATAGATACTCCTTTCTGGTTGCAGGGCTTTTTTATTAGATCAGACGAAGAACTAAATGCATTACGAAAATATTGTAATTCAGTTTATATTGATATTAGTCGAGGTATCGAGGCTGAATATTATATGGAAGAAAATCTGGAGTTGCCAACATCTAAATTTCTTGAAAAAGAAATCATCAAAAAGAAATTACGTAGACATTATAGAAATACTTTGTCACTTAAAGATGAAATCGAAACTGCACAAGAGGTTTTGGAAGAGGCGACTAATAAGTTCGATCTTGTAATGTCTGATATAAAGCGTGGAAAAACGCTAACCATCAAAATTATTCCTTACTTTATTCAGCCAATGGTTGAAAGTGTGATGCGTAACTCTGATGCATTGCTGCTTTTAATACGTCTTAGAGATAAGAATAATCTTACTCACTATCATGCTATCGACGCCTGTGTGATGGCCTTATCTTTTGGCCGGTTCATGGGTATGCCAATAGGAGATATAAATAAACTGGCTGTAGGTGCTCTACTTCTTGATATAGGTAAGGTCAATGTACCAGAGTCGATTTTAAATAAAACTGAACCTCTTACAAATTATGAGTATGGGGCAGTCTGTAGTCATGTAGAGCATGGTGTGAAATATTTAAGGCAGGATGAAAATATTCATGAAGATATTATAAATATGGTGCTAGCTCATCATGAACGAAGTGATGGAAGTGGATATCCGAATGGGTTGAAGGAGTATCGTATACCTGCCTTCGCAAGAATTGCTGGTGTTATAGATTGTTACAATGCCATGTGTAGTCAACGACCTTATAATCAAACCTTAACCCCGTTTGATGCTATGCAGGAATTGTACAAGTTAAGAAAACAATACTTCCAGGCAGAGCTTGTAGATAAGTTTATGCATTGTATGGGCGTTTATCCCAATGGTAGTTTAGTTGAGTTTAAAAGTGGTGAGGTTGGTATTGTGCTTACTCAGAATCATTCTAACCGAAATCAGCCACTAATTATGTTGTTGTTAGATTCAAATAAACAGGCTATCAAAGATTTTAAAGTCATTGATATGAGAAAGCAGCCAGTATCTGTTGAGGGTGATTTATTAGTGATTGTTAGAAGTTTAAACGAAAATGACTTTAATATTAATTTATCAATGATATATAAAAAATTGAAAGTGGTTTTACCTGATATTGACTTGCCAAAAATAAATGATGATGTTTCTGTAGTAAATGAGGCGGTATTTATGATTGAAAATTATATGACACGTTTTATAAAAGCTATTAAAAAGATGTTTTAAAGAAATAAAGTTGAAGTTTTATTTTTTTATTTTAAAAGCAATTCATACATTTCATTGTCTGGCTTATGAATTTCAGGGAACAATTTATAAGTCAGTAGCACAAAACGGCGTGTACTCAGTTAAGTGTTAGCTAATTACCTGTAAATTTTCAGCAGCCTGGTTTTTTAGTAGATCTAATGCTTTTATGTAAGGCATAGGCCTGCCAAATAAGAAACCTTGCATGTTTTTGCAGCGCCATTCCTTTAGCTGTTCTAACTGAGCATTGGTTTCTACACCTTCAGATATGATGTTTAAATTTAATCCTTTGGCCATTGCTATAATCGCTTTAATTATTGATGAGTCTTCATCGCTTTTTGACATATCTCTGATAAAGGACTGATCAATTTTTAGTGTATCAATAGGTAGGTGTTTTAAATAATTTAAAGATGAATAGCCTGTGCCAAAATCATCTATAGCTATCTTTATGCCATGATTACTTAATTCACGCAGCTTGATAACACCATCATCAGTGTCATGCATTAGTGTATTTTCAGTTATTTCTATTTCCAGGTATTTACCCGGTATTTCATTTTTTGAAAGATTATCTAAAACAAAATTTACAAAATTTTTCTGCTCTAACTGTACCGAGGAAACATTGATAGCAATACGTATATTTGTTAAGCCAAGATCTCTCCAGTGTTTGAGTTCACGACATGCATTGACTATAACCCAGTTACCTATTTTTTTAATTAAATGAGTTTCTTCAGCTAATTCAATAAACTCGCCAGGGCTAATCAGTCCTCGGGTAGGGTGATTCCATCTTATCAACGCTTCCATCGCAAAAACTTCATGTGTTTCGATGTTTATTTGCGGTTGATAATAAATTTCAAATTGATTGTCGTCCATTGCTCTACGCAAATCATTTTCCAGGGATAAATGATTGGAATAAGCATCGATCATGATCTCATTATAAAACTGATAGCCATTTTTACCCCTACCTTTTACAGAGTACATAGCAATATCTGCATGCTTGATAAGCTGCTCAATAGAATCGCCATCTTCAGGGTAGTGTGAAATGCCTATACTGGTACTAATAAATAGTTCATGGCCGTCAATATTAAACGGCATTTTTAATGATTCAATTAATTTTTTAGCTATTAATTCCGCATCACTTTTATTTTGCACTTCAGGTAAAAGCACGGTGAATTCATCGCCGCCTAAACGAGCAAGAGTATCGCCATCTCTTAGGCAGTGACGCAATCGCATGGCAACGGCCTGTAAAAGGTGGTCGCCAACAATATGACCTAATGTGTCATTAATCATTTTAAATCGATCTAGATCTAAAAACATTACAGATAAATTGGTTTTGTTTCTACGGGCATGAGTTAAAGCCTGGTTTAATCGATCATTTAATAAGGTTCTATTTGGTAGACGTGTAAGCATGTCATGGTAGGCTTGAAAACGTATTATTTCTTCAGCTTCAATGCGGTCTGTAATGTCTCGTGCTATTCCATATGTACCAACAAACTTTTTATCATTATCAGTTTCATTTGAGCTGTAAACGCCCATCGAGTTTATTTCAATGGGTAATATTCTATTGTCAAAATTTCGAGGGTGATCATTGTTTTTGCATTTTAATTTTAATTCAATATTAATGCTGGCGCGCTTACCTGTTCTGCGTTCATTGAATTTAAATCGGGCTTTTTCAACATCATCTTCGTGTACTAGTTCAGTGTAATGTTTTCCAATAACTTCTTTTATCTGATAACCAAGTAGTGTTTCAATTCGTTTGTTTATAAATGTGAAGTAGCCTTCGTTATCTAGTATGTAAACAATATCGGGTGATTTGTTAACTATATAGCGATGTAGCTTCTCAGATTCCCTGAGTTGCGTTTGCATCTTCTGGTTGTCTGCCTCTAACTGACGTTTCTTTGTGGCGTTATTAACGGAATTTAGCAGGTTATCTATAGAGTATGGTTTTCGAATGTAGTCATAAGCGCCGTGTTTAAGAGAGTTTTCAGCAGCCTCAAATGAGGTTTCACCACTGACAACTATAATAGTAGTATCGATTTCATTTTCAGAAATATAGCGCATGACATCTTCACCTTTGATGCCATCCATGTTCAGGTCAAGAAGCACAATGCCAATATTGTTCAGTTTAATTTTATCTATAGCCTCTTCGCCGCTGCTTACGCATTCAACGTTGTATCCATTCTGCTTCATTAGCTCCATCAAACTATGTTGATGTAGCTTTTCATCATCTACTATCAGTATTTTTTCACTAACATTAGTCTGATTATTAATAGCGTATAATTTTTCTTTCGCTTTTATGTTGGCATTTTTTGGCATACTACGGGCCTATTTTTCATTTTAGATGATATTGAGTAATATTTTTCAATATCGTTATTTAGTTACAGGAAATTGCACGCTGAAAACTGTTCCTTTTTCACTCGTTATGCAACTTATGGTTCCACCGCTACTATCAACTAAGTTTTTAGTAATGCTTAAACCTAAACCTGAGTGGTTCTCTCCTTTGGTTGTGGTGACCGGCGTATAGAGGCTTTTCATTACCTCAGGCGGTATTCCAGGTCCATTATCTTCAATTCTTAATTCAATATGGTTTTTACCATTGATGTTAATTCGTCCTGAAGTAATAGTTATTGTTCCGTTAGACTGTATAGCTTCAACAGCATTTTTAAGTAAATTACTGATTATTTGCTTTATATAATTTTCATCCAGGTTAACTAGCTTTAATGCTTTATCGAGATTGAGTACTGTTGTTATCTTGTGTGTTGAAAATAGAGATGCTTTATATATATCTATTATTTCGGTGATCAATGTATTGATGTTTATTTCGCTTAGCTCTGACGCGTCAATACCTGAGTCATCTTTACACCTTATAATAATATTACTAACACGGTCAATCTCTTGCTTAATTGTTTTTATATCAGATTGTGCTGGGTTATTGTCATCAAGTTTTTGAGATAATAACTGCAGATAATTTTTAATTACTGTTAAGGGGTTATTAACTTCATGTATTATTTTACTGGCACGTTCTAAATAAAGTAAGTTATTTTTTTCAGATATTTCAGATGTTCTTCTTATAAAGTCAACGTGATGCTGTATTTTTTCACATAAATTTTTAATAAATAATTCAAGTAATGAACCATTTTTTATAAGTCTAGTCAGTTTTTTTAGGCTGCTACCCAGTAATAGTGCACCATAGATTTGGTTGTTTTGTATTATAGGAAGGCTTATAAATCCTTCAGTTTTTAATCCGCGTGTTATTTGTTCATCAATAATGTTTAAATCTGTAGTATCTGAAGTTGAAAAAGTATCCGTAATTTTATTGTTTTTTAAGCTGTTTGATATGGTGTTTTTACTGCTGATATCTATTTTGAGATTTTCGAACAAACTGCTATTAGCTAAGTGTTGCTTGTTTGAAACAGTTAAAAAATCCTGAGATTCATCTAGAGTTAAAAATAAACTGTTATTTATGCCAAACAACAGGCTTATAGATTGTTGTATTGTTTTATATATATCATCTGCACCGTCAATCATTATACATTGACTGTTTTGTATTAGTGCTATATCTCTAACTTCCTGTGCCAATTGAATTTGTTTCAGGTCATCCTTGTCATGGCTTGCAGTAGAGTCTTCCAGATCAATGTCTATGTCCATAGAAGAGGCCAGAGAGTTTGTTTCTTCTACCGACTGTTTAACTATGTTATTTACAACTGATTCAGATAAGTCAAATAATCGAATTCCCGTGTTAACAGTAATACCTCGATCTTCGGTGTTAATACTCGATGTGAGTAAATCTGAAAAATTAACAATTTTAGCTAGTTGGTGTGCATGTTGTATGTTATCTGCACTTGCGTGATGGTATCTAACAGCATCACAAATAACATCGGGCAGGTTCCATCTTTCTAGCATAATGGCAGCTAGTTCAGGGTGACTTATACCTACAGTATCACTCTCATGCTTTAATACTTGATCGGTTGGATATTTGTCATGCTCGTAGGATCTGTACTCATCATCCATTTTTGGCTCTATCATTAAGCGGCCAATGTCATGTAACAGGCCTGAAATATATGCATCTTCAGGGTATGGATAAGATGTGAGCTCAGCTAATGAGCGTGAAATAGTGGCGCAGTTAAGAGAGTGATACCAGAAATTTTTAAGAAAATATGTTTTTTCATTATTGTAAGCTGAAAAAAACTGTTTGATGCTGGCTGTAATCGCTATTGATTTTATGGTGTCAAAGCCTAAAAACATCAGAGTATGTTTCAGAGAGTTAAGATGGCGCGCACGACCAAATACCGGCGAATTCGCCGCTTTTATAACCTTTGTTGTGAGAGTAGCATCCTGGCTGATAATATCTGATAGCGAATCAAAACAAATATTCTCATCTCTGCACGCTTGTAATAGCTTTACAAGTACGTGTGGGAGAGAGGGGAGCTTATTTGCTTCAATTTCTTCAAGTAAATTAACTGCTTTGTTACGCATGTTATTAATATTATTACAAAAAAACATCTTGTCAATTAACTATTGTAAAAGATTAGACGAATGGCCGAAGCCAATTGTTTATTAAATATTGCAATATGATGCTTTAGAGTAAACCGTTATTGTTATAAAAATATGACTGTTTTTAGTGTATGTTGCTGAAAAGCCTACTTTTTAATGAAAAAGTGAATATATCTCTACTTAGATTAGATTGAGACATTTAATAGTATTTAATCTTTCATATATTGCTGATTTTACTTAAAAATTTATGATTAATAGCGCTTTATTTATTGCAGAAGTGGTGACCAAAATCGTAAACTGTACTTGTGAGTTGAATAACAGTGCAGTGTGAGCGGATCCTTATCGGCTCTAACAGAGTAAACCCTTGGTAGAGCAAGCCCTATGATAAAATGTAGTACCGAAGTAATTGCCATTAGTAGTGGTAAAGGTGGTGTCGGTAAAACAACATTGACTGTTAATCTGGGAATCGCCATGGCTAAACAGGGTAAGAAAGTATGCCTGTTTGATGCTGATACGAACCTT